>TARA_B110000003_G_scaffold45631_1_pt1 | contig 31410 bp, 31 predicted proteins | sample TARA_B110000003 | Tara Oceans TARA_B110000003 (sample SAMEA4396424) | marine metagenome | biome: Westerlies Biome; feature: [SRF] surface water layer (ENVO:00010504); material: water (ENVO:00002006), including particulate matter (ENVO:01000060) such as... | depth 5 m
TCCCGGCCGGATACAATTGCCAGCCTGTCCCCAATCGAATTATGGACGGCAAACAATGGTTCTTGTTCTTCTGCAACATCTTCTTGCAGATCTAACGGTAAATCATTAACTGAGATTGATTTTACATAAACCAAACCCTTTTCATCTAAACCCTGTAAACGATATTTTTGTTCCACTGCTTATTTTCCTTTTCTTATAGGTATTTTCTTAACAAGGCTCTCTTGCTCAAATCTCTCAAGATCGATATTTAAGAGACCATTTTTGGTGGTCGCTTCAACGATATTAATATCATCTGACAAAACAAAAGTTTTCTGAAATTGTCGAGCTGCTATACCACGGTGTAAATACACTTTTTTATCTGCAACTGCTTTCTTTCCCTTAACAATCAATTGATTATCATTGAGAAGGATCTCTAATTCCTCATCTAAAAAACCAGCCACCGCTATTGATAATCTAAAATTATTTGGGGTTGATTGCTCTATATTAAATGGAGGGTATGCATCCCCACCAGATTTAACAGTTTGCTCAACTAAACTCTCCAATCTATCGAAGCCAAGTAAAAATGGATGAGACTCAAATAAAATTTTTGTCATAATTCAAAGCCGCTATGCTGTAAACGTATGTAATTAAAAATGAGTGTGTTCATACTGTTAATATGGTAGGTTTTAATTAAGTTTCAAGCGATATAACTTTTAGATTTTTTACTAATCAAACTTAAAGGATTGTGATAGCCTAATAATTGAAATGGAAAATAATGAACAAATGACTCGAAAAGAAGTTTTGATGATTAAGTTAAAAACTTTGAAAAAAGGGCACCGCGAACTAGATCAAAAAATTTCAACATTAATCGAAATATATCCATCTGATCAATTTACTTTGCGACTATTAAAAAAGAGGAAATTATTATTGAAAGATCAGATAAGTCGTTTAGAAGATGAGTTAACACCAGATATAATTGCTTAAACCCTTAGATATCTGAGCAGAAAATAAAGGATCCTTTGATGACATTACCAGTAGTTGGAATTGTAATGGGGAGTCAATCAGATTGGTCCACAATGAAGCAGTCTGCAAAAATACTAAAAGAATTTGAAATCCCATTTGAAACAAAAATTGTTTCAGCTCATCGAACCCCAGATAGACTATGGGAATATGGAAACTCCGCCGAAGACCGCGGCCTAAAAGTAATTATTGCTGGAGCAGGCGGTGCCGCCCATTTACCTGGGATGATGGCATCAAAAACCACTTTACCTGTCATTGGTGTACCCATAACCTCCAAAGCACTTTCAGGTGTAGACTCATTATATTCCATCGTACAAATGCCCAAAGGTTTTCCGGTTGCAACAATGGCTATTGGTGAGCCTGGCGCAAATAATGCTGCACTATTTGCTATTTCCATTCTTTCAATAAATGACAGCACCCTCGCCAATAATATAAAACAATGGCGTGAAAAATTATCAAATTCAATTACTGATGAACCGATAGATGAAATCTAGCTTATCAAAAAATGCAATTATTGGTATTCTTGGTGGCGGTCAACTAGGCAGAATGCTGGCGATTTCTGCCTCAAGATTGGGCTTCAAGTCTCATATTTATGATCCTGATCAGACGGCTCCTGGGAGCCAAGTATCTACATTCACAACAGCGGCGCCATATAATGATATAAATGCATTAACTAATTTTGCAAAATCTGTAGATATTGTAACTTATGAATTCGAGAACATCCCCACTCTAGCATTAGATGCGATCGAAAATTATGTAAGTATTTTTCCAAGTAGAAATGCACTGTATACTAGCCAAGACAGACTAAACGAGAAGGTTTTTTTAAACAATGTTGGCCTAAAAACAGCCCCTTTCTTTAATGTAGAAAGTATTGAGGATTGTGAAAATGCGATAACCAAAATAGGGAGAAAGTCTATTTTAAAAACGCGACGTTTTGGTTATGATGGCAAAGGTCAAATTCGCTTAACAGACGATAAAAATCCGGTTGAAATTTTTGCACAATTTAAAAATCAACCCTGTATCTTAGAAGGACTAATCAACTTTGACCTAGAAATTTCTGTCATAGGTGCAAGAGATCAATATGGCGCAGTAAGCTGTTATGATCCTGGAGAAAATATTCATAAAAATGGAATATTAAAAACAACTACCGTTCCTGCAAAGATAAGTAAGAAAATTGCTACAGATGCTATAATTCTTACTGGAAAAATACTGAATGCATTAGATTACGTTGGAGTAATGGGTGTTGAGTTGTTTGTTGAAGATAACGGATTAATCGTTAACGAAATCGCCCCAAGAGTCCATAATTCAGGGCATTGGACGCAAAATGGATGTATCATTGATCAGTTTGAACAACATGTGCGTGCTATCACAGGATTACCATTGGGGGATGGCACCCGCCATTCCAATATAAAAATGACAAATCTTTTAGGAGATGATGTTCTGAATCTCGAAAGATTCTTAACCAACGGGAAATCCGCAATTCACCTCTATGGAAAACAAGATATCAAACCAGGTCGAAAAATGGGCCATGTTAATGAAATTTATTCATGAAGTACTTTCCACACTCAACCAAACACTAAAATAACAGAAATATCATTTTTTGAATAAAAACGGCAATGAAATACCTCCTAATATCAAAACTGACGATACATAAAATTGCCAACTTAAAATCTCAGACATAAATAGATACCCACCCAACGCAGCAATTAACGGTACAGATAACTGCGCTGTCGACGCAGTGGTTATTTTTATTTTTGGTAAAACTGAATACCATAATGCATATCCAACACCTGAAGTGATAGATCCAGATATTATAGCTAAAAAGAAACCATAAGAACTAATTTCAACGTCATCAGGTATAACCAATGCTATTGGAATCATAAAAATTAATGCCAATATAAAGTTACCAGCAGTATTTGATAATGGAGCCTTTTGCCCATGACCCAAAATAGTATATAAACCCCAGCCAAAGGAAGCGAAAAGCATTAATACTATTCCATACAAACTATTTTCAGAAAATCTCGGATCTACCAAAATAAACAACCCCGATAAAGCTAATGCCATACCAAGTATACGAACTTTAGTTACATTTTCACTTAAGAATAATGCACCAGAAAACATCACAAACATGCTGCCACCAAACAATATTAGCGCTCCAATTCCAGTATCAATTGTCAAATATGCAAAACTAAAACCAATTAGATAAAATACGAGCGCTATACCCCTAACGGCCGTGAGATATGTTATTCTTGGTACCTTTTTATGAATAATAAGAACTAAAAGTATTAATGTTAAAGCGCCAGAACCAGCCCGGAGGGTTGCAAAATTAGAGGGTCCAATGGAATCTGAGACTAGAGCTAATCTCGTTAATACAGAATTTAAAGCAAAAGCTGTCATTATCAATGCTGTCAGAAAAAATAATCTCATGCAGAAGATATTAACAAAAGTTTAATAGATAGCCATAAAAAAAGGGCTGCAAATTACAGCCCTTTTAGTTTATTTTTTTTGTACGATTTACATCATGCCGCCCATGCCGCCCATGCCGCCCATATCTGGCATTCCACCAGCTGGACCAGCAGGCGCTGCTGGAGCAGGTCTATCAGCAACCATAGCTTCTGTTGTAATCAAAAGACCAGCGATTGATGCAGCATCTTCCAAAGCTGTTCTCACAACTTTTGTAGGGTCAATTACACCAAATTTGAACATATCACCATATTCCTCTGTCTGAGCGTTAAAACCGTAAGCTTTATCTTTACTCTCACGAATTTTACCAGCTACAACAGCGCCATCAACACCAGCATTTTCAGCGATTTGTCTCAAAGGTGCTTCTAAAGCACGTTTAACGATATCGATACCTGCGACTTGATCAGAGTTAGCACCTTTCAATTTGCCCAATGCATTACCAGCTTGAATTAAAGCTACGCCACCGCCCACAATCACACCTTCTTGAACTGCAGCACGAGTTGCGTTGAGCGCATCGTCAACACGATCTTTTCGTTCTTTAACTTCAACTTCGCTATTTCCACCAACACGGATAACAGCAACACCGCCCGCAAGTTTTGCCAGACGTTCTTGAAGTTTCTCTCTATCATAATCAGAAGAAGTTTCTTCAATTTGACCCCTGATTTGAGCAACACGTGCTTCGATTTCAGCTTTCTCACCAGCACCATCTACAATTGTAGTCTCGTCCTTAGTAATTGAAACTTTCTTAGCCGTTCCCAGCATGTCCATTCCAACATTTTCAAGCTTCATCCCTAAGTCCTCAGAAATAACTTGACCTCCGGTCAAAATTGCCAAGTCTTGCAACATTGCTTTTCGTCTGTCACCAAAGCCAGGTGCTTTTACAGCAGCTATTTTCAATCCACCGCGTAGTTTATTAACAACTAGAGTTGCTAATGCTTCACCTTCCACATCTTCAGCAACAATTACCAGTGGTTTACCAGATTGTATCACTGTCTCTAATAAAGGCACCATTGGCTGTAAGGAAGATAATTTCTTTTCATGAAGTAAAATTAAAGCATCGTCCAACTCTGTTGTCATCTTGTCAGCATTTGTTACAAAATAAGGTGAAAGGTATCCTCTATCAAACTGCATACCTTCAACAACGTCGGTTTCAGTTTCTAGACCTTTGTTTTCCTCTACCGTAATAACACCTTCGTTACCAACTTTTTGCATTGCATCAGCAATTTGAGAACCAATTGATGCTTCACCATTTGCAGAAATTGTTCCAACTTGAGCTACTTCGGCGCTATCGCTAACAGGACGTGAAGCCGACGTCAATTCAGACACTACTTTCGTTACAGCTAAATCGATGCCCCTTTTTAGATCCATTGGGTTCATACCTGCTGCAACAGATTTAGTTCCTTCTTTCACTATTGCTTGGGCTAAAATTGTTGCAGTTGTTGTTCCATCACCAGCTTCGTCATTGGTCCTGGAAGCAACTTCTTTCACCATCTGCGCACCCATATTTTCAAACTTATCTTCTAATTCAATTTCTTTTGCTACAGTTACGCCATCTTTAGTAATGCGTGGTGCTCCAAATGATTTATCAAGCACTACGTTACGGCCCTTTGGACCTAGTGTCACTTTGACAGCATTGGCCAAAGTGTTAACGCCACGCAACATACGGTCACGAGCATCTGTTTCAAATTTTATTTCTTTAGCAGCCATTTTGGGCTCTCCTAAATTTTGGTTACAAGATTAATATTTAAGGATTAAGAAATTATTCCTAAAATATCACTTTCTTTCATAATAAGAAGTTCTTCGCCTTCTACTGTTACTTCTGTTCCAGACCATTTCCCGAAAAGAACAACATCATTTGCCTTAACAGCCATAGGTATTAATTCACCTGAGTCTTTACGAGCGCCTTCGCCACAAGAAACGACTGTGCCTTCAGCTGGTTTTTCTTTTGCGCTATCCGGAATTATCAATCCGCCAGAGGTTTTTTCATCACCTTCGTTACGACGGACTAGCACACGATCATGTAGTGGTGTGAATGCCATATCGGAGTTCTCCCTTAAGAGTTATTCCACGTTTGGGTGGCTTTTTCGAAATGTTTAGCACTCGCCACCTTTGAGTGCTAACAGACGGCATTTAGGTAGCCTTGACCTCAGAGTCAATTGCTAAGGTAAAAAAAAATTAATTTTTTTCTTAAAATAGAAAAAATATGAATTAATTGCCGTGACCTTTAATAATATAAACCCTATAAGGGCACGAATTTAGGATTATGGTAGAATTGAAATGATAAAAATAATTGGACATAAATCCCCAGATACAGATAGCACAGGCTCTCCAATAATTTGGGCCTGGTATAAAAAAGCTATTTGTGGAGTTCAAGCTCAGCCAAAACTTTTAGGAGAACCAAATCCAGAAGCTAGATTTGTTTTAGATTATTGGCAATTTGAAAAGCCCGAAATTATTTCACAAGTTTCTGATACTGATCAGTTAATAATAGTCGACACTAACAATCCAGCTGAACTACCGGCAAACGTTAATGAAGCCAAAATACTAGAAATTATAGATCATCACCTCTTGGTTGGTGGATTAAAAACTAACACTCCATTAACCATGACGATTAGACCCTTAGCCTGCACTGCAACCGTTATGCATGAGTTGATGGGTGATGCTACAAAAAAAATGCCTGATAAAATAAAAGGTTTGATGCTAAGTTGTATTCTATCTGATACCTTGGAGTTCAGATCTCCAACCACTACTGAATTAGATAAAACAGTGGCCCAGGATTTAGCTTTGGAATTGAAACTTGATATCCCAACATATGCATCTAAAATGTTTGATGCAAAATCTGATGTATCAGAATTTACAGATCAAGAATTAATCCGAATGGACAGTAAGAAATTTGAACTTTCTGACAAAAAATTACGTATTTCGGTGCTAGAAACAACTTCCCCAAAAGCAATTCTTGGAAGAAAAGAAAATTTATTAGATGCTATGGCGAAAGTGGTGATAGAAGATGATATCGACGAGGTTTTGCTTTTTATTGTTGATATATTAGAACAAGAAAGCACTTTGTTAGTTCAAAACAAATTTGTACATACCATTGCCAAAAAATCTTTCGGTGTAGAACCTTCCAGTGATATCGTTAAATTACCTGGTATTGTCAGTAGAAAAAAACAAATAATTCCTAACATTAAATTATAATATGTCCTCAATCATTCAGTCTCTTGAAGATCTTTCTAATAAATACACAACTCTATTTGTTGACTTGTGGGGATGTCTTCATGATGGTTACACACCATTTGAAGAAGCGGTCATAGCTTTACAAAAATATCGCTCTAATGGGTTGGGATCAGTTGTTTTACTTACAAACTCACCTCGTCCTCGAAATAGCGTAGAAAGACAATTGGATAAGATCGGTGTTCCAAAAGATTGTTGGGATACCATCGCAACCTCCGGTGATAGTGCCCGTGCTGCTATGTTTGATGGAGTCGTGAAAGAAAAAATATTTCATTTAGGTCCAGAGCATGACCTAAGCTTTTTTAAAAGAATGGATTTATTAAAAAATGCACGACCAATAGAATTGGTATCCAAAGAAAAGGCTGAAGGTGTGGTATGCACTGGACCATTTGATGATGCTAATGACCATCCAAATGATTACATACAATTATTTTCAAAATTTATTGATAGAAAGTTAAAACTTTTGTGTGCCAACCCCGATATCGTTGTAGATCGAGGTCAAAAGAGAGTGTATTGTGCTGGAGCCTTAGCCAAACTTTACACAGAAATGGGTGGAGAAAGTTTATACTTTGGAAAACCACATAGGCCAATTTACGATTTAGCTTACAAACGAATGTCAGAAATTAACATCAAAATCTCCAAAGAAAACATACTTTGTATAGGTGATGGTATTTTAACTGATATTAAAGGTGCTAATGATGAGAAGTTGAATAGTCTGTTCATTACTGGAGGATTAGCTGCAGAAGAGACCAAAACAATAAGCCAACCAGATAAAATGAAATTACAAAAGTTTCTAATAAAACAAAGTTATAAACCGACTTATAGTATTGGTTTTTTGAGGTAAGTTATTATGGATATTGGAACTATTTATATAGAGGATATGAAGATTGGTCTAACTCGATCAATCAGTAAAATCATGGGAGATTCTGAAATTAAATCTTTTGCAGAAATTTCTGAAGATAGAAATCCACTCCACTTATCTGATGAAGCAGGTCAAAACTCTATCTTCGGACGTCGCGTCGCGCATGGAATGCTATCAGCATCATTATTTTCTGCTCTTTTAGGAGAAAAACTACCTGGCCATGGTGCTATTTACCTGAGTCAATCCCTTCAATTTATTGCCCCTGTTTATCCTGGTGATAAAGTTGACGCGTCAGTTACTGTAGAAAAAATTGATAAATCCAAGAAACATGTCACTCTTAAATGTGAGGCGTTAGTTTCAGGAAAATTAGTAATCAAGGGCCATGCAATAGCATTGGCACCAAGTAGGAGTTAAGGCTTGAAAATTATTCGTGATTACACTTATTTGAATCAAACTGACAAAGGAGCTTGTGTGGCCATTGGAAATTTTGATGGTGTACATAAAGGGCATCTATCAGTAATTGAATTAGCTCAGGAGGCTGCTAAGAACTTAAATGCTCCTTTTGGCGTCATTACTTTTGAACCACATCCTAGATCATATTTTCAATCCAACGCCAAATCTTTTAGATTAATGAATGCAGAAGCACGAGCCAGTCAGTTAGCAAAAGTAGGAATTAATAATCTTTATGAACTGCAGTTTAATTCCGCCTTATCTTCATTGAGTGCAAAAAAATTTATAGAAGATGTCTTAGTTAACGGTCTTGGTGTTAAGCACATTGTGGTGGGGGAGGATTTTTGTTTTGGAAAAGGCAGAACTGGAACTGTCGAAACCTTAATTCACTACGGAAAAAAATTTAACTATGGGGTGACAATTGCTCCATTAGTTGCAGATGAAAAAGGAGTTTTTTCCTCGACATCTATTAGAAATGCCATCAGTGATGGACGCCCAAATGATGCTGCACATATGTTGGGTCACTGGTATCGTATAGAAGGTCCTGTCATTTCGGGAGATCAGAGGGGTCGTGAACTTGGTTATCCAACAGCTAATATGTCATTAGATGGATTACACTTGCCAAAATTTGGTGTTTACACTGTAATTGCAGATATTTTATCCGGGCCTTATAAAGGTCGATTCTTTGGAGCAGCCTCATTAGGGGAACGGCCAACCTTTGGCGTAAATATTCCAAATCTAGAGACATATATTTTTGATTTTTCTGGTGACATTTATGGAGAAGAACTGTCAATTGCTCTCGTATCATTCCAACGCCCAGAGTTAAAATTTGACTCTTTGGATAAATTAATTGAGCAAATGGATCAAGATTGTAAAGAGAGCCAACGCATCCTCAGTGAAACTTTATCTTTATAAGTCTTGCCCTACAGAATTTTGTTCATACTTCTTTAAATCGACCTCACCCTTTTCACTTAAACCGTATAGCCCCCTTTCGATTCTAACAAACCAATCATAATGATTATTATACAATATAGAACGCGCATTGGGGATGCCTAATGTCTCTGCGAGCAGAGACGGCTTACCTTTGCAACCCCCTTTGATAGCAATCGCCACTTGAATTGCGTCCTGGCGATATGCAGTCATTATAGTATTTCCAACCTGACCCCCAATATTGGGATCACCTAATAATTTATAATGCTCATTAAGTAGCTGAGATCGTTTCTTGGAATTAATTCTCAAACCAGACGCTGAACTAGGTTCGAGGTGAACTTTAACGAATTCTGAAGGCTGCAACCTCACCGTTATAAGACCCAATTTTAACCTTCTACAGATTTTTCTTGCATTATTGAGTACAGTTTTACCGCGACGCCCAGCTGGCATTAAGAACGCGACATATACCATATTCGAGATTTTTTGACGCTCAATTCCTTGAATAATTAAGGCTAAAGAAAACCTTAATTTTAACTCGACTATTACCAGTAAGCCATCTTTGTTAATTGCCACAATATCACATTTCTTTACCTCGCCTTTTACAGAAAATTCTTGATCTTCAAACAACTTTTTAATGGGAAAATATAGATCAGTTTCATTCATTTTTAAAAATAAATCTCTGTAATAATCAACAAATCTTTTATAGAAACTCTTTAATTATCAGATTTTTACAGGCATGTTTCTATTATGTCCAAACAAAAAGAATATCGAGCACGATTTTGGGAAAACTATCGCCTAGAAGAGCTTAACAACAATGAGTGGGAAGCTTTATGCGACGGATGCGGTAAATGTTGTCTTCGAAAAATTGAAGATGCTGATACGAATGAAGTATTCTACACAAATGTTTCATGCAAATTATTAGATATAAAAACTTCTCGGTGTAAAAACTATAAGAACCGAAAAAAGCTTGTCCCAGATTGTATTATTTTAACCCCAGAAAATATTGGAGAGATAGCATACTGGATGCCTGAAACCTGTGGCTACCGTCGAATTTTTTATGGAAACTCATTAGAACCTTGGCATCCCTTAATCTCAAATGACGCAAGTAGTGCTATTAAGTCTGGTGAAACAATTGCTAACCAAGCAATTTCTGAATTGGACATAAACGAAGAAGATCTAGAGGATTATATTAAGACCGATTTATTCTAAAACTCTTAAACTTTTAATAATTGAGTGTTAAAAATCTTCTGACTTCGTCAGAAAACTCTTTTGGATGAGTAATCGGTGCCATATGGCCTGAGTTACCTATAATATTTCTCAATGCGTTTGGAAAAGTATTCTCAAGCGTTTTTTGCACTTCTGATATAACGGGTGGTGAATTTTCGCCCTCTAGCAAATAAACTGGTCTCGCAACTTTCTCATAATCACTCAGTCGCATTCTATTTTTACCTGGGGTTATTATCGATCGACTGCTAGCTGCGATTAGATGTATTCTGTCTTTAATATAACTTCTCTGGGAACTTGGTAAATTTTCCCATTTTGCTCCAGTACCCCACAACTCCATAAAAGCTTTGGAAGCACCTTCAAAATCTCCTCTCTCAACCAGATCTGTATAGGGCTTTTCCCTTACACTCCATTCTTCATACATGGGATTTTTTGCATCTTGTAGACAACCAAAGAATACCGGTTCAAATAAAATTAAACTCTTTACTAGCTCTGGAAATTCTAAGGCTATACGCATGGCGACAGTCGCTCCAAAGGAATGCCCAATTAAATGACAAGGCTCACCAATCTCATTTAATAGACCAACTGTGGCTATAACGCTTTGGTCTTGAAATAAAATTTTTTGATCCCAATCTTGGCTTTGACCTTGCCCAGGCAAATCAGGTGCATATAGTTTAAAGTCCGGTGAAAGAAGTTTCATCACTCCTTTCCACGCGCCGCCATGGGCCAAAGAACAATGTAGTAAGACAATTTTTTGCCCTCCTGAGCCCGCCTCATGCCATGCAGTGAGATATCCCCCAAAAGATGATTTATTGATCAAAGTTAAACTTTCTTTTTTAAAATTATAAAAAATTACATCATAGTTGCTAATAAGGGATAGAGTACGAAAAACTTTATAATAAGTAATCTTGTTACTATGCAAGAACGTTTGTCAGTGCTATGGGACATTAAGAATTGACAGATTCATAACGATTGGGAAACATAATGGCATTTTCATATGAACCAAAGTTGATATCAGGAAACTCTAACAAGCCACTCGCTAGCGCCATAAGTCGTCGTCTCTCAATGCACAGAGGAAAACCAACTGAACTTGTAGAAGCACGTATCGAACGCTTTAATGATCAAGAGATTTTTGTTGAAGTTTATGAAAATGTTCGTGGTGAGGACATGTTTATAATACAATCCACATCAAATCCAACAAATGACAATCTTATGGAGCTACTTATTATGTCTGATGCGCTAAGGCGCTCATCTGCAACCAGGATTACAGCAGTAATACCGTATTTTGGCTACGCGCGCCAAGATAGGCGGACTAAAGCAAGAACGCCAATCTCTGCAAAGCTGGTTGCTAATCTAATAGCTCAGTCAGGGATTGAAAGAGTACTTACAATGGATTTGCACGCCGCTCAAATTCAGGGATTTTTTGATTTACCGGTTGATAATCTTTATGCCTCCCCTATTTTCGCCCTCGATATTCAAAATCAATTCTCTGACTTAAAAGATTTAATGATCGTCTCACCAGATGTAGGAGGTGTAGCAAGAGCCCGAGAATTAGCTCAACGACTAAAATGCCCCTTAGCGATTGTAGACAAAAGAAGAGAAAAGGTAGGGGAAATTTCAGAAATGACGGTAATCGGGAACGTCAAAGGGAAAAAATGTATTCTAGTAGATGACATTTGTGATACCGCTGGAACATTATGCAAAGCAGCCGAGGTATTACTTGATGCTGGTGCACTAGAAGTTCATTCTTACATTTCCCATGGCGTGATGTCAGGGCCCGCTGTTGATCGTATAACCAAATCAGTAATGAAGAGCCTGGTTATAACAGACTCTATTCAGCCCACAGAACCGGTATTGCAAGCAGAAAATATAAGAATTGTACCAACCGCACCATTATTCGCTCAGGCAATTTTAAATATTGCCCAAGGTACATCGGTATCTTCGTTGTTTGACAGTGTTTCACTTAACACAATCTACGAAGGGCCTCTAACAAAATTATTGGTGTGAATGTTTAAAGATCTAAAAAGTCTAGCAATGACCTAGTGTCATAAAGCCTTTTTTCTAGAGAATCACGAGAATCTTCCGCACAGTTAGCCAAAGCTTTTTCAGCATCATCGACAAGTTCATCAATAATATCTTTTGTGATATTTTCTCTATCAAAAGCCTGCTCTGCTAATACAGATGTTGAGTTTGCATTAATTTCTACAAAACCACCCGTTACGACATACTCTTTGGTCCCATCATTTGAATTTACCTTTAAAAACCCTGGTCTTAACGAAGTTATTAAAGGCGCATGTTGTGGCATTGCTGTAAAATCTCCCTCAGCTCCGGGAATCTCTACAGATATGATCTCCATTGAGACTAATGCGGCCTCTGGAGAAACAAGATCAAATTGCATCAAACCTGACATTCAAAATTCCTTTTAAGCCGCTTCTGCTTCCAGACGCTCAGCTTTTTCAATTACTTCATTAATCCCACCAACCATGTAAAAAGCTGCCTCTGGCAAATGATCAAACTCACCCGCCACTACCCTTTTAAAGCTATCTATAGTATCCTCTAAAGGGACCTGTTTTCCATCTGAACCAGTAAATACCTTCGCAACATCAAAAGGTTGTGATAAAAACCGTTGAATTTTTCTTGCTCTTGAAACAGTTAGTTTATCTTCCTCAGAAAGTTCATCCATACCCAGGATCGCAATAATATCTTGTAAAGACTTATATCTCTGTAAGATACCCTGAACATCCCGCGCAACTGCGTAGTGCTCATCTCCAATAACAGCTGGATCCAGAAGACGAGAAGTAGAATCTAACGGATCAACAGCAGGATAGATGCCTAATTCAGATATGGCCCGTGACAAAACAGTAGTCGCATCTAAGTGAGCAAACGACGTTGCTGGTGCTGGATCTGTAAGGTCGTCTGCTGGAACATATACTGCTTGCACAGACGTAATCGACCCTGCTTTAGTTGAAGTAATTCTTTCCTGCATAGCTCCCATATCAGTGGCTAGTGTCGGTTGATATCCAACAGCAGATGGAATTCGACCTAACAAGGCCGACACTTCTGATCCAGCTTGAGTAAAGCGGAAAATATTATCTACAAAGAATAGAACATCCGCCCCTGTCTCATCTCTAAATTGCTCTGCCAATGTAAGACCGGAAAGAGCAACTCGCATTCGAGCACCCGGAGGTTCATTCATCTGACCATAAACAAGCGCAATTTTAGAGTCTTCTAATTTTTCTGGAACAATAACACCTGATTCGATCATCTCATGATATAGGTCATTTCCCTCTCGTGTACGCTCGCCCACTCCCGCAAAAACTGACACTCCAGAATGCACTTTTGCAATGTTATTTATCAATTCCATAATCAACACTGTTTTACCTACACCGGCACCACCAAAAAGCCCAATTTTACCACCTTTTGTATACGGAGCTAGCAAATCAACTACCTTAATTCCAGTAACCAATATCTCAGATTCCGTTGCTTGGTCTGCAAAATCTGGAGAAGGTTGATGAATTGCTCGAGTTTCTTTTGATTTAATTGGACCCTGCTCATCAACTGGCTCTCCCACCACGTTGATAATTCGGCCTAGAGTAGCATCCCCAACTGGTACTTCAATAGGATTTCCTGTATCACGAACTTCCTGTCCCCTTACCAATCCTTCTGACGCATCCATTGCAACTGTTCGAACTGTATTCTCACCCAAATGCTGCGCAACTTCCAAAATTAAGCGATTTCCGTTATTTTCGGTCTCAAGAGCATTTAAGATCTCTGGTAGGTTGTCTTCAAATTGCACATCAACCACAGCTCCAATTACTTGCGTAACTTTACCTATAGATAGTTTTTCTTTTGCCATTCTTCTTCTCCAGTTTATCAGAGCGCTTCCGCACCTGAAATAATCTCAATAAGTTCGTTAGTAATCACGGCTTGACGCGATCGGTTATATTCAATTGTTAATTTGTCTATCATGTCACCTGCATTCCGCGTAGCGTTATCCATAGCTGACATTCTCGCGCCTTGCTCTGAAGCCCCATTTTCCAATAAAGCGGTAAAGATATTTGTTGTCATTGCCCGAGGTAACAACTCAGTCAAAATTTCATTTTCATCAGGTTCATATTCATAAAAATCTGCACCTACATCGTCAGATTCTTCAAAAACCGCTGGTATTAGTTGCAAAGCTGTAGGAATTTGACTGATTACTGATTGAAATTCGTTATAAAAAATTGTGCAAACATCGAATTCATTCGCTTCAAACCTTCCCACAATATCATCACTTATGGATTTTGCGTTATTATAACTAATACGTTTTACATCAGACAAATCAACATGGTCAATAATCAAGCCGCTAAATTCTCGTTTGAGTTGTTCTCTGCCTTTTTTTCCAACTGTAATAATTTTGACTTTAGATCCACCACTTTGTAGCTTTTCAATATGGCTCTTTGCCAAACGTACAATTGATGAATTAAATCCTCCGCAAAGTCCACGCTCTGCTGTTGCTACGATTAATAAATGAACATCTGAACTACCTGTGCCAGAAATGAGTTTAGGAGCTGAATCAGATTGTCCTGCCCCTGAGGCTAAATTCCCCATCACAGCACTCATTCGATCAGCGTATGGCCGAGCACTTTCCGCGGCATCTTGCGCCCGGCGAAGCTTAGCCGCTGCAACCATCTGCATAGCTTTGGTAATTTTACGCGTCGACGTAACACTATCGATCCGGTTTTTGAGGTCTTTAAGGCTAGGCATCTTTCACTCTATGTCTAATATTTACAATGTTATACGAAATCTTTTGAAAATGTATCGAGAGCGTTTCTAATCGACTCTTCTAATTCACCCTTAACTTTACGATCATTATTAGTGATATCTTCCAACATATCCCCATGATTAGCCCGTAAATATGTCACCAAACCTGTTTCGAAACGTCCAACATCCGATACCTCAATCTTATCTAAATATCCTTTTGTTCCAGCATAAATAGTACAGACAATTTCAGCATTTGTAAGAGGTGCATATTGGGCCTGTTTCATCAATTCTGTAAGACGGGCTCCTCTATTTAAGAGTTGCTGGGTTGACGCATCCAAATCAGATCCAAATTGAGCAAAGGCAGCCATTTCTCGATATTGAGCTAATTCGAGCTTAACAGGCCCTGCTACTGATTTCATAGCATCGGTTTGAGCTGAAGAGCCAACTCGAGAAACTGATAGACCTGTATTAACAGCAGGCCTAATACCAGCATTAAACAAATCAGTTTCCAAAAATATTTGCCCATCAGTAATCGATATCACATTGGTTGGAATAAATGCGGAAACATCTCCCCCCTGAGTTTCAATAATAGGTAGCGCAGTAAGGGATCCAGATCCATTATCTTCATTCAATTTTGAGGATCTTTCTAAAAGTCTGGAGTGTAAATAAAATACATCCCCTGGATATGCTTCTCTTCCAGGTGGTCGACGCAACAATAAAGACATCTGCCTATAAGCGACGGCCTGTTTTGATAAATCATCGTAAATAATTAAGGCATGTCTACCATTATCACGAAAGTGTTCCGCCATTGATGTAGCTGCATAGGGGGCTAAAAACTGCATCGGCGCCGGATCGGATGCTGTAGCTGCCACAATTATAGAATAGGCCATAGCTCCAGTTTCTTCTAACTTCTTAACCAATTGAGCAACAGTTGATCTTTTTTGACCCACAGCAACATAAACACAATAAAGTTTTTTACCTTCATCAGCTCCTGCAGCATCGTTATAAGTTTTCTGGTTCAAAATTGTATCAAGGGCTATCGCCGTTTTACCAGTTTGCCGGTCTCCAATAATTAATTCTCGCTGTCCACGACCGATTGGAACCATCGCATCAACCGACTTTAAGCCTGTAGCCATTGGCTCATGAACCGATTTACGAGGAATAATGCCTGGCGCTTTAACATCAGCAACTGAGCGTTGCTTAGTTTTGATCGGGCCTTTACCATCTATAGGATTACCAAGGCCATCTACCACTCTCCCTAACAACTCGTCTCCAGTAGGCACATCAACAATGGCATTGGTTCTTTTCACAGTATCGCCTTCTTTAATATCGCGGTCTGAACCAAAGATAACTATACCTACGTTGTCGACTTCCAAGTTTAATGCCATCCCCCTGATACCACCTGGGAATTCGACCATCTCACCGGCTTGAATATTATCTAAACCGTGAACCCTAGCGATTCCATCACCAACGCTCAGCACACGGCCTACTTCTGTAACCTCAACTTCTTGACCAAAGTTTTTTATTTGATCCTTTAGAATCTCTGAAATCTCTGCAGCTTGGATGCTCATTATCCGACCTCTTTCATAATATTTTGTAGATTTGCTAATTTTGAACGAATAGAACTATCGATCATTTTTGATCCAACTTTTACAATTAGACCGCCGATTAAAGACTCATCTATAATCGCTTCTATCTTAATTTCTTTTCCTATGGTTTTTTCTAAAGATTTAGTCAAATCTTTAGTTTGAGTATCGCTCAAAGTTGATGCAGAAGTTACATTTACTGTCACCTCTCCTTTATCTTCGGCAATGTAAGCTTTAACTTCTTCAATTAAAGTTGGAAGAATATTTAAACGCCTTTTCATTGCAAGCAATCCCAAAGAACTCTTCATTAGATCACTCAAACCCATTCTATCTGAGATAGCTAATATTGCATTTTCCTGGTCCAACCGATTGTATACTGGAGAACTGATCAGTTGATTCAGTTCTTCACTAATGTGCAAAGCATCCCCCATAGACGTCAGGTCCGTACTTAAAGATTCGATTTTTTTATCTTCTTTAGCCAGCCCAAAAATTGCTTTCGCATACCTTTTAGCTACTCCTGATGACATCGATGCTGAATCTGACACAGATAATCTTTCGTTGTATCTAGCCCGCCTCACACCAGACCATACGGCATGAACAGACAGTTATATTTTCTCATTAAAAACTAGTTATAATCAAGCGTGGTCTTAGCAAAGCCTGCGGGCGGTGGCAACCACCCAAGTCAACTAAAATGAGAATTTTTTACATTTGATTTCAATAGTTTAATAATATTGTGACCAAACAACTCACCTAATAAAATAAATCAAGAATCAATTAAATGAATAAACTCAATTATTTGGATTGATAAGGATTTGTCACTGGCTTCCCCGAGGGCTCACGTAAACCCTCAAAAACATCAAGCGGTTTTCTAACAAATTCACTTAATCCTGGCTTTACTGGCGCAGGTATCTGTTTGTAAACCTCAAGCATTAGAACACCCCCAGCAAAATGTTGTGATAATTTGGACCCAACGGCTTCCCATGTTGGTGAAAATTTTTGCCAAAAGTTACTATCACTTGGTGGAAAAAATAAAGACGCTCGATGAGCCTTAGGAAGCAATCCACAATCCGTAACTTGTCTCTCAAGCTGCCCCAACGAATAAGGCCTTCCCATGGCAAACGGGGTATGATCACGTCTCGCCCAAAGCCCTGATCTATTAGGAACAATAAAAAGTGCCCTTCCACCCGGACCCAGGACCCTGTAAATTTCCAAAAGAAGATCTCGGGAGTTTTCAGAGGTTTCCAAACCGTGCATAATAACCAGTCTATCAAGCAAACCAGTAGACAACGGCCATTGAGTTTCTTCACAGAGCAAACAAATATTTTTTTTATCTATTGGCCATGATATTACACCCTGCTTTTCAGGCATCATAGCCAAGCTTCGTTTGGAATTTTTTATTATGGGCTCAAGCACTGGAAGCGGGAAACCATATCCCGCTACTGTTAAACCTTTTGTATTGGGCCAGAAACCAAACACACTATCTGCCAAAATTGATTGTACTGATCGGCCTAACTTCGTGTGTTTATAAAAATTAGAAAGATGTTGCACATCATGATGCATCAATTTGCCCTTTAGCGAATGAAACCAGCATACAAAAAAATCAACGAAATAACTAGTAAAATTGGAAAATTTAGAGAAAAATCAAAAATTTTTTCAAAAAATAAGTAATTAGGGGTTGAAGCCAGAGTAATAAATCCGATCTTATAGGAAGAACAACCACACCTTTTGTCGACAGGGAAATTAAAATCGTGCCTTCATTCTCTACTACTTTAGAAAAAGCTATTCATAAATCCCTTGCCTTGGCTGCTGCTCGTAAACATGAACTCGCTACATTAGAACACCTGTTATTAGCACTAATTGAAGAACCGGAAGCCTCAAGTGTAATGGAAGCTTGCAGTGTTGATTTAGTAAAGTTGCAAACAAGCTTATCAAAATATTTGGATGAAGAACTGTCCTCCCTCATTTCAACTTCTAAGGATTTTGATTCAACTCCAACAACAGCTTTTCAAAGAGTGATCCAAAGAGCAGCTATACATGTTCAAAGTAGTGGAAGGTCTGAAGTAACTGGCGCTAATGTGTTGGTAGCTATTTTTGCTGAAAGAGAAAGTAACGCTGCTTATTTTTTACAAGAGCAAGAGATGACTCGCTATGATGCTGTGAATTTTATTGCTCATGGAGTGGCAAAAAATCCAGCCTATAGTGAAAAAAGATCGATCACTGGTTCAGACGAATCTGAAGGCAAAATTGAAAATCAAGAAAAAAATGATGAAGCACCAGAAACTGCATTGCAAAAATATTGTATAGATCTAAATGCAAAAGCTTTAGAAGGTGATTTAGATCCTCTTATAGGTCGCAACGCTGAGGTAGAAAGATGCATTCAAATCTTGTGTCGCCGTCGCAAGAATAATCCCCTGTTGGTTGGAGACCCAGGTGTCGGAAAAACTGCTATAGCTGAAGGTTTAGCAGTTAAGATCGTAAATCATAAAACCCCTAATGTTTTACTGGATACAGTTATTTTCTCTTTAGATATGGGTGCATTACTTGCAGGAACTCGTTATCGTGGTGATTTCGAAGAAAGACTAAAAGCCGTAATGACAGAATTGGAAGAGCACCCTAATTCAATACTATTTATAGATGAAATTCATACTGTAATTGGCGCTGGTGCTACAAGCGGCGGAGCCATGGACGCATCCAACCTCCTAAAACCCTCACTGCAAGGAGGGAAACTTCGTTGCATGGGATCAACAACATACAAAGAATATAGACAACATTTTGAAAAAGATCGCGCTTTGGTAAGAAGATTCCAAAAGATAGATGTTGTAGAGCCTTCATTGGATGATTCTATTAAAATTCTCAAGGGTTTAAAACCTTATTTCGAAGACCATCATAATGTTAAATTCTCTGTGGATGCGATAAAATCTGCTGTTGAACTATCTTCTCGATATATCAATGACAGGAAACTTCCAGACAAGGCAATTGATGTGATTGATGAAGCGGGAGCTGCTCAACATTTGTTACCTGAAAGTAAAAGACGTAGAAATATAGGGCAAAAAGAAATTGAAGCAGTTATTGCAAAAATAGCCCGCATACCTCCAAAAAACGTCTCAAAAGATGATGCGGTAATATTAAAAGACTTAGAAGATAAGCTCAAAACAGTTGTATTTGGTCAAGATAAAGCTATTTCGGCTTTAGCATCAGCGATTAAATTAAGTCGTGCTGGACTGCGCGAACCAGAAAAACCAATTGGTAATTACTTATTCGCAGGCCCTACGGGCGTTGGAAAGACCGAAGTAGCACGACAATTAGCCGATACACTAGGCATTGAACTATTAAGATTTGATATGTCTGAATATATGGAAAAACATGCGGTTTCCAGACTTATTGGCGCTCCTCCAGGATATGTCGGCTTCGACCAAGGTGGAATGCTAACAGATGGAGTTGATCAAAACCCACATTGTGTTCTCTTACTTGATGAGATTGAAAAAGCTCATCCAGACGTTTTCAACATATTGCTTCAAGTCATGGATTACGGAAAACTGACAGATCATAATGGAAGATCAGTGGATTTCAGAAATGTAATTTTGATCATGACCTCAAACGCCGGCGCTGCTGAGCAAGCAAAAGCAGCTATTGGGTTTGGGAAATCCCTAAGAGAAGATGAAGATAAAATAGCGATTGAGAGATTATTCACTCCAGAATTTAGAAATAGGCTGGACTCAATAATTAGTTTTGCAGCCTTGCCTAAGGAAATAATAATTCGAGTTGTTGATAAATTTGTCGTCCAACTGGAAGCGCAATTGATGGATAGAAATGTAGCTATTGAATTAAGTAATGCAGCTGCAGAATGGTTGGGAAATAAAGGTTATGACAGCACAATGGGTGCACGCCCATTATCTAGAGTAATTCAAGAACAGATAAAAAAACCGTTAGCAGATGAGCTGCTGTTTGGGAAATTAGCAAAAGGTGGGTTGGTAAAAATTGGAATAAAAAATAATGAAATAGATCTACAAATAATTGAACGAGAAAATATATTAATTAGCAAAAAGAAAGTAGCACTGTTACCAGCTAAATAGTTCTTATTTTTCTGTAAGTTTTATTTCTATCCTTCGATTTAATGCGCGCGCTTCCTCAGTGTTATCTTTATTAAGTGGTTGATATTCTCCAAAACCTGTAGCAGCAAGTCTATAGGCTGGAATGTTTAAGAATTCTTGCATGTAAAATACGACAGATAAAGCTCTAGCCTGAGACAACTCCCAGTTATTTGAATATTTCCCACCCCTGATAGGCTTATCGTCAGTATGTCCATCAACACGTAATATCCAATCTATATTATCGGGTATTCTGTCTGCAATAGAACTTATCAAATTAGCAATTTTCTTTATTTGCTCCTTACCCTCAAGTGACAACTCAGCATCTCCTGATGCAAATAAGATTTCTGATGAAAATACAAATCTATCTCCTGAAATGTTAACGCCATCTTCTGCCTCAATTAACTTTCTAATCTCTCCAAAAAACTCTGACTTAAAATTTTCAAGTTTTGTATTTCTTTCCCTCAACAATTTCGCCTGCTGGTCAAGTAAAATTGCATTATCAATTTCTAATTTAGCCTTAGCTCTTTCTGAGTCTGCTTTAGCTTTTTCAACCTCTGCTTTAGCTTTTTCAATATTGGCTTTCTCTTTTTCCTTACGGGCAAGCTTGGCTAAAGCTATATTTAAGTCAGAACCAAAAGTCTCAAGCTGTAACTTAACCTCCACTTCCTGTGCTTTTGATACGTCCAATAAATTCTGCAAGGAGCCTAATTGTTTGCGAAGTGTCGCTACTTGCTGGTTTAAAACTTCAGTTTGCAATTGTGCATCTGTAGCCTTTTGCTTTTCTTCAGAAAGTAAGTCTCGCGCAGTACTCAATAAAATTGCTTGTTGCTCTGCTTCTGTTAGTTTGTCTCTATTGCTAGAAACCAGCTTCAAGTTTTCTGACAAGGCTGACGCTAATCTTTCCTCTAATGAGGCTTTAACCATCTTCGCATCATCTTTTACGGCTTCAATTTCTTCCTTTCTTGAAGACAACTCAAGCATTACACTCTTTAATTCTTTCTGATAATTTTCTGAGCTCAAAAGTGCTGTTGCCAATGTTCTATTTAAATTATTCTCTAAACTCCTAGCTGCCGCGAGAAGCGATAAGGTATTTTGAGCTCTTTTTCTTTGCTCTTCCAGAACAAGAGACATGGCGGTTAACTCAGCTGAACTATTTGCTAATTTTTCCCTAAGTTTTTTAGTTATAGCCATCTGAGTTAAGCGTTGTTTTTCTTCCAAAGTTAATTTATTTTGAGTTTGCTTTAATGTTACTGACAGCGCTTTTCTCGCAGCGACCTCAAGCATCTTCTCCTTATCTAAGTCTGATAATTCTGCATTCAGTCTTTCAACAGATGTGTTCAAATTGCTTACTTCAGTTCTTGTTGTCGATATAACAGCCAAAGCATCTTGAAGACTCAAATCCATTTCCAAAATTTCTCGTTTCTTTTCCGCTAGTAAGAGCTCTAAAGCATCTGCTTCTGCCGCCGCTAACCGCGCCTTTTCTGATTTTAAATCAATCTCGTCTCTTGCTTGAGCTAACGCGACCTGCAAAGCTTCTTTTTTTGAAACCTCAATAATGTTTTCAGAGGTTTTTACTTCAAGCCTGGTAGCCAGCTCATTTTTCTCCGATAAAAGGGCTGCTACCTGTGCCTCAAAGTTATCTATATTTTGTGATTGTTCACTGGTCTGTTGAGTTAGAGTTGCAATTAAGGTTGCTTGAGCTTCATTCTTGATATTAGTAGCTTTTAGATTGTTATCCAAATCGTTAATTGTGTTTTCCAAACCAAATGATTTTTGCTGTTCCAATCCAAGGGCTTCTGCCAAACTTGCCACTTGTTGACTTAATGAATCTAGCTCTGAATCTTGGCTGTTAATTGTATCTCTTAACATAAATTGCACGATCATAAAAATCGACATCAGAAAAAATAACATTAACAATAATGCAGTCATTGCATCAACAAAACCTGGCCATATCGTAGATGGTATATTACTTTTGCTACGTTTTGATAAACTCAATACCTAATTCTTTCTTTCAGTATCAAAAGGGTCTTTTATTTCAGTTGACTTGTCCAATTTCTCAATGGTCTCAATTAATCTATCGAGACCTTCCCGTAAAACTATTGTTGTTTCCCTATAATTGGACGGTATTTCTTCCATAGCTTTAGAAAAATGCGCGTCAATATTTTTCAAGTTCATTCTTATTTCTGAATTATCACCCTCTATTAATAAACGCTCAAGTAATTTTTCCTGCCCACTGATGAGTTCAGTTAAAGCAGAATACTCTTGTGAGCTTTGTAGTATCTCAGTCTCTGAATTTTCTTGAGAGGCATCTGCTAAAGTTTGTAGTGTTTGTAATAATTTATCCATCTTTTCGTCTGTCTTAGACCTATTTTTGTCGGCCCTATCCAATGAAGACTGCAGCTTTTCTACAGCATTAGCCACCTGGGCCAGAGCAATGCTCATTTGGCCACTCATTTGGTCCAATACTTCATCTAGAATCCCACTAGAGGATTGCACTCCTCCATCGTTTTCAGTATTCGCCAAACTAACCCTCGTAATGGAAGACAACCAGTCTTCTAACTGACGGTAAAATCGATTTTGCCCATGACTTGCAAATAGCTCAAGCACTCCAACAATAAGAGACCCAGTTAATCCCAACAATGATGAGGCAAAAGCAGTCCCCATGCCACCAAGCTGATCTTCCAAACCGGACATTAAACGACTAAAAACTTCGACACCACCTTCATTCTCAGAAGGGTTTAAGCTTCTGATCGTTTCCACGACAGCTGGAACTGTTGTGGCTAAACCATAAAAAGTTCCCAATAATCCTAGAAATATCAATAAGTTGTTAATGTAGCGCGTAATCTCTCGGGCTTCGTCTATACGCGATGCAACAGACTCCATAATGGAATGAGAAGATGCTGTTCCTATTTTCATCTTTGACTGTCTAATTTTCATTAAAGACACAAGAGAAGTTAGAAGGCGAGGTGGATTACCTGCAAAACTTCCATCACCATTTGTAAATCTTTTCAACCAACTAATTGACGATATTAAGGCCAAAACCTGCATAAAGCATGCAAGCACACCTATACCAAACACACCAATAATAAATCCATTTAAATATACGTTGGCTTTATAGATAGAACTCAGAAAATCCCTAGCAAGATAGCCACTAAATCCGATTAAGGCAGAAATAGTTAACATTATTACTATTTGTCGAATGGGTTGTGTGAATTGACGAGTTTTTTCTACTTCTACTGCCACCATTGATTTTTCCAAACTCTTAAAAAATACACTTTAAATCTCGATTTTATTAAATTTTTATCTATAGCTGATAATTTGGATAACAGACTTTTTCCAATAAATAAACAAATGTGAGTCTAATCATCTATTACGCGACCCTGTTACAAAGGACGCGTCCGAGGAATAACACTTTTAAAAATTGGTACTGAATTACCCATAATATAAACTCGCGATACTTTTTTATTTTTTGGTTTATTTTGACTCATGATAACACTCGTGGACAAATTATCTATCAACACTCCGGTTGAAAAACGAAATTTTGGCCTAACTGAACTCTCAACTGATACAATCAATGATTTTTTTTTACTAGCAAATGTCTTTGCATTTTCATTAGTGAATTCGAAGATTTGAGTAGGTGGCAAAATTGATTTTACAACATTATTAGACAGAGCGCGATCTCCAAAAAAAATAATGAAACTTAATAAAAAAATACCACCCGTATTTACACTTATACTTCTCATTTTTTGTTTGTTTCCTTTGAAGCAACCTGTCGACCAAAATCTGGTGAGTCCGTATCCTGCCCAGCATCCACAATACCTCGACGTATCTCTCTAGTTCTGGTAAAATAGTTATGCAAAAAGTCACCATCACTTTTTCTTATAGCACGCTGCAAAGAAAACAATTCTTCAGTAAAACGCCCAAGAATCTCAAGAGTTGCTTCTTTATTATGCAAAAATACATCACGCCACATCGTGGGATCAGAAGCCGCTATTCGAGTAAAATCTCTAAATCCAGCTGCAGAGTAGTTTACAACCTCCGAATTAGTTACTCGTCTTAAATCATCCGCTACTCCAACCATTGTATAGGCAATTAAATGTGGCGAATGGGAAGTAACAGCTAAAACCAGATCATGATGCTTAGGGTCCATAGTTTCTACTCGAGCACCTATCATGCTCCACATTTCGATTAAGTTTTTTAAAGCTTGCTCATCTGTGTTTTCCAATGGAGTTAAAAGGCACCATCTATTATTAAATAATTCTGCAAAACCAGCTTCAGGACCTGAACGTTCCGTTCCAGCAACAGGATGTCCTGGTATAAAATGCACAGATGCTGGCAAATGAGGTCTAATTAAAGAGATCACATTTTCTTTTACAGATCCAACATCTGTTACTGTTGCTCCCGGCTTCAAAAAGGGGGAAATCTCTCTTGCTATATCGCCCATAACTCCAACAGGGGTTGAGATTATTACCAAATCAGCATCAACAACGGCTTTAGCGGCGCTACTAGAAACTTCATCAACAATATCTAATTCTAAAGATTTTTGTCTAGATTGTTTTGTCTTTGCATATCCAATAATAGTCTCACAAAGGCGATTTTTCTTCAATCCATGCCCTATTGAACTAGCTATCAATCCCAATCCAATCAATGCTACTTTTTTATATAATATGTTCATTAGTTTCTACTTTTAACTATGGTAATTTTTTAATTAATTTCGATGATATAGTATAATTAACATGCTATTTTACTGATTCCCTTAAGCTTATTAACTAATCATTCGCCCTTCTTTAAACAATATGAAAGTAATGTAACCACAAATTAAAAAAAAGTTTGTGGGTCAATATCAATTGATAATCTAACATTTCCTGGTAATTTAAATTGACTTGCCCAAGAACTTAACGCTTTTTGGAAATTTTTCTTGTTTCCAACTTTTATGAGCAAACGTATCCTATGCCTGCCCCTAATTCGGGCTATTGGAGCAGGAGCTGGACCATAAACCTTTGCGTTAATGTCTTTCAATGGACCTAAATTTATGGTGAATTGATTGGAAATCTCATTTACCTGCTGCAAATCAGTTCCAGATATTACAATACCAGCCATTGTTCCAAAAGGTGGTACCAATGCTTCTCGCCGCTGTTTAGCTTCAGATTCCCAAAACTTTTCATCGTCATCAGATAATATAGCTGTTATTACTGGGTGCTCAGGTTGATAAGTTTGCAACAGAGCTATTCCCTTAGTTTTATCTCTACCAGCTCTACCAGATACTTGCTTTATTAGCTGAAAAGTCTTTTCAGAAGCTCTTAAATCAGCACCTTGCAGGCCAAGATCCGCATCAATTACGCCAACAAGAGATAAATGCGGGAAATTATGTCCTTTAGCAACCAATTGGGTTCCAATGATTATATCAACTTCACCTTTCTCAATACTATCGATTATTTTATCGATGGAGCCTGAAGGTGTTAAAATATCTGAGGACAATATCGCCAGTTTAGCATCTGGGAAAACTTTTGAAGCCTCTTCCGCAATTCTTTCCACCCCTGGCCCCAAAGCATTAAAAGAACCTGAAGCCTCGCAATTTGGGCAAACATCAATCAGCGGTTTAGTATCACCACATTGATGACACAGTAATATCGATCGAAAACTATGTAGTGTCATTCTGGCGTCACACTTTTCGCAACCAACTTGAAACCCACAAGCCTGACATATTGTTATGGGAGCATAACCTCTTCTATTCAAAAACAACAATGATTGCTCACCATTCTCTAAATTATGCTTTACACCATCAATTAATTTCTGAGAAATCCACGTATTTGGAGATAAATTCTCACGTCTCATATCAATACATGAAATTTCTGGTAATTTGGCTGCACCATATCGATTTTCAAGGTTCAACCTATTATATTTGCCAACTTTTGCATTTACCCAGGTCTCAAGTGAAGGAGTCGCTGATGCCAGTACAACCATTGCCTCATTTAAAGAGGCCCTTAAGACAGCCATATCTCGGGCATTATATAAAATACCGTCTTCTTGTTTATATGAAGAGTCATGCTCCTCATCAACAACTATTAAGCCTAATTTCTTAAACGGCAAATAAAGAGCAGACCTTGCTCCTACTACCAATTGGACATCTCCCGACGCTATCATTCGCCTACATCTATATTTTTCACTTTTTGCTACGCCAGAGTGCCACTCAGCCGGACTATTCCCAAAACGTGTTTTCACTTTTTCGATAAATGCTGACGTAAGTGCTATTTCTGGTAGCAAAACAAGGACTTGCCTACCCAACCGCAACGCCTCTGCTACTAATTCAAGATAAACTTCAGTTTTTCCTGATCCGGTGACACCTTTTAGCAATGTTGTACTGTATACTTTCGCAACTAGGGAAGTTTTCAACTGTTTCACAACTGCCAATTGCTCATTTGACAATTTCTGGCTTAAATATTCTGGGAAAAGTTTTGGATAAGAAAAATCAATTGGAATTTTCTTTTCTTCAATTAGTCCATTTTTTACCAAACCTTGGATGACAGAAATTGATACTCCAGACAAAAAGCTAAGATCATTCAAAGAAAAGTGTTTGGCTTTTTTGTTTGTGAGAAAATCCAATAATCTCTTTCTTGTTCGCGTTATCTTTAACTTTTTTTGATTTTTTTTATTTGAGAAAAAATAGACTTTTTTGTGAGTTTTTACTTGACCAGTAAAATTTCCTCGCAGCGCTAGCCTTAGCATGCCTGAAATAGGTGACAACGTATAATCTGAGACACGGCATAGAAAGAGCCTCATTTCTTCTTGCATTGGCTCAAGATCTAAAACACGGTTAATTCTCTTTATCTTTAAAGGATCATAACCACCAATACCCTTAGACCAAACACAACCCAATACTTTTCGTGGACCCAAGAATACTTCAACAAAATCTCCAAGCCTGCAACCACCACCAGGAGAATAATAATCTAGCACGCGATTGATTGGCTCAGTAGTTAATACACCTACTAACTCATTTTCATTGAAAAAAAATTTTTTACTCATTTAACTCACAATAATATAGGTTTTGCTATATTAATAACTTATAATATATAAGGACAGAAAAATCGTTCGGCTAACAGCTCAAATTAATAGGAAAAAATAATGAAATTCTTCATAGATACCGCAGACATTCAAGCCATTTCAGAATTAAATGAAATGGGCCTGGTAGATGGCGTTACAACGAATCCATCATTAATCATGAAATCTGGAAGAGACATCATAGAAGTAACAAAAGAGATTTGTTCGCTCGTTAAGGGACCTGTAAGTGCTGAAGTTGTAGCAACTGACGCTAGCAGCATGATAAAAGAAGGAGAGAAGTTAGCAAAAATTGCATCCAATATTGCGGTTAAGGTACCCTTAACTTGGGATGGATTGAGAACTTGCAAAGAATTAACATCTCAGGGCTACATGGTTAATGTGACCCTCTGTTTTAGTGCAAATCAAGCATTATTAGCTGCTAAAGCGGGAGCCACTTTTATCTCCCCTTTCATTGGACGGTTAGACGACATCAATATAGATGGAATGGATCTAATATCAGAAATACGAACAATCTACGATAATTTTGAATTTGACACTCAAATTCTTGGAGCCTCCATCCGAACAGTTAATCACATCACCCAATGCGCCTTGGTAGGTGCCGATGTCATTACAGCACCTCCTAATGTTTTAAAACAACTGGCTGAACATCCATTAACTTCCAAAGGGCTTGAGTTGTTCATGAAAGATTGGGCGAAAACCGGGCAAAAAATAATTTAAAATCTGAGATCCAGTATATGAGTGACAAAAACCCAATTAGTAAATTAAAAGAAAAAATCTTATCAGATCCTAAAATTATACTAGAAGATCCAGTGCTTATGGACGCGCTAGTTGAAGCACAAAGTCAGCTCTTAGGTAGTAACATTATAGATCTTCGTGGCATCGCAATGACACAACTCGAAAAACGATTGGAGAAAATTGAAAATACTCATAACGATGTAATTTCGATGGCATATGAAAACCTATCTGGAGCCAAACAAATCCAACGAGCTATCTTAAAGTTATTGGAACCAAATGACTTTCCTAGTTTTATAAAAAAACTCTCAACTGAAGTTAAAGAAATTCTAAACGTAGAACATATCTCTCTGGTGTTAGAAACCAACGTAATAAACGAAAACATAACATTACTGAAGAATTTAAATCCGCTTACTATTATTGTTAACGAAAATAGCATAAAAAATTATATAACCAGCCATAGTCAATTCGGCTCCCAAACTGTTACTTTACGCAATAATGTAGACTCCACTCATCAATTTTACCAAAATGCTAATAGCAAAATATTATCAGAAGCTTTGCTCTCACTAGATTTTAATGGAAGCAATATCGAAGGACTTTTGGTTTTAGGCTCCAATCAAAAGTCAAAATTTGCTCCCGGCCAAGGAACTGAACTACTGACATTTTTTGCAAATGTATTCGAACGGAATATGGCACGTTGGTTAACTTAGTCACCATCCAAACAGAAACAACCAATTTGATAGAGAGTTGGCTTGAATGGTTAAAAGCTTTAGGAGGTAGATCTGATAAAACCATAAACGCTTATCGTTCAGATGTATTAAAATTTATTAAGTTTATGGCAAAACACTACGAAAGCAATATTTCTCCTAATGAATTAAAAACGATCGAGACGATAGATATGAGAGCCTGGTTAGCTTATGAACGAACAAAAGGCCTATCATCACGATCAGTTTCAAGGAAGCTTTCTGCGATCAAAGGGTTTTTTTTATGGTTTTCAGAAAAAGAAGGATTTGAACCTAGTGGCGTTTTAGCAATTCGTCCTCCAAGGTATAAGAGCAGACTCCCTAGGCCAGTAGAAAAGGAAATGGCAAAAAATCTAATTGAAACTGTGGAGTTGCAAAATGAATTAAATTGGGTTTCTGCTCGTGATGGAGCAATACTAACTCTTTTATACTGTTGTGGTTTGCGAATTTCAGAAGCACTAAGTTTAACTCAATCAGACTATCCACTTCCTGCCATTTTAAGGATCACTGGTAAAAACAATAAAGAGCGTTTAATTCCTGTACTCAAAATTGCTAGAGAGGCTGTAGATAACTATGTTAAGCTGTGTCCCTTTAATATTAGTAAGAATGGACCTATTTTTATCGGTGTAAATGGTGGCGCATTAAACCCAAGAATTATTCAAAAAGTAACTGAGCAAGCGAGACGGCAACTGGGATTAGATAAAACGGTCACACCTCATGCAATGCGGCATTCTTTTGCTAGCCACTTGTTAGAAGCAGGGGGTGATTTGCGAGCAATTCAAGATTTATTGGGACACTCTTCTTTATCTACAACCCAGAATTACACAGCCGTGAATCAAGAAAGACTCATGAACGTTTATAAAAATGCTCATCCAAAAGCCTAACAACTTTGCAATCTATCCAATTTGGTTTTATTAACAAGATATGACTAACGAACTCCGAGCTTTATTCGTTCATTTATTCACTGCAACTGGTGCTGTATTTGCCATGTTAGCTATGTTAGCTGCGGTCGATGGAAAGTGGAGCACAATGTTTGTCTGGCTCGTAATTGCTTTTATTGTTGATGGGATAGATGGGCCGCTAGCAAGAAAATATAATGTAAAAACTTTTGCGCCTCAATATGATGGTTATTTATTAGATCTAATTATTGACTACCTTACTTATGTTTTCATCCCAGCATTCGCTTTATTTAAAAGTGGTTTATTTGATAAAGATTGGACAGGCTGGGTGTGTATAATTGTTATAACATTTGGTAGCGTAATCTATTTTGTCGATACACGAATGAAAACAAAGGATAATTCATTTTCTGGCTTTCCAGGTTGTTGGAATATGGTAATCCTAGTATTCTTTGCATTGACACCCAATTTTTGGATAATCTTAGGTATCGTGATAGCTTTAACACTATCAATGTTTCTTCCAGTTGAATTTATTCACCCAGTTAGAACAAAAAGATGGAGACTTATAAATTTACCCATCGCTTTTTTATGGACGCTTTGCGCAGGTTTAGCCGCGTGGGCGGATTTTGACCCAGGCCCATTGGTCTTAATTGGATTAACATTATCAAGTCTGTATTTATTATTTGCCGGTATATTAATGCAAATTCTGCCTCAAAATAACTAAGTTTTTTATTTTAGAATCTACTTTTTAAGAGACAGTTCAATTTTAATAGGTTGGGGGTTCTTATAATTTAGTTTAATTCGATAAATTAGGAACGCCTCCATTACCCTCATGATATAGTTTCGAGTCTCATTGAAAGGAATATGTTCAATCCAGTCGACATAATCTATACCCTTTTGCCGTGGATCACCGTATTTTTTTATCCAACCATCCATTCTCGAAGGACCAGCATTATATGCTCCCAAAGCTAAGAGAAGTGAACCATCATACTTACCCAACAAAAAATGCATGTATTCTGATCCTAGTTCAACATTATATTTCCAATCCGTGTTCAAGCGTTTCAGAGAATACTTCAGATTTAACTCATCAGCTACCTTTTTTGCAGTACTTGGCATCAATTGCATCAAACCTCGAGCACCTGCTCTACTTACAGCGTTTGAGTTAAATTCACTTTCACGACGCGCCACAGCTAAGGCAATTTCTGGAGCAACTTTCAAGGACAGGCTGGCCATTTTATGTACAGGAAAATAAGTGTTGGGGTATATATGTCCTTTGCGAGCTGCTTGTTTGGAAAGTACCAAAGCAAGATAATCATTTTTGAGATTTGCTAGAAAATTAGTTAACTGTAGATGTTCACTTTCATTTAAGCTTTCGGCAAAATGAGAAAAAAATCTGCGTGA
>TARA_B110000003_G_scaffold133075_1_pt1 | contig 31371 bp, 20 predicted proteins | sample TARA_B110000003 | Tara Oceans TARA_B110000003 (sample SAMEA4396424) | marine metagenome | biome: Westerlies Biome; feature: [SRF] surface water layer (ENVO:00010504); material: water (ENVO:00002006), including particulate matter (ENVO:01000060) such as... | depth 5 m
GGCGTGCCTCCTGATGCGATGGCTTCAACGCTTCCAGAGCCCGTTCCATCATCAATGGACAACAAGTTGGTTTCGACGACCAGGTCGCAATCTGGAATCTCAGTGCATTCGCAGTCTTCATTGATCACACCAAATGTGCCCTGGTTGATGCCACACGGTTCACCGATGTTCCCAAACAACTCTGGGCAGTCAAAATCATTGCTTTCATTTAAATAGCAATAAGTGCCAGGATCGGGGCAATCGCCAAGGGAAAACATGACTGCGCAGACTGTCTCATAGGTGTCCGGCCAACCAAGTCCACCTTCGCTTGTGTTGGGTCCCACCAGATTTCCATCCACGTACCATTCCCAGATTCCGAAGTCTCCGCTGGGGATAATGACGTTAAAAGTGGTTAAGGTATCATTTGACTCGTCCGCCTCGACGTACCATTCACAATCCATGCCTCCACCACCATTTCCAGGATCCCATGTTCCATCCCAATCGTTGGCTAATATCCAACCCGCAACTTCATTGCAGGCATCCTCGTCGCCAGCCATTGCTTCAGAGATGCTTTCAGCAAGTCCGCAGAAAATCCAAGGTTCAGGGTTGTCCTGGTTTCCGCATTCCAGGAGCGCGTACATCAGAAGAGATGAAGGGTCAAACAAAGTGGAATCAGTGCCAGGGAGATAAAACTCCAAGCAATTTTCAGGCTCGATGTATTCCACGCAATCGCAGTTTTCATCGATGATGCCCCAACCGTCCTGACAACCCCAGCCAAAATTGCTCATGTATTCGGGGCAATCCCATTCGACATCGCCATCGCCACAACCCACATCGACACTGACCGCATATGTGATGTTGGTTGGCGTATTGCTTTCAAAGTCAATCGGAGGCAACATCGTGGTGTCTTCACCGCAAATCAAGGTGACATACATCGATAAATTCGCAATCGACTCTTCCCAGTAGTATTCTGTAGTAAGCGTTCCAACAGGGAACATTGTGAAGGTGTAATTCGGCTCATACTGTTGCCAACCAGAGCCCATTTCGTTTCCGGTGCCCATTGAATCTGGGAGCACATCGAAAGCCAGCTGAACTTCAAACATAAACGGATCTAGATCAGTCGAAATACCGTTCAATTCGAGATCGAGCGTGGTCTGGCCATAGCCCGTTCCTAGACCAAATAAAATCAAGGCAAGTGAGAAGAGAGTCTTTTTCATTTCAATCAATAAGTTTTGTTCAGAAGGAAATACCATCGTTGCGTCTTCTATGTGACAAGGACTTGACAAATCTTTTGTGCTCAGCCCATCCATTTTGCAGTTGTAATGTTCCAAACACGAGCAAGCCCCACTCAAAGAACAACGTAGACAAAAGTTCAACAAAAATAGACTTCAAAAGATGACACTTCGGTCTCAAAGAACTTCAGCATCGTCTGAAATCAAGAAGGTTGAAAGTAAAAAACTGACGGCATATCCTATGATCAGGTGGACTTTAAAAGGAGCCCGCAGGGGATGACCTCCCTTCGGTCGGCGGCATTTTTTGCGTCCTCCCCGACAGCGGAAAGCAAGCTTTCCGTGCCGGTCTGAACGCAAAAAAGGCACCCAGTTGGGTGCCTTTCTTGCTTGTAGCCCGTAGGGGATTTGAACCCCTGCTACCAGGATGAAAACCTGGCGTCCTAACCCCTAGACGAACGGGCCAAAGAGGACCGCAAAGATAGTCAGGTTCTTTCTTCTCCGCAACCACGCACCAAAAAAATGCACCAAGGGCTCACGACAAGTGCGCACGGAGCTTCCAAGAGGTGGTTTCATGGGCGCCCACCATGGTGCTGAGCAGGGCGCGCGTGCCTTCGTCCCCCGCCTTGGCCGCGAGTGCGAGCAAGGCGCGTTCACGCACAAGCAGCACCCCGTAGGCGGCGGCGCAATGCCGGACCGCTTCCGTGCCGTCTTGCACGTCCTTGACGGCGGGAATGGTCGCGCCAGCGGCATGGTCTTGCATGGTGTGCAATGGCGTGCCACCCAAGGTCAAGATGCGCTTGGCCACCGCTTCAATGTCGTGGTCGAGGTCGGCACGAAGCACAGTGAACAGGCGCTGGAGTTCAAAGAATTGTGGGCCCTGGACATTCCAATGGAAGCCACGTGCGTTGTGGTGGAAGACATGAAGGTCACAGAGCAAGGCGTTGAGTTCCTTGCACAAGGTGGCGGAGTCGTCGGCATTGAGGCCCAAGGTGAGGTTGGCATCCATGGCGTGGGGTCAGTAGGCTTTGGCGAACAGGACGCGGCGGGCGCTCGGTGCCCCGGTCTTCACACATTTTCCGGGAGCCGTGTCGCCCTCATAAGGGATGCACCGGATGGTTGCCTTGGTTTGTTGTTTGATCCACTCCTCAGTCTCTGCTGTGCCGTCCCAGTGGGCACTGACAAAGCCACCCTTGTCCAAGGCCGCCAGGAAATCGTCCCAGTTGTCGGCCACATGGGTGTTGTCGCGCAAACGGTCTTGCACCCGTGAGGTGAGGGAGGCCTGGATGTCATCCAAAAGGCCGCGCACATAGGCGGGCAGCCCCTCAAGCGACACAAATTCCTTTGTCTTGGTGTCGCGACGGGCAAGCTCGCAGGTGCCTTTTTCGAGGTCGCGCGGTCCCATGGCGATGCGCAAGGGGACGCCTTTGAGTTCGTGCTCGGCGAACTTCCATCCGCTGCGCTTGGTGTCGTCGTCGTCAAGTTTGACGCGGATGCCGGCGACTTTGAGGCCTTCAGCCACCTCCCGGCAACAGTCCAAAATCTCGTCCATCTGGTCCGGCCCCTTGTAGATGGGCACGATCACCACCTCGATGGGGGCAAGCATGGGTGGAAGGACCAATCCTTGGTCATCGCTGTGGGTCATGATGAGGGCACCCATGAGCCTTGTGCTCACTCCCCAAGAAGTCGCCCAAACATGGGACTTCCCTCCTTCCTTGTCGGCGAAGGTCACATCGAAGGCCTTGGCGAAGTTTTGGCCCAAAAAGTGGGACGTTCCCGCCTGAAGGGCCTTGCCATCCTGCATCAGTGCCTCGATGCAATACGTGTCGACGGCTCCGGCGAAGCGCTCGCTCTCCGTCTTGACGCCCTTGATGACAGGCATGGCCATGTACTTCTCTGCAAAATCGGCATACACATCGAGCATTTTCTCGGCTTCTTGGACCGCTTCGTCCTTGGTGGCGTGGGCCGTGTGGCCCTCTTGCCAAAGGAACTCTGACGTACGCAAGAACAAGCGGGTGCGCATCTCCCAGCGCACCACATTGGCCCACTGGTTCACCAACAAGGGAAGGTCTCGGTAGCTCTGAATCCAACCCTTGTAGGTGTTCCAGATGATGGTCTCCGAAGTGGGACGCACGATGAGCTCCTCTTCAAGTTTGGCGTCGGGGTCCACCACCACTCCGCCCCCGTTGGGGTCGTTTTTCAGTCGGTAGTGGGTCACCACGGCGCACTCCTTGGCGAATCCTTCCACATGGGCCGCCTCCTTGCTGAGGTAGCTCTTGGGGATGAACAAAGGGAAGTAGGCATTGACGTGTCCCGTTTCCTTGAACATGCCGTCAAGCACGTCCTTCATTCGCTCCCAAATGGCAAAGCCGTAAGGCTTGATGACCATGCACCCTTTCACATCGCTGTGCTGGGCAAGGTCCGCCTGCACAACAAGTTCGTTGTACCATTTGCTGTAGTCTTCTTCGCGTGAAGTGAGCTTGCTGGCCATTTTTGGTATGGTTTATGCTGTATTGTCTGCGACAGCGCAGGCACCACAAAACTACGGAATGTGCTACCTTGAACCACGGAACATGAAGACCACCTCTCCCCCTCCCCCCTCACGCACCTCCACTTGGCTGTGGCTGGTGCTCGTTGCTCCCCTGATGGCAGGGTGCGGCAGCTTGCTGCAGCACTCTTCACATTTGGAAGATGACGAGCTGTACTTGACGCAGAACGAAGAATTTGTGACCGACGCTGAATACTTGGCCTTCGCTTACGAGCAGGCCGGATTTGATGCTGAAAACCAAGATTTCCAAGCGCCATCGCGAAGGGGAGGTGATGCGTTCCAAAGCAACTTCGGCTACGTGCCCCAAAGCCTGCAGGGACGCTCCATGCTCCGCGGCTACATGTCGCCCTACGGCGCAGGTGGATTTGGCCCCAACCCTTACGACCCATTTGGCAACAGCTTCGCCGGGGGGTACAATCCTTACCAGCCTGGTTTTTACGACCCCTACAACCCATACGGAAGCCCCATGGGCTCGCAGTATGGCTACAATCCCTATGGATCCAACCTCTATGGCTCCAATCCTTTTGGCTCGAGCTCCTTTGGCTACAACCCCTATGGTTGGGGCAGCGGGTACGGTGGGTTTGGCACTTACTCGGGCTTAGGCAACACCGCCGGAGGAGACTTGTACACAGGCACGCCTGTGGTGGTGGCGCCCCGGACGCCAATTTGGTCTTCCACCTCGGTCAACTCCAATGGAGGTGGCGGACGCTTGTTGACCAACAAATCGGAGGAGGCCACGGGCAACAACGGTGAGCCAGAGGCGCCCAAAACCATTTGGCGCTCCATTTCCAATGCCTCCTCGGCGGCAGGAACAGCGCGAACCTCCAATGCACGAACCAGGTCATCGGCCGCGGGGTCTTCCAGGACCACATCGCCTTCCACACGCCCGTCTTCTTCGTCATCCTCGGGCAGGAGCAACAGCTCCACCCGAAGCAGCAATTCTTCAAGGAGCAGCACTTCCCGTGGAAGCACCTCGGGATCGCGGTCGGGCTCGAGCACCCGTCCGAGTTCTGGGTCGTCTTCTGGACGCAGCAGATCAGGGCGCAGCTCTGGTCGGGGCGGAGGACAATCTCCCCGCTGAGCCATGCGCGCAGGCTTTCTCCTGACACTGGGCTTCATGGGGATCTTCTGGTGGGGTTTTGCCCTTCAGGGGCGTGCCCAAAATGAAACAGATGTCCTCCGCTACAGCTGGGTCGACCCCCTTGGGTCCACGCGTGTCATGGGCATGGCTGGTTCCTTCGGCGCTCTGGGCGCCGACTTGGGGTGTTTGGGCATCAACCCTGCCGGACTGGGCATGTACCGCAGAGGCGATTTGTCAGTCACCGCAGGACTTCACGCTGCCAGCACCACCGCCCAATGGAACACACGTCAGGAAGAAGCCACAGGCTTTGCGTCGACCATCAGCAACGTAGGCATCGCCTTGACGTACCCAAGCGTGGATGCGGACTGGCCCTTCTTCACGGTGGCCTTCTCCCACCAAAACCGCATGCCCTTTGCCCAAAAGGTGTCCGTGAACGGTGTCCCCTCTGAATCCTCCCTTTCGGCCCTGTTTGTGAGCCAAGCATTGGCCGACGCAGCCATCTACGGCTACGAATCAACAGACGACGCCTTGGACAACGGCGATGTTTTTGCCTACGGCGCCTCCTTGGCTTGGCGCTCTGGCTTGCTCGTTCCCGACAACGACGAACTCTACGCCTCCGCAGTGGAAGGTCCCGTCAATGTGCAGCGGACAATCGACCGGACAGGACGCATGGCAGAGACGCAAATCGCCTTCGCCACCGCCTACCAAAACAAGATTTACCTCGGTGTCACCTTGGGGCTGCCCAAGGTCCAATTTGAAGAACGGTCCGTCCACCAAGAAACGCCTGTGTCGTCCGGGTCTGAGTTGGGCCAGTGGCGCTTCGAGGAACAGCTGGACATCGAAGGACGTGGCACCTTGCTGCGCGTTGGGGTGCTGGCCAGGGTGACCAAATCCCTGCGGATAGGCTTGGCCTACCAATCGCGCAGCCGCATGACGCTGCTGGACACCTACAGCACCACGGTGCGCACAAGCTGGTTGGACGGGACGGAGAGTGAGGCAAGTAGCCCCGTTTCCAACATCGAGTATTTGGTCTTCACCCCTTCGCGGCTGACGGCAAGTGCGAGCTTTTTGATGGGCAAAATGGGGGTGATCAATGCGGACTATGAGCGCAGCGACATGCGCAACGGTGAATTGGGCGACGCGAACACCTTCCTCTCCTCCGGCTACGACTATGAAGCGGAAAACTTGGCCGTGGACAATGGCTACCAAGTGGTCCATACGGGCCGTGCAGGCTTGGAACTCCGTGTGGGGGACGCCAAACAAGGCCGCATCCGGTTGGGGGGCGGCATGACGACTTCGCCTTTTGCGGGAGATGCCGTCACTGCCAATGCCACGCGTTACCACGCAAGTGTGGGGGCTGGCTACAGGGTGGGCAATGTCCACTTCAGTGCCGCATGGCGCCGCGCGTGGCACCAAGAGGATTACTATTTCATGGGAGCCTTTAGCGACGAAGCCCCTGGCTCCCTCGACCGGCGCGCCAGCGCCTTGGTGGTGGGGGCGGGCTTGAGGCTGTGACCACAAACTTTTGACGCACAAAAAAGCCCGCTGCATGGCGGGCTTTTTTGTAGGCCAACCGGCCGACTTTTTCTATTACTTCTTCAACTTGGCCAATTCCTTGTCCAAAAGCTTGTTCATGCGAAGCAACTCCTCATCGGCAAGCTCCTTGTCGACCAGGATGCGACCGCTGTGCTCGTCTACGATGATGCGCTTGCGCTGGGCAATGTCAATCTGACGCTGTGGTGGGATCTTGATGAACGTACCCGCACTGGCATGACGCTCGATGGGCACAACGGCCAAACCGTTTTTGGCGGCACCTCGGATGCGGCGGTACGACTTGACCAAGCGGTCGTCGATGCCTTTGGAGGTCTTGTCGCTGTGCTTTTGAAGAAGCTCCTCCTCCGCTTGCGTCTCTGCAATGATGGCTTCAAGTTCTGCTTGTTTGGCCACAAGGTCCTCTTGACGTTGGTTGTAACGCTCGCGCGTGCCATCCAAGCCTTCCGCCTTTTGGTCCATCTGGGCCTTGCATTCGCGGATGCGCTTCTCGCACAACTCGATCTCAAGGGTTTGGTACTCGATCTCCTTGGAGAGCGACTCAAACTCACGGTTGTTCCGAACGTTGTTTTGCTGCTCGGTGTACTTGTCGATAAGCGCTTGGCTGTCCTTGATTTGCATCTGGTAGGCCAACACACGCTGGTTCACCTGGTCGTTGTCTTCTTCCATGCGCTCGAGTCGGGCACGGAGGCCTTCGAGCTCGTCTTCCAATTCCTGGACTTCCAAAGGCAGTTCGCCCCGGACCACACGGAGGCGGTCGATTCGGGAATCAATGATCTGGAGGTCGAAGAGGGAGCGCAACTTGTCTTCAGCGGTGCTTGGAGATTTTTTCTTGGCCATGCGATGGAGAATCGGTCTTGGGTTCAGCGAAAAGAAACAGGGTTTGTTCGGATTCCGGACAAACGGACCGCAAAATTAGGGAATTTCTCGTTGATTTTGTTGGCAATCAAGGAGCTGGTTTGCCATTCGCTCTCATAATGGCCCACATCAAGGACCTGAAGGCGCCCCTCTGCCTGGAAATACTCGTGGTATTTGATGTCGGATGTGATGTACACATCTGCCTTGGCACGCTTGGCATCGCCCATCAAAAAGGACCCTGAACCTCCACAAACCGCAATCCGTTGGACGTTGGCATGCACAGGGGCGGTGTGTTTGATGGCCTCGCACCCCAAAACGTCCTTCACATGGTCCGCAAACGCCTCCCATGCCATCGGTTGGGCCAGCATCCCCACCATGCCTGCGCCCACATCCGACCGGCCTTGTTGCAGCGCCACGCGGTCAAATGCAACCTCCTCGTAGGGATGGGCGTCCATCATGGCGCGCTCCACCTCCGACACCAAAGTGTTTGGCACCACCATTTCCAATTTGGTCTCTGCCTCGCGGTGAAGATCTCCTGGGTTACCCACATAGGGATGTGCCCCCTCCAGCGCACGGAACGAACCAATGCCTTGTGAGGCGAAGCTGCATCCATCGTAGCGCCCAATGGCGCCAGCGCCAGCGTCCGCCATGGCCACCCGAACCGCCTCCGCATGGGCTTCAGGAACAAAGACTGACCATTTTTCCAGACCTGTGACCATGGGGCGAAGGATTTGAAGGGAAGCAGGTACGCATCCCACAAGCTCCGCAAGTTTGTGGTTGACCCCGGTCAATACATTGTCCAAATTGGTGTGGATGGCGTACAACGCGATGTTGCTTCGAACAGCACGCATGACGGTACGCTCCACGTCGGATACGCCTTGAAGGCGCTTCAATCCACCAAAAATGACGGGGTGGTGACTCACAATCATTTGACATCCAGCATCCTCTGCCTCCTTGACCACCTCCTCTGTGCAGTCGAGGGACACCAACACACGGGTCACCTCGTCCCCGAGGTGGCCCACCAACAATCCCACATTGTCATAGGATTCTGCGAGTGCCTTGGGCGCCCATGTCTCGAGCCAACCGGCGATGTCACGTACCTTCAAGCCGTTCTCCATGGACCCGAAGGTACAGTTTCCCCATCAGTTTCCCGGCACCGTGCGCATGGCACACGGCCAAGCGGTAGCGTCCCATGGCCATCCCCTTGTGGGGCCATGGTGGTTGCCTTTGACATGGATCTGGGCCTTGGTCTTGCACCTTCGGCACGCCCTTTATGATGCGGGCGTCATGCGCAGCCAAAAAGGAGCTCTACCCACCCTGGTGGTGGGCAACCTCGAATTGGGCGGCACGGGGAAAACGCCACACACCTTGGACCTTGCCCAACGCCTCTCATCCCATCTTGGTGGGGACCATGTCGCCATCTTGAGCCGAGGCCATGGAAGATCCACCGATGGGTTTGTTTGGGCCAATGACGCAGCGACTTGGCAGGACGTCGGAGATGAGCCTTGGATGCTTCAGCAAGCCCTCCCTGACGTCCATGTCGCAGTCTGTGGCGATCGCCTTGAAGGCCTTCGAAGGATGAAGGCTTCACGGCCCCAATTGAAGGTAGCGCTTTTGGACGACGGCATGCAACACCGCGCCCTCCGTCCCGATCTTTTGATGGTGTTGCAATCGAGGCCTCTGCCCCGGCGAGGTTGGGGTTGGACACGCCTCGTGCCTGCAGGGCCATGGCGAGATGTGCCGTCGAGGATGCGAAGCGCCGACGTCCATGTCAGGCCCCAAGGTGCCATGCCACCCCCAGGCCTTGACGTGCCGTGTTGGGAACGAGCTCTGGTGTCTTCGCCCCCTGTCCCCTGGCCGACGCCCAAGACCCAACAAGGCCCTATATCTGCCCCCACATCGCCTTTCCTTCTTGTGACGGGAACGGCGCAGCCGCATCGCATCTTGGAGGCCTTGCAAACCCAAAAAGTGGCCCTGGCCGCTTGTGCGCACTATGCCGACCACCATCCATTTTCCAAGGCTGACGTTGGCGATTGGCTCGCTTATGGCAAAACCCATGGCGTGCAAGACCTCTTGACCACCACCAAGGACGCTGTGCGACTGGCCGATCATTTGGACACCTTGAAGGGCTGGAAGGTGTGGGTTCTCCCCGCTCAAATTGAATGGTCACAACCGGACGAAGTCGAGACATACCTCAAGTCCTGGTTGGACTCCTTACCTTCGCAACACTAACCCACAAGGTTTTTTCCCATGAAAGTTCAGACGGTTGTTTCTCAAGTGTTGATGGCATGTTGTGCATGCACCCTTCTCTTCACCGTTGGTTGCGAATCGCCCTCACCTCAGGGAAAAGCAGGCAGCATCCAAGGAAACATCAAGGGACTCTCTCCTGACACAGAGATCATTCTTCGAAGCTTCAACCGTGGCAATCTTGTGAACGTTGGCAAGGCCAATGTCGATTCAGCAGGTTTCTTTGAATTGACGCCCGACCGTCCTTTGGTCATGGGGTACCATCAATTGGTAGTGGACCGTTCACTTCCGCTCGTGTTGATCACGGACAGCACAGAAGCCTTGTATGTGGAGGTGGAAGCCCAGCGCGGACGCAACTACCTCGTCGACGCCTCCATCTCCGGGTCTCCTCAATCCGCCACGGTGGCGGCTTTCTACAACGCCATCATGCCCTTGCAAGCCAGGATGAAAAACACGGACAAAAAAGGCCGTTCCGTGGATGCAGCGACCCGCAACACCGCCAAGGAGTTGAAGAAGAGCCAAACGGACAGCCTCTCAAACGTTAGTCTGGACTTTGCCAAGTCCCACGCGGGTACGCTCAGTGCTCTGAGCGCATTGGAAGGCCTGGACCCCAAAGTTCATGGCGACCTTTTCAAAGAAACCTTGTCTGCCTTGAAAGGGAGCCACAGCCAATCGCACTACTTCAAGCTCATCCAAGAAAAGATGGTGCTGGCGAATGCACCTCGCACCATGGACATGAGCAACCCACCCAAACGCAAAGGGAAAAACAGCAAGTTTGGCACAGGGGACCTCGTGCCGGACATCGTTATGAATGACCCAGAGGGCAAGGAGCGGAAACTCAGCGACCTGCGAGGGAAGGTGGTTCTTCTCGACTTTTGGGCTTCGTGGTGCGGGCCTTGCAGACGAGAAAACCCCAATGTGGTTAGGGCCTACGAACAATACAAAGACCAAGGGTTTGAGGTCTTTTCCGTCTCGCTGGACAGCGACGCCTCACGTTGGAAAAAGGCCATCGAACAAGATCAACTTTCGTGGCCCAACCACGTGAGCGATCTGGCCGGATGGCGGAATGCGGCAGCCCGTGAGTACGGCGTCAGCAGCATCCCCCACACCATGCTCATCGACCGAGACGGCACCATTCTCGCCACGCATCTGCGCGGCAACAGTGTGGAATCTGCCTTGCGCGGGGTGTTTGGCAAATGATGGGGCATTGCGTCCATTTTGCTTCTGACCTTCACTTGGGCGCCCCAAACGGGGTCGAGTCCAGGGAGCGCGAACGCACTTTTGTCCAATGGATGCGGGCTGCAGCCGAAGGCACAGGATTTGCCGAAGGCCGACCCGCCACCGAACTTCATTTGGTGGGGGACATCTTTGATTTTTGGCACGAGTACCGCCATGCGATCCCCAAAGGAGGCACGCGCGTCATGGGGGCCATCGCAGAGTTGACAGACGGCGGACTGCCGATCCACTTCCATGCTGGCAACCACGACATGTGGACCTACGGCTACTTGGAGGAGGAATTGGGGGTCCAGGTCCACTCTGCTCCAGTGGTGAAAACGTACGACGGCCTCAGGTGCATGATTGGCCATGGAGATGGCTTGGGAAAAGGTGACAAGGGCTACCGCTCTTTGAAGCGCCTGTTCACTTCATCTGTCGCCCGTGGCATGTTCAGAAGGTTGCACCCTGACTGGGGCATCCGACTGGCACATGCCTGGTCAGCCCAAAGCCGGGACCACACCGCCATACCGATGGCCAACGTGTCCGACGAGCATCTGTATCAGTATGCCGCCCTTTGGAATGAACAACAGCAAAAAGAGGAGAAGGCAGACCTCTTCATTTTTGGCCACCGCCATTTGCCGCTTGATGCGTTGCTGCCAGATGGACTAACCCGCTACGTCAACACAGGAGATTGGCTGCAACACAAGACTTCTGTGGCATTGGTGGATGGACAGGCCTCCCTCCTGCACCACCGCTGAATCCAATCCCACGATTTGAACCACAAAAAAGGGCCTCCAATTGGAAGCCCTTTCTCATGTGTTGTTCACGTGGAAGATCAGTGGCGGACCACAAACTTGGCTGCCCGCGCCTTGCCCGTCTGGGACATGCGCACCACGTAGTATCCTGAAGGCAGGGCTTGGACATTCAATCCAAGTTGTTCCACACCGCTTGCGTTCAACGACTCTGTCAACCAGCGACGTCCGGTCAAGTCGAAAACTTCAACTTGTGACTGTCCTTCCCACCCAGCCGTTGGGAGCTGCAAGGTTCCTCCCATCACAGGGTTCGGGAACACATTCCATGAAGCCATTTCTGCTTGTGGCTCCTCTTCTTCCACGTCGGATGCAATGCCGCTGACAAAGATGCCGCGTCCATGCGTGCCCGCGTAGATGGCACCACCGTTGGTGACGTTGCTCCAATCGTTGGACGCACGGAATTGCTGTTTCAAGTCGAAGACGGGAGCTGTCAGAACCTCATCGCCCGTGGACATGCCCATGTTGCTGAATGCCCATTCATCCCCACCGTTCTCTGTGACAAAAATGCCGTATTCCGTTCCCACAACCACAGTGGCTCCAGATGCATCGGTGGCATCCACAACAACATCGTAGCAAGGCAGGGAGGTGAATTGGCTGTCCCAAATGTTCGACCATTCCACATCTTCTGCCAACGCATTGAACGTCTCGCGCACCTTGCCAAGGCTGGGTGAACCATAGCCTCCAATGGTTATGACGACGTGGTTGGGGTTGTTGGGGTCCACACTCAAGCCGGTGACCGCAGTCCCTGTAGGATTGAGAATGTTGACCACCTCCAAGGCTCCGTTGTCCACATCCTCTTGGCTGTAGACATCGCGTAGACCACTGACACGTGTCACTTGACCGTTCCAGCCCGTGAAGAACATGACGTCGCCTGCGCCTTCCCCTTGCTCCACAAATTCGATGGCCTTCGTGCCGGAGAATCCTGCAGGGGCGTCCGCCACACGAATCCACGCTGGGGTGGTGTTGAAATTGAGTACATCACGCGTGATCCAAACCCCCAAATCTTGAACTTGGTCGGCCTCGCCACCAGGGTTGAAGTAGTCGCGTAGACCAATGGCAAACATTGTACTGTACGGATCGTGCACCCGAATGCGCTCTGGTATGTTGAACAACGAGTCAGCGGCGTAGTGATACACTGTGTCGCACACCTGGTAGTTGTTGAACACTGTTTCCACGACGTATGTTGTGTCGTACATGCCTGTTGGAACTTCGACCACCGTCAGGATGGTGGTATCTCCAAGGTCTGTGTAAAGGGAGTCAACAATGACAATCTCATTCAGGAACTGGATGCTGTCCAATCCCACCGAATCTGAGAATTGCTCGCAGACCACCAGTTCTTCTTCTTCCTGGACGTCGAGCCAGAAATAATCGGGGTCCTCGGTCAACGGTTCGTCCAAGGTGCGCTCTGGCCGCGCAATCAATTCAAAAAACTGCAGCGTCTCATCCTCGTCCATCGTGTAGGCAAAAGGCAGGTTCTGACTTGCCGTCTCCATCATGAAGGTGCCGCCTGTGGTGTCTTGACCAAAGGTGTTCACCAAAATCACAGTCTGGGAACCAAGCGAATCGTTGAAATTCTCATACAGACGAGAGCAAGAGTAGAATTGACCCAAATCATTGGCGAGACCATCGCCGTCCGTATCGATGTAGAAGTCCTCGAAATTGCCATCGAGAATGGCTCCGCTGTTGTTGATTTGTCCTGGCCCAAACGTTCCGCGAACAAAACCTCCGTATTGAGATGCGGCAGTCCAAGCATAGCTGTAACCATTCGCCTCCGTCACCTGACTCACTGCACAATCGAAACCATCTCCACCGTTCACTTCGACCGCCATTTCATCGCTCAAGAAATATCCATCACCTGGGATGAAAAGGCTTCCATTGTCCTGGGTACCCCCCAAAACGCCCGAACCAGCGCCATGGGCCATTCCATAAAATTGGGTGACATTGTAATTTCGGTTGCAGGCAGTGTAGGAACCTCCGTTGTCGTCGCTTCGGTAGATGCCACCGTCGCCTGCGATGTACATGGTGCCGTCTTCTAAGAAAAGAACTTCGTGGATGTCCGCGTGGACACCGTAGGCAAATCCCGGGGCGTCAAAAGGAGCTGCTGCAGGCTCCGCCTGCTGGTTGGGACCTGAACGCCACAATTCAATCCCTCCCACAAAGGCGAGGGTGGGGTCAGACTTGCTGATGCCCACGGCCAAATCATATTTTCCCTGGTTGCGGGGAAGTGGCGTGGCGGTGTCAATCTCCCCAGGCCAAACATTCTCCCAAGAATCTGCAACCCCAGCATCCCCACTGAAAAACAAACCGTAGAAAAAGCCGCCTGAGGTGGCGTACACCGCAAACGCGTTGTAGGTGCCATTCTCATTTGGCGTCAAGGCAATGTCCAAACGGGCACGACCAATTCCACTTTGGGGAGGGTTGCCCGTCGATCCGTTGCCTTGCGAAATCAACAACAAGTCGCTGAAGTCTCCATTGACCGAGCGGTACACCCGTCCGTTCACACCGGCAACCAAACAGTACGAACCGTCTGGCGCGATGGCAACATCCGAAGCCACACTTGGCGCATTGGTGCCGCCTGGCACTTCGACCAATGCCCCGTCGGTGATGCTTCCATAGCCGCTCGTGGAGGCGAACCAAACACGGTTGTCGTTGTTGGGGTCGGATTCAATCGCATCGGTTGCATCGAAGTTGCCTGAACCTGAGACGAGTTCCCACGAGGCGCCGGCATCTGTCGATCGGTAAATGCCTTCCCCGCGGAACCCCGAGCCGCCTTCACCACCTCCTCCTTCCCATGCCGTTCCTGTTCCAACATACAAGTCTCCATTGCCTGCGAGTGCGATGGAGGCCACCATCAAGTTGGGAAAGGTGGTGATTTGCGTCCAGTTGTCACCGCGGTTGGTCGATTTCCACAAACCCCCAGAAACCGAACCGGCGTACAAACCGTTCACGCTCGATCCCGTGCTGAATGGCTCGATGGCCCGTGTGCGTCCGCCGATGTTGTCAGGACCAAGCTCGTGCCATGACAATCCAGCGGCCTTTTCAGCTGTTTGACGCTGTGCTTTTTTCACGACCTTTTTCCGCAAGTCAGCAAGGCCCTGGGAGTTGATTTGGCCGTTCTCGTCGCCGAGCATCATGCGGCGGATTTCTAGTGCTCCATTGGGCTCTCCAGCCTTCTCTGTGGCCCGAGGGGCGTAAGCAGAGGTTTCTGAATGAGAGAGGAGGTTCCAGCCCAAGGTAGCAAGGGCGATGGCGGCTGTGCCTGCAGCAATACTGCGGAGTGTTGAAGTCAACGTCATAGAATCGGTCTTTTTTTCAGGAGAAAAATCGAAGGGAAGTTACAACACAAGAACCTCTCGTTCGGGGAAAAAGTCGCAGCTTGAGGAAGGAGTGGCGCCAATGTGGGCGAGAGATTCTCGAATCCGCGCATGGAACGCATAACAATGGATCACACCACGTGCTTTTCTGCATGGTATGAAGAGCGCACCAAGGGTCCACTTTCAACGTGGCGGAACCCTTTCTCTTTGCCGATGCTTTCGAGCTCAGCAAACACATCGGGATGAATGAACTCAGAGATGGACAAATGTTTGGGGGTGGGCTGCAAATACTGGCCCAAGGTGATCACCTGGCACCCAACGCTTCTCAAGTCATCCATGGTCTCCACCACTTCGTCGAAGGTCTCGCCCAAGCCAAGCATCACTCCACTCTTGGACCTCAACCCTGCATCCCCAAGTCGCTTGAGCACTTCGAGACTTCGGTCGTATTTCGCTTGAATCCGCACCGATTTGGTCAACCGGCGCACGGTTTCCACATTGTGGGAAACGACCTCTGGAGCAACCTGAATGATTTGCTGCAGATTCTCCCATTTCCCTGCGAAATCGGGAATCAGAGTTTCAAGGGTGGTCCCTGGGCTCTGGTGGCGAATGGCGCGGACGGTCTGTGCCCAAATGGATGCCCCACCATCCGCCAAATCGTCCCTGTCCACTGATGTAATGACCGCATGCTTGACACCCATCAGCTTCACCGACTGGGCCACACGTCCAGGCTCAAACTCATCCACCTCCAATGGTTTCCCCGTGTCCACATTGCAAAACCCACAGCTTCGGGTGCAAATGTTGCCGAGAATCATGAAGGTCGCTGTGCCTTCCCCCCAGCACTCTCCCATGTTGGGACAATGACCGCTTTCGCAAATGGTGTGCAGCTTGTGCTCAGAGACAATGTTGCGCACTTCGCGGTACGCCTCCCCCGTGGGAAGCTTCACCCGCAGCCACTTTGGCTTGGGCACCCGCGCCTTGGGGGCACCACTCGAATTGTTGGGAGGGATTGCGGACATGGTACAAAGGTCGGAAAGGAATCTTCACAATCCAGCATCACCCAAACCCTTGGAAGACCATTGCGCACCCCAGGCGTACCTCAAATAGAAGGTAAGGTGCACCCTGCGGGCCGTCACAAAGTCGGAAGCCATGATTTCCACTGGGCGCAGATAAACATCTGCCCCAGCACCCAAATCCATGGTGCGCGTGGTCGAGCGGGAATCGTTGAACTCGAATGTCAACGCCTGGCCCACCGACAAACCTGGGTTGAACCCCAAGCTCTCCAATCCGTTGACCCAAGGCGCCCGGCCATAAATGCGGTTGGAAAAATGTACTTCGGGATCGTAGCGTTCCACTTGAAGGGACGTGTAGGGGATTTCCGGGTAACCAATTTCCAGGTACACAGGCTTGGACACTCCAAGGGCAAAACCCCACTGGCCCACCCGCGACACTGTGACACCACCCTTTCTGTATTTCTCAAAAAGCAGGGTTTGGGTGAAATATTGCAAGCGCAAAACATGGTGCGCATTCACCTTGCCATAGACATAGGCCAATGCCTCTTCGTAGACGGGGTTCCGCGTTTTCTCCTCCTTCAAGTGACGAACAAACGCCAACTCCACCTGCCAGCCACGGATGCGCAAGGCACCATCGTATTTGCCTCTTTGGAACCCAATGCCTGCCCCTTGGGTGTGAAGCATGACATGGAAACGGGCCGCCTCGGAGAGCACCACATCCACACCCTCGCCAAACACCGCGTCAAGCCCTGTGGTTTTTTCTGATGATCCGATGGTGGGCGTTTGTGCCCCTGCCAAAAAAGCCACGGAAATCAGCCCCAAAGTGCAAAGCCCACGGCATGCATCGCGGAACAACTTCTGGCTGGAGCCCGCGACACTCAAAAAGGAGAAGTTCATTGGCACCAAGCGAAGGTAAGGGAAGCTGTTCTTGCCATCTGCCAATGTGGGTGCATCTTGCAGCCATGCCCAACGACCAAACCCACTCGTGGAACTACACTTCCACCTACCAAGATCCGCTTCGCACAAACACCACGCACTTGGCTTCAGGTGTTGCCATTCAGACGGACGCGCCCAAAGACAACCACGGTTTGGGCGAAACCTTCTCGCCAACAGATTTGCTCAGCACCTCACTGGCCACATGCATCATGACCATCATGGGCATCCACAGCCAGTCCAAGGCCTATGAGTTGGCGGGCATCCATGCCAACATCCAAAAGACAATGGCGGCCCAGCCCAGAAGGGTGGCCGCCATCACCATCGACCTCAAAGTGTCGATTTCAGGAGCTTTCACTGCACATGACCAAGAAATGCTGGAGCGGGCAGCGCGGGCATGTCCGGTGGCGCAAAGTCTGCACCCCGATTTGGCCCAAAATTTGAGTTTTCAGTTTCAGCGTGTGTGATCCACTTCTGCTGATGGAGCCTCAGCATATGCCGCGCATTGCTGATAAATGGTGCCACAAGAACTGAGTGCTGCCACGGTCAGGAAGAGAAGGGCTGCGATGCGAAGGGTACGTTGCATGAGATGGAAAATGAAGGGTTCAACAAGAATCTGATGGCCTTTACGCAGCCAAGGCCTTTGGGGTTTCATCCCTTGCCAAAAAATCCACCCGCCCTTCAAAGTGAACGTACCTTGGTTCCAGAATGAAGAGGTCATCCACCCCGAACCATTGCGCTTCGACCCCGAGTGCCCTGCGGTCATGGTGGTGGGGCACTGCGGTGATCCTGTGCCTTGGGGGATGCAGCATTGCAAGCATGCAAAGCCCCTCCCAAAGGCGACCATACGACAGGGAGTCGTCCGCCTTGCACCCAGAAATTGCCTTGCATCGGCAGTTGGCCACCTCTTCCATGGAGGTTTACCTGTCCATCGACCGATCGGAGTTGCTGTACAGCCGACTGGCCGCCGAATCGCCCTTTGTGGCGCAGATTCAGGTTCAGGTGGGCGACACCACGTGGTTTCTGTCAGACACGGCCTGGAACCATACGCCTTCGGTCCTTCGCGCCCAATGGACCGCCAGACCTCCGAAACGCCCCACCTGGGTGGACATTGAGGTCACCGATGTGTTGCGGAACACAACTTGGAAAGAAAGACGACCGGTAGGCTCGACTGAGGCCCTGGGGGCCAATGACATTCTGGCCTGGAGCCAGTCGAAGGCCTGGCCAATCTCGGGAAGCCATGCCCAAGAAGGGGACACGTTGCTTCTTTACTTGCCCAAAGCCTCGCCTTCCAATGACCCCAACGCAGAACTTTGGTCCGTCTTTCAGGTGGAACCGCCCGCGGGTTTGCCACCTCCACCCTTTAGCGGGTCGCGCCCAAGGTGGGACACGCTGACGAGACGGCTTTTGGGACAATTGAACGCCGACAGCCTCCTGGTCTTGGTCGTCCCCGAGGGCACCACTGTGCTGGAGTGCGAAGCGAACAACTTGAGCAGAACATTCTTCGCCCATGACTCCCACTTTCCGGAGTTGGCTAGCGCAGAGAGCTTTGTGGCTCCAACGCGCTACATCGCCTCACGGGCGGAACATCAGCGGATGAAGCAAGCAGATCACCCCAAATTGGCCTTGGATGAATTTTGGCTGGCATGCGGCAACTCCCCAGACCATGCACGCGAATTGCTTCAGACCTACTACAGCCGTGTGGAGGAGGCCAACCATGCCTTTTCTGGCCTGGTGGAAGGTTGGAGGAGCGACAGAGGCATGGTGCACATCGTTTTTGGCATCCCACAGAGGGTTCGACGCGACGCCTGGAACGAGTACTGGACCTACGGAGAAGAGGGCACATCCAATGCCTTAACGTTCCACTTTCGGCGGAAATCCACCCCCTGGGACAATGGGCACTTTGTGCTGCAGAGAAGCATGCAATACCGTTCCTTGTGGGACCGCGCCGTCAGCAATTGGCGCAACGGCAGGGTTCGGGCAGATTGACGCCCAAAAGCCACCTACCTTCGCAGCATGTACAAACGTCCCTCCGAACGTACCTTTTTGTTTGGCATCCACCCTGTTTTGGAAGCCCTTGAAGAGGCCAAGCCCTTGCAACGCGTCTTGTTCCTCAAAGGAAAGCAGACGGAGGAGGTTTCTGCCATTTTGAAGCAATGTCGGGCGCTGGAGGTCCCTGCCCAAGCGGTTCCCAAAGAACGTCTGGACCGCATCACTCAAAAGAACCACCAAGGGGTCATTGCCTTCACCTCCCCCATCGAATTTCAGCCCCTCGACGAGGTCGTGCTCGGCGCTTTTGAACGGGGAGAAACCCCCTTGGTCGTTGCCTTGGATGGCGTCACCGACGTCCGAAACTTAGGGGCCATTGCGAGGACTGCCGAATGCTTCGGTGCAACCGCATTGGTGGTGCCCACCATGGGGTCAGCCCCGGTCAATGAAGACGCCGTCAAATCCTCGGCTGGTGCGTTGCTTCGCCTGCCCATGTGTCGGGTGAAGAACATGGCCAAAGCCATGGAACAAATGGCCAACCTGGGACTTTCCGCAGTCGCCGTCTCTGAAAAGGGGGCTTCTCCCCTTGGAAAACTCGATCGGCACACCCCGACATGTTTTGTGTTGGGTGATGAGCACGAGGGCATCTCCGCTGAGGTGCTTCAGCATTGCGCACAAACCATTTCCATCCCCATGGAAGGAAAAACAGCCAGCCTCAACGTGGGCGTGGCCACCGGCATTGTCTTGTTCGCATTTCGGACGGATTTTTCCACAAGCTGAGCAAGATTCCCCATCGTTTTTGACCTTGTGTAATGGATTATAATGTTATGTATATTTACATAACGCAATCCCGCTGTTTTGTTGCTTTTCCAAATCCACACCATGAAGTTTACACCTTCGTTTTTCCTGCTAGCCATGGTGGCCAACTTGGCCTCTGTCTTCGCTCAAAACACCTGTGACGATTGTGTGCCAGCATTTTTGTCCTCCAGCATTCCGCCTGCCCAAGCCTTTTGCGGAAATGGGGACCCATTGCAGCAACTGCCCAACTTCCCAGATTTTGAACCGAATTGTGACGGTGGCATAAATGTCGCAGTGCTCAAATACACACTGGGAGAAACCGCAGAGTGCGCGGGCTCTTCTGCTTCAGGACTCCCAATGGACCTTGGGGCCTTCCAGCTCGGCAACTTTACAGCGACAGGACTCACCTCCACCAGTGCGTTCTACCCCACTGGAAACGGAATGACCTGGACGGTCTACCCACAAAACTTGGCGCGCCTTCAAGGCACCATTGCCAATGCCAACAACATTGGGGCCAAATTTGATGTTGACTTTTACTTCGTACAGCCCACCACTGGAAGTCAATGGATTGCGGACGGAGAAAGTTTGAACACGTCTTCGGCCATTGGCGATGACGCCCTCGATTGGAGCATTTGGCGAATCAAGCCACAGATTTCAAAGCTCGTCGGACGGGAAGACCTGGACGGCGAATTGATTTATGTGGAACCTTCCGTTTTGGACATCAGCTACCCTTTTCAAGAGGGTGATGGCGGAAATACTGTTTCCGAAGCGCGAGGCTTGGGGGGGAGTTTCGACTGGGTGACTTGCGTTGAAGGCACAGTGTATGGTGGATACGGCACCACTGCTCTTGATTTGAACGGGTGCAATCAAGAAGAGGCTACTTGCGCGTCGAACGTTGACGCCGTGGGCCAATACTTCATTGGAAACCTCAATCACTTTGACCAGACGGAAGCCTTTGTCGACCTCTTGGATGAAACGCCGCCTCTTTTCCAAGAGGTGCCGCTGGACTATGTGCTCAATTGCCCCGTGGATTTGAACGCACTGGATGGCCAAAACAGCATCCTCGTGTCAGACGAGTGCAGTAGTTTCGAGCTCGACACCACAGATCAAATCCTTGCAGGCTCTTGCCCCAATGCCTACACAAGGGTTCGCACGTTCACTGCGACAGACGGCTGCGGATTGTCCTCCGAGCATGTTCAGACAATCGAAGTTCGAGATGAGGTTGGGCCCACGCTGATTGTACCTGAAGACGCCACCTTCGACTGCAGCGAGGAAATCCTACAACAACCAGCGACAGCCTACGATGAATGCGATGGGCCTCTGGCTGTGACGGAGATCCCTGCCATCGTGGTGCCAGGAGGTTGTCCTGGGGAATACAACATCTACCGTGAATTCACGGTTCAGGACCTCTGCGGAAATGGGGCATCTGGTCAACAAACCATTCAGGTCCGTGACCAAATGCCGCCTGAAATCACCCTTCCACCCGATGTGGTGTTGCCTTGTGGCGACAGCTTCGTGTACCCCGAAGCCTCTGCTGTCGACAATTGCACGCCCGCTGACAGCATCACTTGGGCGGTGTTCAATTCACTCCCACCCACCAGCTGTCCCCAGGAGTACATCTTGGAAAGGACGTTTTTGGCCACTGACCAATGTGACAACTCCGTCACCGCCACACAAACCGTTACAGTCACTGACTTGGATTTGCCCTACTTCGATTTTGTGCCAGAAGATTACAGCATTGGCTGTGACGAGGAAGCCGTTTTTGAGGAGGCTGTTGCCAAAGACGATTGCTCGTCATTCACTGTCGAAGAAGAGCGCGATACCGTTTTCCTTGGTTGTTTGCAAAACTATGACTTGGTCCGAACCTTCGTTGTGACCGATGCATGTGGAAACGTCGTGGAAGCTGAACAAATCATCTCTGTCAGGGACGAAGTGGCGCCTACCATATTGTCCGAACACCCTAGCGAAACAATCGAATGCAGCGACATTTGGATGCCCACTGGACTGGAAGCAGAGGACCTCTGCTCCAACGTTTCTTGGGCGGTGATTTCAGATACTGTCGGCGACTCTTCCACAGGGTCTTATCAAATTCAGGTGACCCTCACCGCAAGCGATGCTTGTGGCAATTCATCTTCCCAGGAACTTGAATTGGAAGTCTTGGACACCCAAGCACCAGTGTTTGTCTCCTTTCCAAAAGACATGGAATTGTCTTGTGAGCAGCCTATCCCTTTTGAACCAGCGGTGGCAGAAGATGTCTGTTCTGAAACGACAACGGTTCATTTTGACACTTTCATTCCTTCAGAAACAGAAGGGGTGTACACTGTCGAACGGACTTTCGTGAGCACGGATGCCCAAGGCAATTCGGTCGAAGCCACCCAAACCTTCTCGGTCCTAGATCAAGTTGCTCCAACCTTCTCATTTGTCCCCAACGACTACACTTCTGAGTGTTCCGACCCTCTGATTTTGATGGACCCTGAAGCATTTGACAATTGTGCAGAAGTCAGTATTGTCATCTCCACGCAGACTGTTCAAGGAAATGCCGTTGGCAACTACACAGTCCTGCGCACCTTTACCGCCACCGACGATGCTGGCAACAGCACACAGGCCCAGCAGACCATTACGGTCCAAGACACGACAGCTCCCGAATTCACTTCAGCACCAGCGGACTACACCACTGAGTGTTCCGACGTATTGTTCCTCGGCGACGCTTCAGCTTCCGACAACTGTGGCGAGGTGACCATCGAAGTGTCCAGCGAAACCATTCCTGGGAACGGAGAAAGCAACTTCACGTTGGTGCGCACGTTCACCGCCACAGACGAGGCTGGCAACAGCAACGAGGAACAGCAGACAATCACGGTCCAAGACACCACCGCTCCTGAATTCACATTCATTCCTGCAGACTACACAGCGGAATGTTCTGATGTTCTCTTTGACGACGCTTCTGCATCTGACAACTGTGGTGACGTTGCCATTGAAGTCTCCAGCGAGACCATTGCAGGTGATGCAGCGGGCAACTACACTGTGGTGCGCACCTTCACCGCAATGGACGATTCTGGCAACAGCACGCAGGCACAACAAACCATCACCGTGGAAGACACAACGGCTCCTGGGTTCACTTCAGTGCCAGCGGACTACACCGTCGAGTGCTCTGACGTTGTCCTGGAAGAAGCTGCAGCATCTGACAACTGCGGTGAGGTAACCTTGGAAGTGTCCAGTATAATGATTCCTGGGGACGCAGAAGGCAACTACACCTTGGTGCGCACTTTCACCGCCACAGACGATGCGGGAAACAGCACTGAGGCCACACAAACCATCGTTGTGGAAGACACCACAGCACCTGAATTGGCCATCCCCGAAGACTATACCATTGAGTGCTCAGAAGGGTTGGTGCTGGAGGCACCTCAAGCAGAAGACAACTGCGGGAGCACAAGCATTGCCACGGAAGTTCAAACCATCGCAGGCAATGCGGCAGGCAATTACACTGTGGTGCGCACCTTCACTGCAACAGATGATGCAGGAAACAGCGCGGTGGCAACACAAACCATCACCGTACAAGACACCACGGCTCCTGAACTGATCATTCCAGCAGACTACACCTCAGAGTGCTCCGATGGGTTGGTGCTAGAGGCACCGCAGGCAGATGACAACTGCGGAACCGCAACCATTGCCACAGAAGTTCAAACCATCGCAGGCAACGCAGCGGGCAACTTCACAGTCGTGCGCACCTTCACCACAACCGATGATGCTGGCAACAGTGCAGTGGCACAGCAGACCATCACCGTGCAAGACACCACGGCTCCTGAACTGATCATTCCCGCAGACTACACCTCAGAGTGCTCCGATGCTTTGATCTTCGACGATGCCACGGCCACTGACAACTGCGGACCTGTCAACCTTGAGCTTACGGAAGACACCATCCTAGGGGACGCAGAGGGCAACTACACCTTGGTGCGCACTTTCACCGCCACAGACGATGCTGGAAACAGCACCGAGGCCACACAGACCATCACCGTGGTGGACACCACAGCTCCGGAGTTCACAAGCGTTCCTTCGGACTACACAAGCGAGTGCTCAGACGACTTGATCCTTGACGACGCTTCTGCATCTGACAACTGCGGGGACGTGGCCATTGAAGTGTCCAGCATAACCATTCCTGGGGACGCAGCGGGCAATTACACTGTGGTACGCACCTTCGCCGCAACGGACGATGCTGGCAACAGTACGCAGGCACAACAAACCATCACCGTGGAAGACACGAGGGCTCCTGATTTGGTCATTCCAGACAACTATACCTCAGAGTGCTCCGTTGATTTGATCCTGGACGACGCGACAGTCTCTGACAACTGCGGTGAGGTCACCATGGAAGTGTCCAGCATAACCATTCCTGGGGACGCAACAGGCAACTACACTGTCGTGAGAACCTTCACCGCAACAGACGATGCAGGAAACAGTACGGAGGCCACACAAACCATCATTGTGGAAGACACCACAGCACCAATTTTTGTCTTCTTCCCCTCCGATGCAAATGTCGAATGCGACCTCTCATGGCCCAACGAAATGCCTGAGGTTTCTGACAACTGTGGAACCGTCCAGGTAGCGTTGCAAACGGACACCCTCTCAGGGGTTTGCGGGGGTCTGCTCATCTTGGAGCGCACTTTCACCGCCACAGACGATGCCGGCAATGTTGAAATCGCCACACAACGCCTGACCCAAGTGGACACCACTGCCCCTGTCATCGAATGGGAAGATTTTGTCGATTTGGCATGTTCTCAAAACCTGAACAACATCCCCTTGCCAGTGGTGTCAGATGCCTGTTCTGACGATGTGACGTTGATTTGGAACGATGAAGAAATCAGTGGTGGATGCACTTTGCCCATAGCCCAGTTGCTCAGGACCTACACCGCGTTTGACCAATGTGGAAATGTGGCCAATGCAGAGCAGGTGATCCAATTGACGGACAACGAAGCCCCAGTCTGGACAAGCCTTCCTGAAGACCAGACCATTGAATGCACAGAGACTTATGACGTGGTCCTTCCAACCTTCACCGACAACTGTGCGACACCGTCGTTGGTTTGGTCCTCGGACACCCTTGGGGTATACGAGGATGGGTTTTACGAGGTGGTGTTCACGTTCATCGCTTCGGACGACTGCGACAATGTCAATGTGCATACGCAATCATTGACGGTGGTGGACAGCGCCGCGCCCGTTTGGACGAGTTTCCCAGAGGACCAAACCATCAACTGCACGGACCCAGTGGACACCACGTTCGCGGAAGCGGAAGATGGGTGCAGCCAAACGGCCAATGTTTCGGTCGACGAAACATGGGCGCCGGGAATCTGCGAAGGATCTGGGGTTTGGATTCGGACGTTCACAGCCATCGATGCTTCCGGAAACGAGGCAATTCGGAGCCAATCCATTGAAGTGGCCGATGTCACTCCTCCCTCTTTCCTCATGGTCCCGATGAACAACCTCTTGGAATGTGACCAGGCCATGCCCAACACCCTGGCCACCGCAACGGACGACTGCTCCGAAGTGACGGTCACCAGCGAATTGGACACATTGGCCGGGATCAATGACCAAAACTTCGACATTGTCGTTCACTTTGTGGCCACGGATGCATGCGGCAACTCCGCCGACACGAGCTACATGGTGACCTTCGTAGATAGCACCCCACCAGCATTCACTTTCATTCCCGAGGACCTCGAAGTGGAGTGCGCAGAGACATTCATCTTGGACGAGGCCCAAGCCATTGACAATTGCAGCGAGGAGGTTGCCATTTCAGTGGACACCGACACCATCCCTGGGGTTGGACAAGGCAACTACACACTTGTACGGACCTTCACCGCCACCGATCCTTCCAGCAATGCATTCACATCTGAATCGGTTCAGACCATTGTAGTGTCGGACAGTACACCGCCGACATTCACTTTTGTGCCTGAGGACATCACCATCGCATGCGATCAAGAATTGCCTTCGGATTTGGCCACAGCAGATGATTTGTGTGGCGCAGTCACCGTGGAGGTTGCTTCAGAAATCAACTTGGGGAGCGCCACCGGCAATTACACTGTGATTCGGACCTTCTTGGCAACAGATGATGCGGGCAACACGGTGAGTGAATCCCAAATTGTGACGGTGCAAGATTTGACTCCGCCCATTTTCTTGCTGCTCCCGACGGACACCACCGTCGCCTGCACAGCAGCATTGCCCGTCGCCTCTGTGAACATCAATGACGACTGCGGCACAACCGAATGGACGCACATGGACAGTTTGTTGGAAGGGGATTGTCCGGGCAATCATGTCTGGCTTCGAACCTTCACGGCATGGGACGATGCCGGCAACACTGCCACGCATGTCCAAACCATTGAAGTCGTTGACTCTGTAGCCCCGGTCTTCACATTTGTCCCAGACACCGCCACATGGGAATGCAACGCCCCAGCTGTGTTGGACTCTGCGGTTGCCATCGACAACTGCTCTGGTGTCACCCTGACAGCCCAATTGGACACCCTCGAAGGTCAAGAAGGCATCGGTTGGGATTTGCAGGTGACATGGTCGGCCATCGATGGGTGTGGCAACGCCAATTCAGTCATCCAAGTGATCGAGGTTCTAGATGGCTTGGCCCCTACCATCTTGTCCGGACCTGCAGATACGATTCTGTCTTGGGGTGCGCCCTTCCTGCTCGAGGAATGGCAGAGCGAAATTTTGGCAGAGGATGGCTGCACGTCTGTTGGGAATTTGATCTACAGCCATGAAGTGGACACCTTGGAAACCACTGAACCTTGTGTGGACATCGTTTCCATCACATGGTCTGTAACGGATTTGGCCGGAAACCATTCAGAGGTGGATCAAATGGTCCAGTTGAACGACAACGATGCCCCTGAAGTGACTGAGTGGCCCCTCGATTTGGCATTGACATGTGATGAGGTATGGGTGCCTGTGCTTCCCGAAGCATTGGACGACAACCCCTTCACTTGGTCGGAGCAGCTAGACACCTTGGCAGGATCATGTCCATCGGACATTGTCATCCAGCGCACTTTGCTGGCGACAGATGTTTGTGGCAATGCAACAACCTCATGGGTTCAGTCCATCTCCTTCGTCGACAGTGTTGCCCCAGTGGTGACCTCATGGCCGCAAGACCTCTTGCTCCAAGATGTTGATTTGGTCCCTGATTGTGAGCAGGATAGCGTGGTTTGGACGGACGACTGCAACGACGTCGACATCTTCTGCACAACCGATACCCTAGAGACGTATTGCCCAGGCTCCATGTTGTTGGAGCGAACGTATGACGTGATGGATGCTTGTGGAAATGCCACTGCTGTGACGCAATCCATCCTCGTGGAGGACGTACAGCCTCCTTCGTGGTTGAACTTCCCAGAGGATGTTGTGGTGGGTTGCGACAGCTTGCTGGAAGCCTTCCCGCTGGATGCATTGATTGCAATGGACAATGCCTCGTCAGAAAGTGAGCTGGTGGTCACCTTCTTGGACGAGGTTGAAAACGGCGACAATTGCGTCTGGGCAAAGACATATACCTATGCCTTGGAGGACGGCTGTGGCAACAGGATTGAAAGCAGTTATGCTGTGACATGGCAGGACACCCTGGCCCCGTCCCTGTTGGATCCTTTGCCTTCGCTTGAGCTCTTCTGCACAAGTGAAATCCCTTCCTGTGAGGATGCGATGGTGGAGGCGGAAGACCTCTGCAACGACTGGTCTTGGAGCTGCGACGACAATTTCGAAAGCGGGGACTGTAACGGGCCCGACTGCATCTTGCTCCGTCAAATCACGCTGACCGATGCCTGTGGCAATGCTCGTACGGAAGAACAAACCATGGTGATCAGCGAGCCCCCAACAGTTCCTGAATTGCCGACTGGATTCTCGCCCAACAACGACAACTTCAATGATGTCTACCTCATCCGCAATGCCGGGCCTGAGTTGGGCGTCCCACCTTGCGACTGGTTGACCAACACCAAGCTGACCGTCTATGATCGATGGGGAAGCGTGGTCTACGAATCCAATGATGTCACCCAGCCTTGGGACGGGACCAACCTCAATGGCGTCCAACTTCCCGTGGGAACCTATTTCGTTGTGTTTGATGCCAATGGCACTCCATACCGCGCATCCGTTGATTTGCGTCGTTGAAGAAACTCTTGAAGATCAAAATCATGATTCCTTTCACCCCTTCCCTGTTCACCCGTTGGGCGTTTGCATGGACATTGATGCTAGGTATGGCCACCTCCATACAAGGGCAGCAGGATGTCCTTACCGGACAATACCTCTTCAATGGGCTGTTGGTCAATCCAGCCTATGCCGGTTCACAAGGCACTTGGGAAACCATGGCCATGCAGCGCTTGCAGTGGATCGAATTCGACGGTGCACCCAGCACCAGCCTGATGTCTGCACACGGTGCCTTGGCCAACCGTGAACTTGGGTTTGGAGGCATGCTGTCCGTCGATGCCATCGGCATCACATCCACCTTCGAATTGTCCGGCCACGCAGCCTACCACCTTGACATGGGCCCCTCCAATCTCAGCTTTGGGCTGCGCGGGGGCTTGCTGCAATACCGCGCACAATTGGGCGATGTGGACCTCATCGATCCAAGTGACCCTGTCTACCAAGGAACGCAACTGAGTGCTTGGATCCCCAGGTTTGGATTTGGCATGCTGTTCCGGCACAAATCATGGTTCGTGGGCCTTTCGGCGCCCATGCTGTTTGTTTTTGACGAGGCATTGGATGGCGGCATTGCCCCTTACTATCGGAACCACAACTACGCACAGGCGGGAATGAAGCTCGAGCCCAATGCCTGGCTTTCCCTTTCTCCTTCAATTTTGTTCCGTTCCACCCCTGGTATCCCCTCCATCTTGGACCTCAATTTGGTGGCTTCTGTGCAGGACACCTACACTTTGGGACTGGGCTACCGTACAGGAAGCAGTTTCACCCTGCTGACCCAATGCCGGATCAACAAACAATTCCGGATTGGATATACCCGTGACTTCACAGCCACGGACATTCGGACCTATGCAGGTGGCACCCACGAATTGGTGCTTGGCTGGGATGTGGTGTCGCGAAAGACCGATGACCTGCCCATGGGCATGTAACGCAATGCCTGGCGCATGAAAAAGGCAGGCCACTTGGCCTGCCTTTTTTGTCATCACACTTTGTGAGTTTCAGCGAAATCCAACGCCCAAGTATTGGGCGTTGGGCCCAAGTTCTTCTTCGATGCGAAGCAACTGGTTGTACTTGGCGATGCGGTCGGAACGACTGGCAGAACCGGTCTTGATTTGGCCAGTGTTCAACGCCACCGCCAAATCGGCAATGGTCGTGTCCTCGGTCTCTCCGCTTCTGTGACTCATGACGGAAGTGTAACCCGAGCGATGGGCCATGGATACGGCGTCAATGGTCTCGGAGAGGGTGCCGATTTGGTTCACCTTGACCAAAATGGAATTGCCTACTCCTTCCTCAATCCCTCGCGACAAGCGGCGCACATTCGTGACAAACAAATCATCGCCAACCAACTGTGCCCGATCACCGAGTACATCTGTGAGTTGCTTCCAAGCAGCCCAATCGTCCTCGTCCAAACCGTCTTCGATGGAAACAATGGGGTACTTGTCGCACCACGTCTTCCAAAATTCGACCATTTCTGAACCCGTTCGGTTCTCCCCCGTGGATTCAAACTTGTATAGCCCACTCTCCTTGTCGTAAAACTCAGACGCCGCAGCATCCATGGCCAGGAGGACATCTTCACCAGGTCGGTAACCCGCCTTTTCAATGGCCCGAAGCACAACTTCCACCGCCTCTTCGTTGCTTCCAAGATTGGGAGCAAACCCCCCTTCATCGCCCACATTCGTGCTGTGGCCTTGGCTTTGAAGGACACCCTTCAAATGGTGGAAAATCTCAGTGCCCATGCGCAGGCCATCCGTGAAAGTCTCAGCCCCGACAGGCATCACCATGAATTCCTGGATATCGATTTTGTTGTCCGCATGGGATCCACCATTCAGGATATTCATCATAGGCACAGGCAGGGTGCGTGCATTCACGCCTCCGACGTAGCGGTACAAGGGCAATCCCAAGCAATCCGCTGCTGCACGTGCGACGGCCAAGCTTACGCCCAAAATCGCGTTGGCCCCAAGGTTCCCCTTGTTCTCCGTGCCATCCAAGTCAATCATGGTCTCATCGATCATGCGCTGGTCCGTGACATCCATGCCCACCAAAGCCTCTTGAATCTCCACATTGACGTGGGATACAGCACGCTCCACTCCCTTGCCCATCCAAGCTTCTCCGCCATCCCGAAGCTCCACAGCTTCGTGGATGCCGGTGGAGGCTCCCGATGGCACAGCGGCGCGCCCGAAGGACCCGTCTCCCGTTCCTACTTCCACTTCCAAAGTGGGGTTGCCGCGCGAATCCAAGATTTGGCGGGCATGTACAAAATCAATGTAACTCATCCTTGAGGGATTAAGGGACTTTCGTCCCAGGGTAGACCGTTGTTCATTGCAGAACGGCAGATTTCTCTTTTGCGATATTGGCGACGAAGTCGTCGAACAAGTAACGGCTGTCGTGAGGACCAGCCGAAGCCTCAGGGTGGTACTGGACACTGAACACTGGTCGCCCTTTCAGACGAATGCCAGCCACCGTTTGGTCATTCAAATGCACATGGGTCTCTTCCACTTCGCCGCTTTTTTCAAGCACCTCTCGGCTGACCACAAAACCATGGTTTTGCGAAGTGATTTCACACTTGCCTGAGATCAGGTTTTTCACGGGGTGATTCACACCACGGTGCCCATTGAACATCTTTTCTGTTTGGAGACCTTGACTCAAGGCCAGGACCTGGTGGCCCAGGCAAATGCCAAAAACAGGCAGCCCAGAGTCCACCAGCGCTTTCACCACATTCACCACTGAAGACATGGCAGCCGGGTCGCCTGGTCCATTGCTCAACATGATGCCCTCTGGGTTCCATGCCAACAAATCTGCAGCTTGGCTGTCCCAAGGAAACACCTTCACATGGCATCCTCTTTCCACAAGGCACCGAACAATGCTTTCTTTCACTCCCAAATCCAAAAGGGCCACCCGGTGGCCACCTTCCTGACCGGACTCTCTGGCCTCCCCTACGCTGACCTGACTGGACAATTCCATGCCTTCCATGGAAGGCACTTGCGACAACCTGTGCTTCAACTCTTCCACCTCTGTCCCATCACTTGACACCACGGCGTTCATGGCGCCATGCTCTCGGATATGCGTCACCAAGGCTCGGGTATCAACATCTCGGATGCCCACGACGTCGTGCCCTTCCAACTCATCCTGCAACGTCCCATGCCCTCCAGGCCGGCTCGCCACGGAGGAGAAGTTGCGCACGACAACCCCCGCGACGCGGGGACCGTTGGACTCTGTGTCGTCCTCGTGGACGCCGTAATTGCCCACATGGGCCGTGGCCATCACCACAATCTGTTGGTGGTAGCTAGGGTCTGTGAAAATTTCTTGGTAACCGTACATCCCAGTATTGAAGGCAATTTCACCAAAACTCGTGCCTCGGCTTCCTGCAGCTTTGCCTCGGAATACTGTACCGTCGGCCAGGATCAGAAGGGCCGAATCTTCAGGTAGAGGGGTGTGAACCATGCGGCGAAGATAGCATCCGCCATTCGGTTGGCCCCATCTCGATGCCAACTCAAAACGGGCATTCTTCCACATGATGCCAACAAAAAAGGGGAAGCCATCGGCCTCCCCTTTTCTCTATCGTCAGATGACGTTCAGTCTTCTTTCTTCTCGTCTTCGTCAGCTGCTGGAGTTTCCTCGGCAGCTGGAGCTTCCTCAGCTGCTGGAGC
>TARA_B110000003_G_scaffold273_1_pt1 | contig 31313 bp, 31 predicted proteins | sample TARA_B110000003 | Tara Oceans TARA_B110000003 (sample SAMEA4396424) | marine metagenome | biome: Westerlies Biome; feature: [SRF] surface water layer (ENVO:00010504); material: water (ENVO:00002006), including particulate matter (ENVO:01000060) such as... | depth 5 m
TTTTCTCCTTGTTCTTTTTCTTTTACGTCTTCTTGTTCTTTTCTTTCTACCTCCTAATTTTTCATGGGGGTCGTGTGGATCAGGTGTTTTCTGTGGTCCTTCTGGTAGCTTAAGATTTAATTTACCTTGATTAACAACAACCGGAGTTCCATTTAATTTAGTAGCTATTGGAAGGTGGTCAGAATAAGGTTCTTCTACAGTAAGATCGCCATTTTTGTCTTTACTCTTGGTTTCTTCTGGATAGTGATAAGTAAAACTTTTATTTTCACTTCCCGAATCTAATATAACATCTCCATATCTTATTCTTCTTTCTTTACGACCTTTTTTGTTTATCGGTTTGACTACACTTGTACAACAAGTTTTTTCATATTTGTCTCCATAATGCAATTTTTTACCAAATATATTTAAATAATTAATAAAATTTTGTACGCCTTTGCCTGTAACCTCATTAAAATGTTTAATATCATTAGTATCACTGGTTAATATTATTCTTGGATTAAACGTACTTATATCAATTCCATCCATCATTTCTTCTATTTTGTCATTAATCGGTTTACATATTGCTTCAGCTTTCTTCCTATACATATCTCCTCCCCTTCCTTCAGTATCTTTTATTGGTGGAATGTTTCTGGTTTGAGGCATATGTGCGTTTATAAATAAAATTTCGTTTCCTGTATTTCTTTCCTCCAAATGTAATATTAAAAAAGGGCGACCGTCTTTCGCATTTTCTGCTATAACTTTCTCAGTTCCCCATTTTGTTTTTGTAATTAAAAATTCTCCACCAGTTTGGTTAATCAATTCAAATCTGTTTTTATTATATAAAGAACCAATCAATACAGGTTTCTCATTATCACCCATAGGTAAAATAACTGCTGATGTAACCAATGCAAAATGTTCATCGTAAAGCCATCTTGCGTCATGATGAGGAATATATTCCTGCATACCTACTAAATCATAAGGTTCATATTTACCTTTTGCCACTTCGTATCCTTTTTCTATAATAGACCCTATATTTCTACGACATCTTTGAACATCCTCGTTACACATGTGTTCAATGCCCCTATCATCATCACCTTCATATTTTTTGATAGTGGCGTTTCTTCTTTCTTCTTCCTTATACCATCCAGCTTTAATATCTGGTTCATAGTAATTTATATTTTTATTAAACCTATCTTTTTTTGGCTCTGAACATTCCCAACAAACGTTATAAGACAATACATTAATATCTGGTATTTGTGAACCTTTGCTTTGAGTTTTTTTATCCATAGATTCACGACGACTTCTTCTTGCTTGTGCCGTTGAATCAATATATCCAAATGATTTATTTAAATCCCCGGATAAAGAAAATTTTATCTCTACGATCATATCCATTATTAACGCTTTTTGTTCATCTGTGGAGGTTTTTCCAAAATATCCTTGTCGTAATAAAAAATCCAATATGTCTTTGAATGTGGCTTTTTTATACTCATCCGCATAGAATTGCACTTTCTCTTGGGGCGACTTAGCTTCATCATATTGTTGTTTCGTAAAACCAAATACATAATTATTTATCAAAGCACGAACTTCGGTGGAGGAAACTGATTTTGGATCTCTTTCATCAATCGCTTTGCCATCTACATTCAAGATATAACGGTGTATAACGCGCGGATTTATAACAGCTAAAACAGTATTATCTTCAATTAATGGAAATTCCATATCTTCATAAGAACTCAAAAGGTAATCTTGTTCAAAATTATTTAAATGTATTTCGTGTTTTCTATTCCTGTCACGTTCCTCTGTTTGATAAAATTTTCTTTGTTTTGTTATAAATTCACTATCGTCAGTTGGAATACCGTTGCTTTTTGACCAGACTATACCCTTATCTTCAATATATTTATACATAGGAGTGTAAGCCGTAGTTTTAAAATCAGGGGAACTAAAAGCATCTCGTCTATCAGCACCCATTAAAAAATAAAATCTTGTGTAGCCTTTTTCCTTCATTTTATCGAAAGCATTTTGCGCGGTGAATTCCGATTCAATGTGCCAAGTATCACCCTTGCCTGCATCTTGTAACGAATACTCAATATATTGTTCAACAAATTTCTTTTTATACTCAAATGCTAATGGGTCTTTTCTTTCACTGGGTTTTCTTTTTGATTTACTTTTTTCACCATCACTTTTTCCTTGTAAATAAATAAATATATCGGCATTTTCATCTTTATCGTGGATACTTCTTTGAATTGCGAACATAGATGTTATTAATTTTCCGTGTCCTATATGAGGAGGGTTCATTCGTGCGAAACAAAATATTGCTGTTTTTATAGATTTTTCTGCAACTGAAGCCATATTAATATATATAAATTATTAATATTTAAAAATTTATACTTGAATAATAATAATGATTAAGAATAGTCCTTGGGTTGAAAAATATAGACCTACTAAATTTGAAGACATAGTTTTGGAACCAATGAATAAAAGATTACTAACAAATGTTATAGAAACTAATAATTTCCCTAATTTATTATTTTATGGTCCGCCGGGAACTGGTAAGACGACAACTATTATTAATTTAATAGATGCGTATCAAGAAAAGAATGGTCAAAAGAGAAAGGGTTTGAAAATACATTTAAATGCTTCGGATGATAGAGGTATAGATATAATTAGAAATCAGATAAAGACCTTTGTAGATACGAAAACCTTATTTGGGTCGGGTATTAAATTTGTAATATTGGACGAAGTGGATTACATGACGAAGAATGCTCAACAAGCATTGAGATATTTGATACAGCAATATATTCAGGATATACGTTTTTGTTTAATTTGTAATTATATAAGTAGGATTGACATGTCCTTGCAAAATGAATTTGTTAGATTGAGATTTTGCCAATTACCTAAGAAAGATATTTCGCATTTTTTATTAGATATAGTGAATAAAGAAGATATAAAAATAACACAAAATCAATTATTGTCTATACAGCATTATTTCAAATCGGATATAAGAAGTATGATAAATTATATACAATCGAATCATACGAATAATACAATAAATATTAATGTTATTAAAGATAATTTTTGGGTAAAACTGTTGAAAAAAATGAATAAAAAGGATGATAAATTCATAAGGGACTACATTCATAAAAAATGTATTTTTTTCAATATTCAACCGAGGCAATTTGTGATTAAATTTTTTTTATATTTAATACATAACAAAAAAAATATACTAAAAAGGGAATGGTTAGATGAGATGGAATTTATACTGCATAATAAAAATATAGAAGACATGTATATCATTGATTATACAATTGTTATAATTCACAATTTCATCAAAGATGAATAATATAGCTTCATACGTTGATTTAATCTATTGTTGAAAAGATTAGGCGACTGCATATTAGGATTAAAATTATTTCTTTTCAACTCGTACTCTTTTAATATTTGGTCAATTATTATTTTTTTTGTTTTTTGTGTATTTTTTTTAACACCATAATTGCTAAATGAAATGGTTGTTTCCATTATATATTAAGAGTAACATAATTTATTATTAATATGGTGTAATAAATTATAAAATTGATTTAAAGATTCCAATATTATTTATTTAATATGACTTCTTTAAATGCCGAATGGGAAAACTTTACAATTAATACTAAATCTAATTTAAAGGAAATTGAGACAACTAAAAAAGAATATACTGTGGAATGCAGCGATATATACATAAGCACTAAAACTAAAATTGCATTTTTAAATCAGACCAATATTGATTTAGAAAGCACATTTTGGGATATACCAATTCTTGATTATTGGACACCACAATCAGGAATACTAAAAAAATCTATGAAATTCAATTGTTGCAATACTGCAGAAACCAATGCGCTTAATAAAAAAATAAAGAAAGAAAGAAATATATCTTGCGATATCATTAAAGAAATCATTACAGAAACAAAATATAAAGATGTTCGTAAAGTAGACATCGGTATTTCAAAAAAAGACCTGAATAATTTTAGAAAAAAGAAAAAAGGAGCTTTCTATAATTGTTTCGCCATTATTTTACGCATATTTGAAAATAACGCATTTAAAGAAGTCCATATTAAAATTTTCAATACTGGTAAATTAGAAATACCTGGTATTCAAAATGATAATACTTTAATAATAGCATTAAATGATTTATCTTCTATTATGTCTAAAATACTTAATACCAACGTCACTTATAACGAAAAACAAATTGAAAATGTTCTCATTAATTCAAATTTCTCTTGTGGTTTTTACATTAACCGTCAAAAATTACACCAATTATTAAAATTCAAATATAACATTCATTCTTTATACGATCCTTGTTCATATCCAGGCATACAATGTAAATTTTATTATAATCCAAATAATAACATATATAATGGTGTATGTGATTGCAAAAATAAATGTTATAATTTGAAAAAAAAAGAGAAAGAAAAAAGAATTTGTAGAGAAATATCCTTTATGATTTTTAGAACGGGTAGTGTTCTAATTGTTGGTCACTGTAATGAAAACATACTTAAAGAGGTGTATGAATTTTTAAAAAAAATATTTATATCTCAATACGCTGATATTAGTCAAAATATCGATACACCTCCTAAAAAGAAAAAAATTCAACCCAAAATTCGTAAGAGAAAAATTAAAGTTTCAATCTAATTCATCAACCAATTTATGTATTTTAACGGGGTTTTTTTATATACTACATTTTTTTTCGGGTTATACAGTTTCTTTTTGAAATTTTCATATGTAACCTTTTTCTTATTATATTTATTTGTCAATAATAATAAGTATTTTATGTAGTCCGATATTGTTATATCCTTTTTCATCAAATCCTCCATAAAGTCATTCATTATTTTTATAAAATTTTTATAGTCATCATTTAAAAATATATCATAAATATTCAATATTATCTTTTCAAATTTTTTATTATATTCCATATATTTATTCAATTTATCTATATTCGTTATTAAATTATTGTTCATTAGTGTTATCATATTAAAAATAACATCATTATAAATTTCTGTAAAATATTTCATCATATTGGATAATTTCATATCATTTGTTGTTAATCTCATATTCTTTTTATATTCCGTGTTTATATCATATATCGTTTTTTTATAAACAAATAATGTAGCATCTTTTGAATTTAATTTTATAAATTGATTTGTATCTTCTCCTATTTGACTCACAAATTCCACATAATATAAATATCCCTTTTCTAAATGATGATTTATTATTTTATCGTTTTTCGTATATATAAATAATAGATTATGAACGTGTCCCAATGTTGTTAAACCTCTGTTTATTATAAAATTTAAATACCTTTTATTCGTTGTTTTTAAATTGTTTAACAAATATTTAACACAATGATTCCCTATATTAATGTAAATATTTACAGACCTATGAAATATATCTAAATTGAGTTCTTTATTATAATTTCCCACATCCAATAAATTAATATTATTGTTTTTATTTTCCAATTTCTCCATATAACTACAATTCATATTTTTTTATTATTTAAACTACTTAAAGTTTAAATAAATATCTAATTATATAATTATAATGTCCGCTGTCGCCGAATCCTCCACTGAATCCAGATCCAATTATACCTTGCCTTCCGGAACCACATTACAACATTGCGCTAAATTAGCAATCGTTGAAGATAAACCCATAATGTTCGATTATTGGACTTCTTCTTGTGATAAAGAAGTTCTAATTGGTGTAAGAGAAAATGAAGAAAAACTTCTTGTTAAGAGTGAAGAAGAATATACCAGTCCTATTAATAAAATTTATAAAGTTGAAAAAGAATATATCATTATAACTGAAAATTCCATATATATTGTTAGTGCTGATATCCCTACCAAGCGTGTATCATAAATAATTAATATTATTTAATTAATTATTTATATTATAATATTTCTAATAAAACCGCTTTTTGTTCATCCGTTAATTCTTTTGGAAATTCTATTTTAAACTTTATTATTAACGAACCCATATGATTACCCCTCTTAATACCCATACCTTCCATTACTAATTGAGATGTAGGGTTCACAACCCCCTTACCACTATGATTCATATTATAATTCTTACCATCTATATGTTTAAATTCAATATCAAATCCTACCAGTGCTTCTTTCAAACTTAATTCATGTAGATAATACAAATTTAATCCCTGTCTATTAAATTTAGTTTTATTTTCAACATTAATTACCACTTTTATATCTCCATATCTCTTCATTTGATTGCAATTGCCTTTATTTTTTATTATTATCATCTCATTCGTATCTACACCTTTAGGTATATCTATATATATTTTCTCTTCCTCTCTCCTTATTGAACCATCTTCTTCAAATACCTCGCGTTCTATTTCTAAAGGATAATTTATACCACTATACGCCTCCTCTATTGTTATTTTAATCTTCTTGTGTATTGTCGCCGGCATCATCATTCTTCTCACGTTTATATTCGCCCGTGGTATATTAGGATTCATTGGCCCCATATTCATGTGTACCCCGGGCATCCCTCCAAAAAACATTTTAAAAAAATCTTCTGGATGTGTAGGCATCTCATTCATCCCTCCTCGCATTCTTTGGTGCCCTCCTCCACGTCTCATATCATAGTGCATCTTCTTTTCATTATCACTTAATGTTTCATATGCTTCATTCACCTGCTTAAATTTATCAGAATTACCATTCGGTCTATCCGGGTGATATTGTAATGATAATTTGCGATATGCCTTCTTTATTTCATCTTTTGTAGATTTATCGTTAACTCCTAATATTTTATAATAATCCATTTGTATAATTTACCATAACATAAACTTAAATACTATTTAACGAAAAATATTATATTAATAATTATGAACACTCCTTTCTTAAAAAAATACCAACCTCAAAAATATTCCGACTTTATTATTGACCCCGATTACATCAAATTATTAAAAACCATGATTAACATGAACAATCTAAATTTATTACTTATCGGTAACAATGGTTCCGGCAAAACTTCATTAATTGAAGCAACCATCCGTGAATACTATAATTTAGACCAAATACCCAGGCATAATGTTCTTATTATTAATAATTTAAAAGATCAAGGTATCCAATATTATAGAAATGAAGTGAAAATATTCAGTCAAACCAGATCTAATATCCCCCTTAAAAAAAAAATTATTGTTCTTGACGATATTGACCTCATTAATGAACAAAGTCAACAAGTTTTTAGAAATTGTATTGATAAATATAGTCATAATATACACTTTTTAGCCAGTTGCACTAATATTCAAAAAGTCATTGATGCTTTACAATCCAGATGTAGCATTATCAAAATTAAACCCTTCAAAAGAGAGTTATTAAATAAAATTTTTAACAAAATTAAAAAAAGTGAAAATATTACTATCGATAAAAAAGCACAAGAATTAATACTAAATATTAGCAACAATTCAGTTAGACAAATTATTAACTATTTGGAAAAATTTAAACTTTTAAATATTAATATCGCCACTAAAAAAGTAAAAGAAATTTGCACCAATATCAGTTTTTACGAATTCGAACATTATACTAATTTCTGGTTAAATGAAAAAAATATATCTAAAGCCGTTGATAAAATTTTTGATATTTATAATAAGGGTTACTCCGTTATGGATATTTTAGATAATTATTTCATTTTTATTAAAATAACCGATTCCGTTGAACAAAATATAAAATATAAAATAATCAAAATTATCTGTGAATACATCTCTATATTTCACAATATACACGAAAATGAAATTGAATTAGTATTATTTACAAATAAATTAATAAAATGTTAATATTATATATTCATGAGTCAAATCTTTAAAACAAATTTCTCCAAAGATATAGTCTATGAATTCCTGAAAGATTATTGTGATAAAACAAATAATTTCTATATATTTTCCAAAACAACATTCAAAAAAATTAAACTTAAATATCCCGATTATCTACAAACTTTTTATGATAAAATTAAACCACATTATTTCAAATCCAAACAATTCTATTTAGAAAGAGATAAAACTTATAAAAATTTTATCACTATTTTAAGACAACTTACCAAATATCACCATATCCCGTATACCTCTAAAATTATTTATCTAAAATCTACATATGAAATCAAATATTTTATTGCCCTGCGCTAATTAAAAAATATTTAGTAACAATAGTATTCGCGTTTAATATCTGTTGCCTGTTTAATCTTCCAAACCATTGAAATTTTGTTCTTTTCTCTATCTCTTTTTTTGGTAAATATATTCCAAACATATTTCTATCAAAATTAATATAACTGTTCCCCAATAAATCATCCACTAATACCACTTTATCATCTTTCGTTTTATTTCCAAAAGCTTTACCTTCTATCAAACTTATTGTATTCTCATCATGCATCTTATATAATATCCTATCTACTTCGCCCTCAAAATCCATTTGTTCAGTATTATCATTCGATAACAATAATTCCACCCTTTTTATTAATCCTTCCATTAAATTGGATTTCTTTTTACACCCCATCATCTTATTGCTCGTATAAAATCGCGTCATCGTTGATGTTGAATTTCTACTCACCATCTCCCCCGCAAACATACAACGAACCCTTAATAATTCATCATATAATGGTCTAATATCTCTCATTATTAAGGTACTATTAGGCAAACACATCCCACCGTAATAATATAGTATTTTCATCAGTGCTAAAATTCTTATATGTTTTTTTATTGGATCTGATACCAAATCCATATCCACCTGCCACCCCGGTATTAACTTGCTAAAAGAATCGTCATTTATTAAACATACATTAAATGAATCCCCACAGTATTTCACTACACTTTCCACACACATCTCCACATACTTTTTATTCAAGTTCTTACTTGTCCTCGAACCAAAATTCCTCCATCTCTTAGAATTCAATTCATATTCCGAATGTATCCATAATGTCGGTTTCCCGCTTATATTCCCCAACCCAGGATCCTCATTCAATAAAAATTTTTTTACCAAATGATATTTACTCAATTCATCGTCCCCATCATATTTTTTTTTATATTTATCATAAAAATAACCCACACCAGTTAATATTAAAAACATCATTATATATTTTGCAACATCCTCCGTTTTTCTTATCATATATTAATTATAGACATAATTAATTATTTATAATTAATTTTTATTTACTCATTATCCAATTGTTTCAATCCCATCCACCATTTATCATTCATCCTCCTAACCTCATCGTCCTGTCTTAATAAATTATATGCTGTATTCGTCGTCATATATGTCTCCTTATTCCTCTTCTCTCGTAATAACATTCGCGATTGGTCCAATGATATCGCCGTCACGTCTTGTTTCTCTCTTGCCCTATTTAAGGCATCCACATTCTTGTACTTCTCTTTCATCAAAAAATCCTCCTCCGTTACAGGCACTACAGTCTCCGTATGTGCCTTCTTCAAATCTTCATAGCCTAATTTACTAAATATACCCGAACTATATTCTTCTAAACCTTCCCTGTTCAAATTATATCCTACATTCGAATCCCTATCCTCAACCCCCCTATGCACTATTAATTCTCTGGCATCTCTCTTTCTTTCATTAAAATATCTCCCAAATTCACTCGTACTCGAAACTTTCACATCATTCGTATCTTCCTCCGACTTTAACCAATCCCCATACCCTTTGTCTACGCTACCATCCCCCACTTTCGTATTCTCAAACATCTTATTAAACCATTTATTGAAATCTTTCACATCCTTCCCATCCAATTTTTTTAATAATTCTTTATCCCCTTCGTTCGTTATATCCTCCGTATCTAAACTATATTCTACATTATGAATATCTTGTTCCTTCTTTTTTCTAAAATTATATATCTGTTCTACCCTTCGGTAAGCTCTCATAAAAAATACAAAAAATTTCTGGTCTAATCGCGATTTATCTGGATGAGTTTTTAAAGCCATAGTTTTAGCCATTTTCAAATCATCTTCCTTGAAATATATATCCAATTTAAATAAATTCAATAGGTCCGTTAAATTATAATTTTCCAAATTCAAATCTATATTTTCCATTATCTATTCGTTATATTAATAATATTAATTATTTACATAATATATCATATTTAATTATCTATTCATTTATTATATTTAATGCCTATCAATCGTAGAGCAATTATTCATATGGGTGGTAAAAAAGAATTAAAAAATCGCCAAGTTTTAAAGCTCAAAACCCCCAATAAACAAATTTTTAAAAATACCAGTGAACAAAAACCCATCTCTTTCATTATAGACACTCAGGCAAAACAAAAAAAAACTAAGATTGAAAATCTCATCCATCCTAAAGACATCAGCAAATATAATATTAAAGACACACACGTTAATGTTAATGAATTCAAATACTATGATGTAAAACAAATGGAAAAATTTGAAGAAGAAAAAAAAATAAAGAAAGCTGAAGAACTACAAAAAATAACAGAAAGTATTAAAGAAAAATTTTCCAAAGATAAAAAACTTAAAGAACAGCGTAAACAAATGGGTATGGGGACATTCTTACAAGACTTAAATTTCCCTATGAAATATTATCAAGACATTAAAAAAGAATTCGCTGAATTTAAAAAAGATTTTTTTTTGGATGATGCTGGAGAGGAAGAAAAATATAATGTTCTTAGATTTAAACTCCACAACCAATATAAATTATCATCCGACGACAGATTGAAGTTATCTAATATTAAAAAGGTATTCACAAAAGCAGGAGCCTTAAGGGTCTGGACTGAAAAAAATGAACTATCCCCAAACGAGTCTTTTATTAAAAAAATCATGTTAAAAAATTTTAAACAAATTATAGTTGATACTGATAGAAACATACTCGTATTCGTAAATAACGCTTGTATGGGTTTCAACGATTATGATTTACTCCAAACTAATACAGACCCATGGAAAACCCCCTTTTATTTTTATACCGTACAACTTATTCTTTTTTTTCAGTATTATTTTTTAAAACACTCCAATCTTGACGAATGGTATGTTGATTTCCATTCAGGAGTTTTTTCAAAACATACGGATGGAAAACCCTTAATAGACCTTCTTAATAAAACTATTTATACATCCGTTACAAACGGTAATAAAGGTGTAAACCACTCTTTTATTAAAAAATTCGTCAGTCTTAAAAGGAAAGACTCTTGGGAAAATCTTGACCATGAACATACTTATACGCAAAGTGACCTCAATATGTTCATAAAAACTATACAATCCACATCCAATATTAATGAAAGAACTTTCAATATAAATGACGCCGCCGCCTTACATACACACATATTTTTTAAACAAAAATTACAACTTTTTTTTACTAATCACTTTATAAATGGAAAAGACAAAAAATTCGGTTTAAAATACGCATGTAAAATAATGAATTTGGCCAATTTTATAGACCCTTATTTATTTGATGAATTCTGGGATTATATAAATGGTAAATTGAAAACATTCTATGACCAAAAAGAAAATAAAGATAAACCCACCGGTAACCCTAATATAGAAACTATTAAACTTGGAGAATTACATATGAATCACGAAAAATATAACAAGTTTAATCCAACGCAACAATGGGTTCATTCTGAACAAAAAAAATTTAATGCTTCTCGAGGAGAAGAAGAAGAACCTTTCACCGTTACTGAAATAGTTGAGAAAATAGAACAAATGGATTCACCACTTAATGCACATCATACAGCTTTTCTTGATATAACTAAAAAAATGAAAATAGGTAAATTATTAACATCTACTTTAGACCCTGATTCATTCGTTCCAGCCGATTTCGATTGTGGCCGAACCAAAATGTCTTGGTGGTATAACTTTACGCAGCAATCTATTACCGAATGGCAATGGAAATCCGGAATTAACTCTTTTACAGAAGAATTTAATGGCTCTAATAAAGATTCTCGCATATATATGAAATGTCTATATAAATACGGAATTGACGGTTGTATATTATTAAATCTAATTCATTTTAAAAATATGAGAACATCTATCAATTTAAATAAAAAAAACCATCTTCGCAATCTTAAAGAAATTATGAGTGGTGACAATTATAAGACAGAAAATATCTATAATCATGCAAGAGATAACCTTGAGATGCTTGAAACGCTGCAATTTGTAGAAAAAGAAAAACAACACGATTTTGCATACAAAGAATCAAAATACAAGATAATACAAACAATGGTACAAGGACTGAAAACTGGATTTTATTTGAGTGGACGTAAACCCGAATTAACCTGTAAGGGTATACAATATGATTTTAAAAAAAATATTAATGAATATAATTGTTCGCCCGCGGATAAACTTACTCTGGTAAAAGAAGCTCCCAATAACCCATATTTTAACAAGTTTTTAAACCCGCTAACTTGTAACTTAGAAGAAACATATGTAAAACATTTCGACTATTGTATAGAACAAATTGAAAAACAACACGGAAGTTTAAAAGAATATAATGAAAAATTCGACCAATTATTTTCTAATTCTTTAATTTTGTATAAAAATGGATTTATGGGCGAAGGTCGATTAAAAGAAATCAAACAAAAAAATAAAGGTATTACCATAGTCGATAAATTAACAGATATTTGGGATATACATAAAAACGATAAACGTATCTATTTTCCAAAACGTGATGGTATAGATGATGAACTCTTAAGTCGTATTGATGGTTGGTTAGGCGATTTCAAAACCAATACTTTACGACACGCTTTGGATGGAATTTATCATATAGATTATGATTCTTTTATGAAAAAATCCAAAAAACTTTTAGTACCATTCGTATCCACCACCTTGAGGAAAAAAAAGAACCGAAATATATTCAGTAAAGATTTTGAATGGAATGATAGTGACGCTCCGCTATATGATAGTGAAAAAACTAAACTTTTGTGGCCCAGAAATTCAGGAAGGCCTTTTATTTTTATTAATAAATATCAATTTTTATATGCTGATGAAAAAAAACCTGGCGATTCCACGCCACGAAAATTAAAAATTAAAAAAAAAATTTATAAAACCAATGAAATAGCTGATAAAATTAAAAATGCTAATTTAATTGGTATGACTAAGGATAAAAAAATAGGCAACGCCATTCCTGATTATTGGTTCGATAGGGAATATCCTTTCAAAAATAAAGATATAATTACACATATTAAACTAAAAACATTAATCGACTCTGGTTATGATAAATATAAAATAATTGTTAAAGATATTAATCAAAAATTATTAGAAGGTGGAATAATAGAGTCATTACCCGAAGTAGTTGAAGAATCACCTGAAAATGATGGACGCGAATTGGTGAACCCGGGAGATACTGAAGAAAAAAGACGAGAACTCGCTGAAAAAACCCCTGAAGAAGAAGAAGAAGCAAAGAGAGTAGAAGCTGAGAGAATAGCTCAAAAACAATTAACGGACGCACAAAAGAGGTCGGCGGAGATTGATAAGGTCGCGAAGAAAATGGATGAAAGATTGGAAGAACAAGATAAAGACCCTAAAATGGTTTTCATAGAAAAATTACTTATTGAAAAACCTCAAATAACCGATGAAAAACTCATAGAAGAATTTAATAAAAACAACGATTTTAAGGGAACTCGGGAAACAGCCCTTAAAGCTATTATAAACACCGCCAGAAGAAATTTACTGTCTGAAGAAGATTCCGATGAGGATGACTCAAATCTTCCTGCCCCTGAAGAAGGAAGTAAAGAACAGGATCCGAAAAAAGCAGAGGCAGAAAAACAATTAAGAGAAATGTATAATTTAAAAATTGATAAAATTCCTGAAGATGGTGATTGTTTATTTGAAGCTTTTCGTAGATTTTTGGTATCTCAAAAAACATCTATTAAAGTACCAAGTATTGCCTTACTTCGAAAAGAAATCGCTTCACACGTTCAAAAAAATTGGGGCACGTTTGGTCAGTTTGTGAACACGGAATTATATAATGACGCTGAAGATTATTTTAAAAAAATGATTGCAATGAAACCTGATGGAAAAGCTCCCAGAGCTCGTTTTGGTAGTGAAGTTGAAATGAAAGCTTTTGAAGAACTATATAAAGCTAACAATTTCAAAGTTCAAGTATTGAAATGGCGGAATGAATCGCAGAGTTTTGATGAATTGCGAGACTTCAAAAAGGATAAAATTAACGACTCAAAAACTCTTACTATTTATAACACTGGAGATTTACATTATGAATATCTTCTTCCTATAACACAATCTGGTGGAGGTAATAATGTTTACATTAACAAATGTAAAAATCATAGACATAAAAGAACCCGTAAATTCAGAATAAGATTCAAAAACGTCGGGGGTTGGGTTCATTTAAATAAACCTAAAAAAAAGACCCGCCGTAGATATTAACGGGTTATTACCATTTTTGCTATGGTTTCCTTATGAAATAAAGGTTTTACTATTCCCCAACATAACATTCCGTACTTCCCTACATTTCTTATACAAATTTTGCCTAATATATGGTCTGCGTTTGCTGGGTCATCTAATATAGCATTTAATGGTTTCAAAACTTTTCTTAAAAAAGATGGTGAGAAGTGTTTATTTGTTACACTCTTCATATCTACATCCATATGGCACAAACAGTTTTTTTTTGAATTCATTTCCTTTACCTTTAAAATAATAAATAAAATATATTGAATAAATTCATTATGATTACCTCTATATTTGTCAACTTTAAACATACTTATGTTTAATTTTATACTATGTGTTTCTTTTTCATATATAATAAAATCCTGATATTTGTTTCTCAATTCATCATAATTCATACTTAAAAAATGTATATATTTTTATATATTAATATTTCCTAAATATATAAATATGAAAATGGATGTAGATACCAAAGAAAGATTAAAAATTATAATGATTTTTTTGTTACAGAGTTATAAAGTTGCAATGGGTTCGATGCTTGTTTTATTTGTCCCTCAAGAGTGTGGTAACAATTCTGTATGCTCTTTAAATGATAATTTAACAAAAACAGACACATTACACGTAACCACCTTATTTTTTAATTTTGTCAGTTTAATATCATTCATTTTATGCTATAATTCTGAATTACAAAGAGAAAATTGGTGTGTGAAACATCTTGATATTGATAAAAATCATGGAGATAATAATTTGGCTTTAGTATTAAATCAAAGGCCAGAATTCAAAATAGCACTAGACCGAATTAACAATAAATATTATATTTTATCATTGAATGCTGCTGGTGTTTATGTTATTAATTTAATATTATCTACGATCGTTCTATTTAATAATTCAGCAGGTTCAACAACTTTAACAAGTTATTTAGGATTTGTTATATTAATTTTAATGAAGTTATACAATTCTGTCTACATCTCTGTAGATTCAAAGAAAAACTCAAGGGCTTTCTCCGCCTACATGACTGAATTTCAATCTTTTAATGTTATTGATGTTGATCATAGAACGCCTGAAAATGGAATTGAAATCACGGAAATTAATATCGAAGAAGAAGAAGAAGATAAAAATCCTCTACCTACACCTCTTGTAGCCGCATTAGAAACTGTTATATAATTATTCCAATGTTCCATTTATTCTATTAAATGTTTTCGTCATAAATTCATGAACTTGTTCTTCGCCTGAGGAAGAATACACATCCTGAGGGTAACCATCTATAAAATTCATGAATGTTGGAACTTGTTTTATTTTCATAGATGCTGATATATCATTTCCTTCATCCACATCTACTATAACTAAATGACAATTGTTAGGCATAGATTCAAAACATTTATCAAAAAAAGGTGCTACTCTTTTACAAGGACCACACCAATCAGCTGTAAATTTAACAATTACATACTTATTACTCTTTACAAATTGTGCTAATTGTTGTCTTTTGGTGAAATTAGTAATTAATTGACCGGGCATTATATTATTTTAATTTAAATTATTTCTAAATTAAAATTCATCTAATATTTCTTCTTTAATATAAAAACTCTTGTAAAATACTATATGAATTAATAATACAATTAACCATATGTAATGATAAATCTGTAATATTAAATTTTTCAAAAAAGTCATGTTGCATTAAATACAAATATCTTTCATTTTTTTTGGTTATAGACTTTAATAATTCTTGTGTAAAGTTATGACAGTTGTTTTTACAAAGATGCCAATTAAAATATTTCATTGACTTAACTCTTTTTTCAGTTGTCCTAAGAATTTTATTAATTGTGTGTTTATTTTTTTTACAATTTATTTTTATCATTTCTTGAATTTCGTCTTTTTTATAATTTAATGTAATGTTTATAGAGTCGGTTTTTTCTATTTTAATGTGTTTTCTAAATTTATTAGGCAATTCTACTTCCACTACCATATAAATATGACTTGCAATAAATGGAGTTCCGTTATTTTTTTTTACATATAATTCAACTTCTTTATCATAATTATAAAAAGTAGATAAATTAAGTAAAAATATAGTAAATTTACTAACAGGTTGTTTAACTACATATATATTTTTAATTGGCAAATCCCCATATTGCATCATATATTTTTTACATTTACTTGTATAATCTGAATGATAAAGATTATCATCAATATTTCTTCGAAACCATTTTAAAATATAATAGGTAATACCAACCCATAAAAAAAAACCTATCAAGATAAAAAATAAAAATATTAATAATGTAATAGTCACTATAATTTTCCATTTACGAGATATATACCCATAAACCCTTTCTATAAAAGATGTAATATTCATAATGTTATATAATATTATGAATACATAAATAAATAATAGCATTCTAACTCATCTTATTTCCTACGGCGTCTTCTACTTTTTTTCTTTGTACGTTTCCTTTTTCTTCTTCTTCTTTTACTTTTCTTTCTTCCACGTGTGCGTTTTCTACGACGTCTTCTTCCTCCTTCTACAGAAACCGCATCACAACCTCCCAATTCGTCATCCTGTCCTGAGGAACTATTTTTCCAGTCTCCCCATATAGTGCACCAAATTTCCTTAACATTTTCATCGGTGTGACCAACAAGTGTTTTTTTAAAAAACGTTCGTAATTTTTCTTTAATATCAGGTTCGACATTCATTTTATTTACATTTCTCCATAAACACAACCAAGGACGATTTCCATCACAATTTTTCATTAATTCCTCACGCGGGTTAGCATTCATACTAATTATCTTAACTAGTCCATCAATTAATGTATGCCATATATTATTCAAAATTTTACCGTTTTTACGAAGTCTCTCACTGGACTCGGCTCTCACTCTCGCATCTTCTTTTTCTAATTCCTCCGGGTCCTTACCCGATTCTATTAACGATTGAGTATTTTCCTTCCACGCTTTTTCCTTTCTTCTATTTTTGAATTCTCGATCTAATTTTGTAACCATATTAAATTTTGTTTTTAAATTCTCCTGCCATTTTTTCCCAAAAATGTTAGATTTCATAAATTTTCTTCGACGATCGTCGTAATAGATCATCAAATTTTCTAAATTTTTTTGTTCTTCATCATTCAAAACTCGACCTTTGTTTTTAAACATTTTTTGGAAATTTTGTAATAGCACATGATGTTCGCCAGGTTCCAGCTTTCTGCGCATATTTGCATACGCATAAAGCAAATCTTTGCCTTTGCCGCGTTTTTTACGTGTTCTGGATCTTTTACTTTTCTTTTTTCTACGCGTGCGTTTTCTACGCCTTCTTCCTCCCATCCAACTTTCTTTAATTAGTGCCTTATAATTCATATATATATATATATTAATCATTTTATATTTTCAACAAAATCCTCCAATTCCTCTATATCTATGTGTGGGAGATTCACATGAGATTCCCAAATGTATTTACAAAATGCCCAAACCATTTCACAATCATCCTTATACAAATGATTTTTATCTTTCAACAACTTTACATAAATCTTTACAGGCAATAATTTTAAACTATTCTTGGGCAAAACATAAGCCAATTGAACTTCTGGAGAAACAGCTTTATCATTATAAGTTAATAAACTTACATCCCAACGCGGAATAAATTTCAACAGATCTTTAAACAAAGGTGGATAATTAAAACGATAACACCATTTCCAATCATAACAACCTGTAGTATAATATTTCATCACCCATTCCAATCCTTCCAGAAAATTTGTGCTTACTTTTCTTTTGAAGGCCAATGAATCATTAGAATCAAACAATACATCATAATATCTTTTTTCCCAAAAAGGTTCATTGGGATTTATATAATGCTCTAATTCTCTATTTCTTGTCGGTGTGTGTAAATAACGTTCCATCTGTTCTTCAACCGTATCTGATGGTAAAAAACGTTTTTCCAATTTATGTCTTGAATTATATTCCTTTTTGATATTAGTTGTTTCTTCTTCGGCTAAATATTCAACTAAATGATATAAATTGTCCCAATATATTTTCTTCCCATCAGTCAAATTCTTTTTCTTCCCTATAGTATTCCTATAAGCAGCCATCAATCTAAAAATGCCGTCTTTCCTAATATTTACAGAAGGAAAATGAGGCATAAAATCATTTCCCAAAAAGAAACATAGAAAAATGTAATCATATAATTTATTTTTTTGTTGCGAATTACTTGGAGCTAATCCTCCATTCATTTCTCTAATAATTGTTTGTGATAATAATGGTATATCTAATACATAACTTTCATTTGGAATCAAATTTTTATCGATATATCTTATAAATTCAGGAGTTTCGCGATATAAATATATCCATTTCGCTACGGGTAAATTATTTAAAGCCAACATAATTAAATCCGCGTCTAATCCATAAATAATCGTTGTTTGTTGTTTGTGTCTTGTTTCATATTTCCTTATATAATTGAAAATTTTATGTTCGCCTTCGCCTTTTTGGTCTGAACCGCTTACGATAATTTCATCTACATTATATTTTTTTTCTTGGTTTTTGTAATATTTTTTTATATAATTGTTTAATTTTTTCATAAATTTTGTCCCGGGGGTAATCGCTCTTGTATCCCAAAATTTTTTATCATCCGGATTTAATTCCTTTTTAATCTTGCTTTCCAGGTCTGATTTATATCTTCTTGTTCTTTGTTGTTCTAATTTGGCTACTGGTGCCACACCATCAAATGCTATTAATACTGTTTTGTCTGGCTTTATTGTATTTATATATTCATCTATTTTCAAACACACTTTTAACATCAATTCTTTCTCAAATTGCACATCCTTTGTATATTCTATAGACCTTAAAGAGTCATATATTATTGAATTACTATCTAAATATAAGTTATTCATTGGTTTTTTAAATTCTCCTATTTTTTTTATAATTGCCTTATGATTTTTTACAATATGTGAAAAAAAGCTCGGAATACCCATGGTTATTATATATAATGTAATTAATTCTTTTATATTCATTCTATAAATCAATTAATTTAGAAGAAATACATATAAAATTATTTTTTCAAAAATATAATCGCTATATATTATAGACAATTATGGCCAAAACCAAAGTTATCAAAAAGAAAACAAAAATTAAAAGCTCTACATACAAAAATATCCTGCAAAAAATTACTTACTACAAAGGTATAATACAAAACACAATATTGTCTATTCAAAAATATAAATCATTGGATATAATAACAGCAAGTGATTTGAATATATGTGTTAATAAATTACAAGATCTACACGAAACACTTACCAATATTCAAAATAGTATTAAGCCTAAGAGTAAAAACGTTAATAATATTGTACAAAGATTGCAGGACATAAATAATGAAATTACTGTATTATTTCAAAAATATGGAACAGATTCTATAGAAAATCTTTTATCTATTGTATTTGGCCAATCTTATTTAAAGGATAATTCTATAAATAATGACAAAATTAAAGTTATTAATAATTTTTTACATCCTATTAATTATAAAATCTTTAATTGGGGTGTAAATGATGGTAAGTCTACTGGTAAAAGGTTGGCAAGAAATAAAATCGTTGAGGATTATATGATAGTTGAAACCGGTAAATCGCTTGATTGTTTTGATTTATCCAGAACATCTAATATTTTTCAACTTAAAGTATATGGTATTAAAATTTGCTTTCAAAACCCTATATTAAAAAAAACCCTTATTGTTCAATGTATTGCTGATGATGTTCTTGTATCTTGTACTGATGATAACTTCATAATTAAAACACTTGGGTTACTTTATAATAATCCACCAAAGGATTTCAATATAACCGAGTATAAAAGATTTATATCCGCATTATCTCTTAAAGATATATTGATTTATAATAATCAGGAATTAATACATAAATTTGTCGGTTATTGCAATCAAAATAAATTATACAAACAGCGAACTATTTCCGAAATTATTAAAGAATTCTTATCAAGTGATTTATACAAACAACGAACTATTTTGATGCGATTATTATTAAAAAACGAAAATCCCGAATATGAATATTTATCTTATTTATTATATGACCTATTATCAAATGAAACTAATGGTTCTATTGATACTCAAGAACAAACTTTACTATTTGATAGTTTCCCGTGGTCCATTAAAAAGTTTTTTAAAAGTGCTATGAAAAATACTATTGATTATACTAAGAAAATTTCCAATTTTGAAACTAATAAAATACCACTTGAACAACAAATATGTTTACTTAAAGCTTCTAATAATGTTAAGGAAAAGGCAATGGTCAAATTGAAAGAAATTAAAGCAAAAACAGAAGATTCTGGTTCAAAAGCCAGGGCTTATCTTGATGGACTATTAAAAATTCCTTTTGGTATTTTTAAAACAGAAAAACTATTAACATTGACCGACAACATTAATGATATATTTCATAAATTGGTTAATAAACTTAATGAAACTCCTGATATAGATATCCCCATTCAAGATAAATATACCAATGATGATATTATTAAATATTGTAAATACATTAAAGATAGCCACATCGTTAAAATACATGAAAATAATTACAATTTTTTAATAAATAAATATACTAATAACAAGCGTGAAATTCTTATTAATAATATTTTATACATTAATAAAGTGTTAAAAACCAATAATATTAAAAAATATCACATCTGTCATTCGGGAAAAAAAATACAATATATGAAAGATAAAATTAAACAAACAATATGCGATTTTTCTAACAACTCAATTATTATGAAACAAATACAAATTAAATATAACAATGAAGATAATATTACATTTGAACACGTTAATAACGAAATGTCTAATATTAATAATAATTGGGATATTATTTGTAATGAAATGGAAACCATTTCAAATACATTAGATCAGGCCGTTCACGGTCATAAAATAGCCAAAAGACAAATTGAAAGAATTATTGGTCAGTGGATCTCAGGCGAACAAACGGGTTATTGTTTCGGTTTTGAGGGTCCACCAGGAACTGGTAAGACAACTTTGGCTCGAAAGGGTCTGGCCCATTGTTTAAAAAATGATAAAGGTAACCCAAGACCTTTTTCTTTTATAGCCGTAGGTGGAGCAAGTAACGGTAGCACTATAGCCGGACATAATTATACATATGTCGGTTCTACTTGGGGTAAAATTGTTGATGTTCTTATTGATACCAAATGTATGAATCCTATTATATTTATTGATGAACTTGATAAAATTAGTAAAACTGAAAATGGTAAAGAAATCGTTGGTATTTTAACACATCTTATTGATACTACTCAAAATTCACAATTCCAAGATAAATATTTTTCTGGTATTGATTTAGATTTAAGTAAAGCTTTGTTTATCTTTTCATATAATGATGTTAACGCTATAGACCGTATCTTATTGGATAGAATACACCGAATTAAATTTAAACATTTATCATTAAACGATAAATTAACCATTTGTAATGATTATATTTTACCCGAATTTTATAAAAAATTCAATATCAATGATTTAAATTTATCTAATGATATTCTTACTCATATCATACAACATTACACTAATGAATCAGGCGTTCGCAAATTAAAAGAAATATTATTTGAAATATTAAGCGAAGTTAATTTACAAATTCTAAAAAATAACAATAATTATGTTGATATACATATCACCATTGACAATATTAAAAAAATATATTTGAAAAATAAATACGAAATTAAAGAAAAATATATACATCCGTCTCCACAAACCGGCGTTATTAATGGTTTATGGGCTAACTCTTTGGGTATGGGTGGTATCATCCCTATTGAATCATCATTCATGCCATCTAACACCTTCTTAGACCTTAATTTAACCGGCTTACAAGGCGATGTTATGAAAGAAAGTATGAACGTCGCCAAAACATTGGCTTGGAAATTAACCCCAAATAATATAAGAACTAAATTACTCGCCAAATTCAAAAAAACTAAAATGCAATGTATCCATATTCATTGCCCTGAAGGTGCTGTCCCTAAAGATGGTCCGTCCGCTGGAACCGCCATAACAACTTGCATTTTTAGTCTATTTAATGATAAAAAAATTAAAAATAATATTGCTATCACTGGTGAAATTAATTTACAAGGACGGGTAACCCCAATCGGTGGTCTCGAACTTAAAATTTTAGGGGGTATTCGTGCAGGTGTTAAAACTTTCATTTTCCCAAAAGAAAATAATGATGATTTCGAAAAAATTAAAAATGATTTACACGACCTTTCTATTTTTGACGATATTACTTTCATTCCCGTTGAAAATATACAACAGGTTTTAGATATTGTTTTTATAGATTAATATTAATTATGTTGAATTATTATATCATAATTAATATATATACAATGGCTATCAAATTTGGATTATATAATTATGGTGTTTTTTTCTCCGCGTTATCTCCTTTATTAATACAGACTTATTTACTATTCAGTTCCATTTTCCAGGGTAATCTTAGAGGTTTAGTATTTCTTGTTGGTAATAGTTTAGCTTCTCTATTTGGAAACTTCTTAAAACAATTCGCTAAAATCGAACGCGCAAAATTTAAATATGGCGCAAAATGGGACCCTACCAAAGACCCCCCCTCACATGACCATTGTGATATTTTTGAACCTGTTAATTCTGACCTTAAATATTTCGGTGTGCCCTCTTCTCACGCTGTTTTTTATGGTTACGCATTAACGTATTTCGGTTTGGGTATAACTGAAAATCAAACAAATAAACCTGGTATCCCTTTCTTCATTTTAATGTCTTTGTTGTGCGTATTGGACTTATTCTTTAGATATAAAAGTAAATGTGATAACTTTATGGCCGCTGGCGCTGGACTACTTATTGGCGGTCTCGTCGGTCTCATTTGGTTTCATGGTATTAAATCTTTTTGGCCCAATGGTGATGGTGATAAAATAGTTTATAATTTAAAAGATGATGTAGATAATATTGAAAAATGTTCTCTTAGTAAACAATCTTACAAATGTTCATATCAAAAAGTTTAAAATTCATTACAATCATCTTTTCTAAACATTTTATCCCAATTATCTCTTAAATAATCTTTCACATTCTCTTGAACCATATTTCTTCTCCAACCATTAAAATCATGATTCACTATGTATGCACCATAAAAGTTCTGATTGAAATATATATATGCCTTCGCTATATCTATTGTTTCAAATTTTTTTAATATGTCTTCATCAAATACATGATGACCTATTCTTTTATTCACGTCATTGTGAAAATTAAATAAAAACATTTTTAATTTCTTTTTTGTATTTACATCCTTTGATGTCTTATTGCTAAAATATCTTGTCGCATGATTCCTACAATATGGACATGGTAAATTCTTACATATCAATACTATCAAATCAAATACTTTATTATATTCCTTCTCGTAAAAGGATTTACTTATTTTTTCAGCTATCCCATGAAAGAAAAACCAACACGGTATGGCCCAACTGGATTTTTTAACCATTCTATATAAAACATATAAAGAGAATAATTTATTTAAATACAATGCAGTCTGATTTTAATGATTTATTATCTTCTTCCATTAATAATGATGATTCTGATGATGAAGATAACGATGATATCTGTTTAATTTCGCACGAAATATTAGATGACTCACACGTTAAATTGGTATGTTCTCACAAATTTAATTATGGTTTTATTTACGCAGAAGTTTTCAATCAAAAATTCTCTTCCAATCATAACGAAATTCAAAGATTGAAAAAATACCAATTTAAATGTCCTTATTGTAGAACTATACAAGATGGTGTTCTTCCCAGCAATCCCAATTTCCCCAAAACTAATACCGTTAACTCCCCCTCTACACAAATTATCAAAAATAGCAGTTGTGAATACACTTTCCTATCTGGTAAAAAAAAAGGTTTAAAATGTTATAACCCTTGTTATGGTAAATATTGTAATCATCATAAAAATATTATCGCAAAACGCAATGGTAAAAAATTTCATTCTAAATTAAATGAACATAAATGTCACGCCGCTACAAAAAAAGGCACTCCATGTAAAAGAAAGGCCTCGCAAGGAACTACAGAATTCAAATTTCTATGCACGCAACACGCTAAAATGATTCATCAAAAAAAAAATGTAAAACATATACTTGATTCACAAATGGAAATCCCTCAAACTAACGTAGTAATTATTTAGTTAAATATTCGTTTTTTTTTTCATTTATTCATTTATACTAATGAATAAATACAAACAAATCTTTAATGGCTCTAATTTTATGATCATTAATAAATTTTTTAAAAACATCAATGATATTGTTCACAAAACGCAATATTTGAAAAAAAATGTCGTTATTTGGGATTCCCCCCAAGATGATGGAGGAAATTTATTTGTTACTAATAAGAAAAGACGTGCTTATGTTTTTTTCCTTGACGAAAATAATTTAGCAGATGTTTTACCCGCCAATTTAAAAAATACTAATAAATTCCCCCCTTTCTTAAGAAAAAGAATAGATTCTTATAAAGAATGTTACAAACAATTAAAACCTCTATTGTATAATCCTGTTAATACTTTAATGAGAATTCTTGGTTATCGTAGATGGAATATAGTTGGTATCACTTTATTCTCTGTATCCCCTGGAAGTCCCGAACAAGAAATACACCACGACGCACCAGAGGAAACTCGGCGCATTTTTATCACCATACCTTTACACGATACACCTGTTAATATGGGTCCTACTATTTTTTATGATGACGCCAAATTGGGTGATTTTAGACAAAAATATATGGACAATGAAGAAAGACGTGCTTCCAGACCCTATGGTAATCTTGGTTATTTGAATGAAATCCCTGACCGCGACCTTTTCAAAAACGCACAATATAATTGTGGTTTAAAACTTGGTGATATCGCCATTCATAGAGATATTACATGGCATTCCGCCGGCAACAATGTTTCAAATAATCACCGCGAATTACTATTTATCGTTATTGATGTTATGTAAATATATTTAAAATATATTTAAATATTTAATTACTATTTAATATATATGACCGACAAAGCACACCTTGTTGAAAACGTTAAAAATTGGTTACAAATTGATACTGAAATTAAAAAATTACAACAAGAAATTAGAAAAAGAAGAGCTTTAAAAAAAGATATGACCGATACTCTTGTACAAATAATGAAAAGTCAAGATATTGAAATTATGAACGCCGGCGAAAGCCAACTTATACGAACCGAAAGAAAAACTAAATCTGCCCTCAGTAAAAAACATCTCATCAATTCTTTGTTGAATTTTTTTAAAGAAGATAAAGAAACTGTCGCACAACTCACAACTTTTATTATGAACACCCGGCCCGAAAAAACTGTCGAAAATATTAGACGTAAAGTTGTAAAAAAATAAAACTATATTTATATAAATGAATAAATATAATGATAAAACTTATTATAATTTATCTTTCTTAAATAATAATATACAGAAAATATCTTATAAAAATAACGATGCTGTTTACATTTGTATATTTCAAATTATACAAAATACGTCAAAAAGTTTAGTATATAAACCTTATTTATCGTATTTATTATTTAAATATCCTAAGACTTCTTCAAAAGAACATTTTGTTTTCCCTTTTAATATCGTTAAAAATAATCAGAAACCCTCCGTCATTGCTAATAAGTTAGTTAAAAAAACTACTAACGCTGCTGTCTCTTTTGAGGGTTTCGTTTCCTCATCCTCCAATCATTTCTTCTTTTATAAACTTGAAAACCAATTTAATCCCATCAAATTAATTAAGAGAAACCAACAATTATGGTGGGCCACTATTCACGAAATTTGCAACATCAAAAAAATTATTCATTTCCCCATTGACCCCATCTCATCCTCCATTTTTTTTAAGTACCCCCAATTGATATATTTAAAAGACATCAATCGCAAGAATATTGAAATACCTGACGTCACTTATTATGGCGGTCCAGCCGAACTTATACCTTTCGCCGCCAGCGTTGGTATCCGCGCCAATGCTTCTACAATGTACGGTTCCTTTTATTATTCCAAATCTTTTAGTGGTGTTATGAAAAACGCATTATTCACCTCTAATTATAAAGAACGTAATATATTTAGTAAAGTCATTTCCAATAAAGATGGTAAACATTTTCAAGGTGCTGTTATTAGAATAGCAACCTTCCTCGGTAAATCACGACATATTCTTTATCGTAAAACAGACCCCTTTTACTCTTTTATCCAAAGTTATGATAACCCTAATGCCGCTTTTAAAGGTGATGGACAAAAAGCTAACGCAAATAAGGGTAAATGGGCCAAAAAATATGATTCTCTTGTTATCTCCAAATTAAAATTACACAATCTTTCAGGATATTTTAATTCTACCCCAAGTTTCGTTATTAAATCACAACAACAGTTAAATACTTTATCTTATCATTTAATCGATATGAAATTCACCCCGCCCGTTTGGAATCCTTATTATAAGAATTTTAAAATTAAATAATTTAACATTTATATATATATGTTCGCCCTATCCGCAAGACAATTATCAACCCTTTTTATTTTAGTTTTCCTTTTATTTACTAAATTACTTACAGCTCTCTTTCCTGATTTATTTCCAGCAAATGAATGGATCACTTATCAGGTTTGGACCGTCGCCATTTGGTTATTTGTTATGTTTTTACCAAGAAAAACCGGTTCCGCTTTTCTTTAAACCAATTTCTAATTCTTTTTAAAATTGATTTAAGATTTATCTACTATATTCATTTAAGATGGAAAAAAGTATCAATAAGAAAATCGCTCAACATGCCAATGAATTCAAAACCAATATTACCAACGCAATCAAAGACCTTAATATTGATGATAATACCAAATCTGACCTTTTGAGATATGTTTACGATTATAATGTTCTCCAAATTAATAAATCAGATATTACTAAAAGAAAACGTGCTAAAAATATCGTACCACTCGCCGATAGATGTTGCGCTTTAAGGGCCGCTGGAGAACAGTGTAGTCGTAGAAAAAAAGACCCTCACGATTTTTGCGGGACTCATATTAAAGGAACCCCTCACGGTATTATTACAGACAAACCTCCTAAAAAAACTCATAAAGAAATTGATGTTTGGTTATCCGAAATACACGGTATATCATATTATATTGATTCTCATAATAATGTTTATTCTCATAATGATATTATTAATAATATACCCAATCCTTCCATTATCGCCAAATATGTTACTGGCCCTAATGGTAAAATTAATATCCCCTCTTTATTCGGTACAAAATAATTCATAAAATTTTTATCAATTATTTTTTATTCTTCTCTTCTGGAAATTTATCTTCCACCATCGTTTTTATCATTTTTATCGCGGGCTTACATTCATAATAAGTTCCTACATATACTCCCGCCGCAAATCCAAGCATCACTTGCCACATTATACTAATTAATTAGATTTAATTATTTCTTATATAGTATTCGCGAGCATCTTTCGACCTAATCATTCCCATATAATAATTATATCTACTTATAATTTTCATACCCACGTGCCCTACTAATGCTGAACTTAGGTGCCATAACATATGATAATTTATACCGCCTTCGTCACATTTAAATGTATCTAACACCCAAAATATAACACTAAATACTAATAAACAATTATATATCGTCCAATCCCACTCGCCACTCACTTTCATCAATCGCGCACATAACCACATATAAATTTGCAATACCACAAAAAGTCCCCCAAATATTAAAAATATATCTTGAAAAGAAAAATAAATCCCTATCAATAAAAACAACCATTGGATATTTACCGCTGGGTGAATTTGTTTTATTAAATTAAATGTTAATACAAACATTCCAACTTCGTCCGCCCATTGTCCCCAATATCTTAATGTACCATGCCACAACGCTGTCCCCAAGCTTAAAAACATAAAGCTAAACGCTATTCTTTTATATTTAGTAAGCATCCACCATAATCCTATTACAAAATATACCGATGCACTTATCGTATTCCAATATTCCGCAATATACATATTTTCTTTATAATTTACTTCGCAAAAATCAATCGACCCATCTGGTTTCCCCCAGTAATTTGAACAATTCATTATATTATTATTATGTTTCTGTTTAAGTATCTTATAAATATTCTTTACGATTATTAACATAAATTTCAAATAAATTATTTTTTTCTTCTAGTTCTCTTTTTTTTCTTTCTACGTCTTTTTTTTCTGGTTTTCTTTCTTTTTGTTTTCTTTTTTCTTCCACCTTTGGAAGAAGGAAGCATTAAGACAAATGCATCTATATAATTTTGTCTTAAATCACTCATTGTTAAGGACGACCCGTCATCTTCTACAGGACGTGCTACTGCGTGGGCACTACTAGGAACTGGCAGCGGTGGCGGGTTGCCGCGGCTTCTTTTGCCAGATTGATCTGGTGATTGTGGTGGTTTTGTCACTATAGCAGTAATTGATTCAGACATTGTTCCATTTCCCATTGCTACTAGTCCATCAGGGTGGCGGTAATATGGTGTTTCCATTATTTTTGCTTGAAAATAACCTCTTTCATATATAAGTTCATTTAAATCAAAGCATAATCTATTTAATACATACTTAACATTCCCATCAACCCAACTGTATGCCTGCTCATAGGACATACCCATAAATATATTGTGAAGCCATTCAAACTCAGGTGGGTCCATAGTATAATTCCTATTTGGTGTTCCTTCCAAATAATGATATGAATTGCCTTGACGGTCATATGATTGTCCACTCCACATAGTCCGATCTGAAACTTGATTTCCAACTGCCTCTTTTCTAATACCATTATTATAAATTAAATCAATATTAGTTTTCAGTTGACCACTATACTTATAGACTTTATAGTCTTCGTAGTTTTTCAATATGGGACCTGATTTTGCAGTACTTTCGTCATATATATGGGCTAAAAATAATCTAATAATTACGTCTAAACCACTATTGTAAACACCAAAAGTTAAGTCGTAATTTCCGGTTTGGACTATACGCACAAGACAAGCTTCGCTCTTTATCTGGTTCCATGATCTACAAGAATACCACATACCATTTGTTACAATTTTATATATATTCTGCATTAAATTTATAATATTTATATTTCTATTAGCCATATCTTCTAATATTGCGGCTGGATATTCTCCTATGAATTGACTCCCCTGTAACCAATCAATACCATAGTGGCGAATTGAATCTATAAATCTCCTTTTTAGATCATCGCTTTTGGTAATCACACTTTCAATTTCCTTATTATGTATTGGAACAACCACTTTCATCGTTTTCATTGCTCCGTCCCTTGACGTATTAGTTTTTGTTAAATATTCCTTTCGGTCTTTTACATAATTTTCATGAGTATATCCAATGTATTGATTTAGAATATATTTTAATCTTTCTATTTCTTTTAGTAGATCAGAGATATTGTCCGACTCATTATTTTCATTCGCATCTTGAAGTTGTGTTTTCACTTCAGTAAGATGCGATTCTATCTTTTGAACTTGTTGATTCTGTATGGTTTTGAATGATGTCTCATCGGCATATGTACGGAGATGTCCAGTGCCGTCCTTAACCAATTCATCATACCAATTAGCAGACGCCAAACCTGCGGTTTCTCTAAATTTAATAGTATCTTTAGTAGCAGTTTTTGGAATTGAGGCAATACCTCCGCCAATTGCCAACATTGTTCTCCAAGCCAAAACATGTTCTATTTCTGCATGGGGGGGATATAGATGCGTCTTAACTTTTGTTGGACTATTATTATAATATTCTACAATTAATCCGCCTGTAGCATAACAATAATGGGTTTTTAAAACATCAAACACTGTCTCTTCGGCGATCCCCTGCTTTTTTACAAGAGCATCTGATATTCTCTGTAGCATAATTCCATTATGAGGAGCTCCAGTTTTGCTGTTCATTAATAGTTTAATTATATTTTGGACTTTCTTTTCGGCGGGTTGTCGTATAGACATAGAACCCTGTTCACTTGTGGATGTGAGAGATTTTCTATCTGGTTCACCTTTAGTCAATACATAATTTTTTTTAAATATCTGTATATATGCTTCGTTTAAACTTTCTTTTGATGCTCTTGACATATTTATATATATTAACTAAACATTAATAATATATTAGTGTTTATTTAAATAATTTTCTGCTCTTTTTGCGTCGTTTTCGCTTTGCTTTTCTAGTTTTAATTCTACGATTATTAACATACTTCATCTACATATAAAGGTAAATTCATATCATCCGGTCTATGCAATTTATCCACCCATTCTATTGTTAAAGGCATCGTTTCCGATAAAGGCGACTTACTCGTCCATTTCTCTTTGTGTAACAATTTTTTTAATTTTTTTATTCTATTTATAATACCGCCCGCATTTCTTGGTGGAACGTGTTTCAATGCCCATTCAAACTGCATTGATTCTATTTTTGTGGGAAATCCGTGTATTACACATATGTGTTTCCATCCTGGACCTTTGCTTGTTGTATATTTCGCACCACCTTTTATTTCACAATTATGAGCTCTCAATCGTTTTTTTACATTATTTGATACACCCACATACGTGTATCCTTTATTTTCAATTATATAACAACTCCATTTATCCATTATACTATTTATATGGATTTTTCTTTGTACATTAATAATTTAAATTCAAATAAATAATTAATTATATAAAGCACTCGCTTGTGTTTCTTTCAATTCCTCCATAACTTTTAGTTTCTTATGTTCCTGTCCCCAAAATTTAGTCCAGAACCAGTTTCTTTCCTCTTCTTTAATATTATCTGGTATTAGCTCAGACAAAAGAGTCGTACCTAATTTTGCGTTCTCTGATTCAACATCTTCGCTTTTATTTAAATACATATATCCAGCAATACCCGCGGCAGCAAATCCAGCGGTCGCAATCAAAACTGTTTGATTCTCCATTATACTATTAATACACAAATTTATTTCTAAATCATTCCGTACTTAC
>TARA_B110000003_G_scaffold132789_1_pt1 | contig 31033 bp, 24 predicted proteins | sample TARA_B110000003 | Tara Oceans TARA_B110000003 (sample SAMEA4396424) | marine metagenome | biome: Westerlies Biome; feature: [SRF] surface water layer (ENVO:00010504); material: water (ENVO:00002006), including particulate matter (ENVO:01000060) such as... | depth 5 m
CTGTACCGCCCGCATTACCAGAATATCCAGCATTCGGGATACAAGCACTCACAGTAGTTTGTCCTGTCAATTGGTGTGAAGTGTTTGGCGGGCAAGATGAGCAATTGCCTGCACCAGCACCTGATTTGTATGTTCCAGGAGGACATATAGTTGCTGTACCGCCCGCATTACCAGAATATCCAGCATTCGGGATACAAGCAGTCACATTAGTTTTTGCGTTTCCTATGGTATTAGTGTTTGCCGGACAAGATGAGCATGAGCTTTGACCAGTATTTTGCTGGTATTTTCCTGACTCGCACGCGATTATAGTAGGATCCCACTCACCGGGAGAAGTCTCAATAATTGTAGTTGCTACACTTGGACAATAGTGTCCTGCAGGACAAGGTTGGCACACTCCATTATACCATTGACCAGCAGGACATTGATTTAATTTACACATTTGATTCGTATCATCATATATATATGTAGGTTCATCGCATCCATCTACAACAGCAGCTCCACAATACAGATATTCTTCATTTAATGGAGGCGATGGAATACCTGTTTTTAATTCCCACTTTATAATACCTTCACCTTTTTCTGCACTGCTTCTGTCAAAGTAACCGTCTGTGCCACATTGAGTACATTCTTGCTCGGTTGTGTTATAGTAATATGCTGTTCCTGGAGTGGTACCTGCATCTGGACAAGACCTGCATTCGTATTTGTTTGTGGCTTGATACTGATTTTCAGGACAGTCTGAACATGAAGTGGCGTTTGTTTTAATTTCACCAGCAGGGTATTGTGTTGTTATCGTATTTCTAGGACATTCACGAACATCGTTTCCGTTGCCGCCAGCAGTCCAGTAATATCCAGTATTAATCTTAAAATCCATTCGACCCCCTATCTCGTCGCTATTGTATTCATCTATATAGCTGTTACTATCAATAGGCAATGGTTTACATGTTTGTTGTCCAGTCTCGTCTTGATAAGTACCATCTTCACATTCTTCACATGTTTTATCTGTACCATCATCAATTTGTTTTGATCCAGCTGGACAGTCTACACAGACATCATCTGCATATCCAGTGCTCGTCGTACCAGGGTCACATGCAGAACATATAGGTAATATCATATATATATATCTCATAGTGACACTAGGGTCTTCCCTTCCATCATTTTTATATACATTTACATCATAAAAAAATTGTAATTTATAAGAGTCATTATCCACTTTCTCTACTGTATATTGTTTAACCCAATCTTTAAATGTTTGCAAATTATCAGTTTCAATTTTTAAGGTATTAGTATTAATAATATTATCCAGTCTACCTTTTACATCACTGTTTTGATTAAGATGAAAATTATCAGGATTTTTATAAGCATCATCAACTGCTAAGTCATTTACAATTTTTGAATCATACTCATATAAATAAAATTCAGTCTGCGCGTCGATAAAAGCAGCTACATCTGCTGCATTTGTATCTGAATAGTCTTCCAAGAACGTGGGAAAATATCCTAAATTACATTGAACTATAGGATTTCCAGATGTTCCAGAAATTTGCTTAAAATTCGCAACTTCTGCATAAATGCTATTTTTAAAAGCATCACAACGTGATAATTCTATATTACCACTAGGGATTGTATTACATTTTTCCTTTAATGTAGATAACCCAGATAAATAATATCCTCCAGTTTGTGTATAATCAAAACCGGCGAGTCCTTGACATAAACCGTTACCACCACCATCATCACTAATAGTACCTGGACGACATTTAATTCCTGATGTGTCTTGATAATATTCGGGTTGTATTTCGACGATGAACGCTGGTGTCCCGTCATCAAGAATCGTATCTATTTTCTCCCATTTAGCATCTGCTTCACAATCATAAATTGTCCTGGTAAGCGAAGTTTCATCTATTCTAGTATTTGCAATACACTCTTTGAAAGAACTATTATCTAGACTGTCGATTCCCGCCATTGTCCCATAATATCCACGACCATCATCATCCTTGGAGTTAATAAGAAAACAAGCATCTTCGTCGATGCTACCTACACTGGGATTATATGTTCCAATAGGACATTGTGTTTTCTCGGCACTACCAGCAACATCAGATTGTGCAATACCACCCGTACAATAATGCCCAGTGGGACATTGCATACAAGTACCTGTACCTGTACTTTCATCGAAATAATAACCAGGTAGACAATCAATGGTGCCATCTGCGGGATCATCCCCATATCCTGTGTCATATTCGTAAGTCGCTGGTGTTGTAGCTGGAGACATCTCCGTATAACCAAATTTAACAGTACAATCTGAAATGACTGTAGCTCCAGTAACCGGGACTCTGTCTTGAGTCCCACTACCATCGGCACAATCAGTGCAATATATTGCCATATAGCTATCATTAACAATTTGGTCTGTAATGTCTGTAGTTGAAGCATTATATGTATCTTCGGCACATACATATGATGCACCCAATGAATTCATTGCCCATCCTGCATTAAGACTAACGCCAATATTATAAATACTTGATGGGTCTTGAATAATAGTATACGAACCGTTCTGAATATTTGTGGGTACATGTATACATTCCTCTTGATTATAACCGGGTTGAAATGTTTGACGACTCGTTCCCGTGTCTATTTGACATGAATCACAATTATCACCATAAGTCCCTGGAATACAACCACATTTTGGTAATAATAAAAATACTTCCCAATTTTCTCCATTATTCCAAAAGTAGCATAAATCAAGTATATCTGTCGCAGAAGTAATTGTATCAATAAACTCAATAATTTTGTCATAACTACTTGTACTACTGTCAATAACATTATCAATTATATCAGAATCTGTCACATTAGAATGTATATTAGCTGTGTTAGTGACTGGTAAGTCGGTATAAGTTATAGGAAGTTTAATAAAGTATAAGTCATCAGTAGTGATATCAAAAAACTCATAATTAGGATAAGTATTTGGTTGTGGGTTAATATAAGTAGTATAAAGGTCTTGTGCAGTTATTATTGAACCAGGGATCTGTAAATCCTTTGCAATATTAGTAGTGTCGAATGATTCTATTCGAAGAAGACTTTTATCTATTTTTATAACATCCATCACACGGTCACATTCTTTTATTACTAATTCGGTATCACTAGAAGTACCGCATGAAGAACATACATTACCATTTGTACTAAACTTAGAACCATCAAGACACGGTTGACATTCTAGAGGAGAACCTGCCTTCCCTTCATATCCTGGTTCGCACTGTACTACTGGTGTTGAACCTGGTTTAAATACTACACCATTAGAGTCTGTTTTAACACCTTCATTTTCTACAAATACATTTGTATCTCCAACTTCTTTATAACCAGATATTGCATAACAATCATCAATTACGGAACTTCCAGCAAAACTTGTTGAAAAATCAGGACACACTTCTTTAATTGCACTACCAGACTCTGCGGGACCTCCTGGACAATAATGCCCAGTGGGACATAATTCACACTCTCTGGAGGCATCATCAAAATAGTATTCTTCATCGCATGTATATACTCCCGGTGCACTTTCACTATGCCCAGGTTTTAATATCATTTCACTTGGATTTGAAGGATTTCTTTTATACATTTTTCTAGGTTTACAATCAGCTAGTAGGGATTTGCCTGTTATTTCTACCACTGCTTGTACTGTATTACCAGCGTCATCGTATGTTGTTGATGAATTGAGAGGACAACCAGTACAATGATTTAATGTTGTCGCAGCTGTATTATCCGAATATGTGTCTTGCGGACATTTATTACAATCGGTCTCCGCGGCGTTGCCTGTTGAATCCAGCCATGTACCGACTGGACATGCTTGAGCATGTGTGTGTAATTCATTATTAACATCATAATAGTAACCAGGATCCGATACACAATCAGATTTTTGTATTTTTTGTCCTACCCCACCAGTATTAGTATTATTAGGACATCTTGTCACCTCAATTGCACCACTAGCACAATAAGTATCTTCATCACACGCCTTTGCTAATGTTGTTTCATTAGTATCTGCATGATCGTATGCGTAAAACCAACCTGCTTCTGCTCGACAGTTCCTATAACTACTAGAACCTTCGGAAGAAGTTGTGTTATCAGGGCAGGTGGGCAAATTTGCTTCAGGACCTGTTGTACCTTTAGGGCAATATTTTCTAGGAGGACATATAGTTGCTGTGCTTCCAGTGGTGGAATCAAAATAATATCCAGCGTTTGAAATACAGTTTGCAATAGATGTATATCCAGCAACACCGTCCGTAGATGTATGTTGAGGGCATTGCTTTGCGGTCTGAGTGGTGGAATCAAAATAATATCCTGAATCAGCAATACAATTTTCAAGTGCTGTTTGTTTAAGCAATGTATTTGTAGATGTATTTGGAGGACAACCTAGACAGTCACTTAGTAGTGCTTTACGTTCAAAAGCATTATATGTATCTTCAGGACATTCTATTTTTCGATGAGAGAATGCGGATGGTATCATTGTCGAGTCGCCGTTACAATAATGCCCTTCGGGACATACTTCACAACTATAACTAGTTTCATTAAAATAATAACCAACTGGACATTTTTCTAATTCACAGAACTCCGTGCTATCGCCATCAGTATTCGTATAATTAGCATTACATACTTTAATAACACATTGTGTAGAATCTGTTGAAAAACTTTGTGAATCGGTTTCAAGTCTCGATAACCCAGTCTGTTGGTGGGTAGGGAGAGAAGCGATGGAAGGACAAGAACCACATGAATAATTATTATTTCTATTATCAATAGTATTATTAATTAAAATTTGTTCTTGATTAAAACCAGTTAAACATGCTGTAGTTTCTCCTGTTGTCGCATCATATCCATAACCGGCATTTAGTTTATAACCATAATTACCACCATCTGGAGTTGTTAACATTTCAAATCCTGGTTTAGATGGCATTTCTGTTACACTTATGCCACCCAAACCAGCAGGAGCAGAGGTCGATAGATTATGTACACCAACATAATTATTGCCAGTAGCATTCACACATTGAGTAGCAGACCTATCACTTTTGAAAGTGCCTTTAGGACAAAATACACAACTTCCTATTAATCCTGATGTACTATGAGTACCTTCATCGCATAGTGAAGGATATGGTAATATTTTATATACATATGATTGTGTTCTAAATTGACTACCATCATAATATTCAAATTCATATATATAACTTAAATTTTGATCAACTGATATGATACCATTGGTTTTATCATTTTTATATAACTTAACAATATCAAGTAATTCATTTTTTTCAGAACCTGTAAATTTTAAGTTGTTACTTTGAATTCTAGTTGTAATGTTATTAGAAGTATCGTTATTACTTATATATCCTTCATTTAATAAATTAATTGTATTACTAGTTATAGATACTCCTACCTCTTGTGTTACATTTTTTGCATTTGATATTTCATCTCCAATTCTTTCACCAGAAGCATGTTCATATAGATATAATGGAACATCAGTATCTTTCAAGGATTCAATATCCTCCTCTAAATAAGAATCAATATAAGCAGGTATATAATTAGTTTTAAAAGTAAAAACAATATCATTAGGATGTAGACTATCTTGTGTTATTCTATCAATATTATAGGTTAGATTATCTGTATTAGTAATGTAAATAGCAGGGGTAAAATTATCGTTATTTTTTAATTTTATATCATCGCCGGTAGAAGGACTTACATGGTTTGTTGGAGTACCATTAAAACAATACATGTTTCTTTCCGCACCATCATATACACATTCCGCACACTGTCCTGCGGTTAATTTCATTCCTGGCGAACATGCATCTATAGTGTAAATAGGTGCGGTTAAAGGGTCATAGTCAATATTTCCGGGTTTAATTTCAGGAAGTGCTGGATTTACTTTACAATCAACTGATCCACCGGCACATGTATAACCAATTGGACAAGAGATACATGCTTTATCGTTTTCATCTAGACATTCTGTACATTCATTACGATCTGGATTAACTGTATCACAATTACCATTAAAATCCCCTAAATAATAACCCGGCTCACATTGTATAGAACCAGTTGAATTATCATATCCTGCTAATGTCTTGACTTGACCATTGGAAATATCTAAAGTATAACCAAAATTTGGAATACATTGTGCCAATTCTGTACTACCTTCTACCCCTTTAGTAGTAGTATTATTTGGTGGACAACTATCGCATATAATCTCTCTTTCAGTTTCTAGGTTATTTATAACAGATGGTGTATTTTTATAAGTATTTTCAGAACAATCGGTAATAGTATTATTAACATTATTATATTTTTTACCTGCTGGAACGCTAAAACCAATATTTGCTCCTCCATCATCTAAAATAGCACTTCCGCCGTCAGGAATTGTTTTACATACAGTTTGTCCAGTTTGATTTTGATATTTTCCAACACCACAAGCTGTTCTATTTTGAAGATTATCACATTTATATCCGATTGGACATTGTTCACATGTATTATCTGTCATTCCCGGAGTACCTTCATTATAATAATGACCTTGTGTATTACATTTGTATACACAACCTGCATAGTCTCCTCCTGATTCAGCACCCAATTTAGATTCAGTTATATCAATTGTTGCTATATTGGTGGCAGTAAAATCTTTTAAACATGTTGTTTGCATTCTTGATGCAAAATTTTCATAATTTGTAAATCCTTCGCTTGACGCATCTTCTTCGGTTGATGCATCAGATAAAGAACTACTATCAGCACCGCTGGTACTTGTGTAAATATCTCTATAATATCCTGAATCATAAAATTTACAAATATTCCTATTAGTGCCTCTTGGTGAACCACTTGCTTCGATTGCAGTACCATTATCGATATAAGTATCATCAGGACATTCATATTGTTCATTAGTTATATTTAAGTACATATCAAATATTAAATAAGAATTATCCCATACATAAGATGTAGTCGTAGAATATCTATCATTTATATCTTGTTGCATTCTATGTGTAAGTAAATAGTAACTATCATTTTCTGTTTGTAAAATTAATTTATTAGGTAAAGATACGACAGTTGTGCTATCACTATCACTAATATAAATAGATTCCATAAATTTAATTAAAAAATCACCGCTTGTTGGAGTATCATTTTCAAATATTATAATATTTTGAGATATATCCTTATAATATTTATTATTTGTAATATTTGTTATTTTAGGTAAATTTAAAACTTTATCTTCAGTCCAAGATTCATTTCTAAAAATTATATCTATATTATTGGCATTATTGGCAATTGCTTCTGATGGTGGTTGTAGTTCAAAGTCAAATATAATTGATTTTATATTTTCCACCCAATCTACTTTATTTATTTGCCCTAATACTATTTTATTTACATCAGCTTCTGTTTGCACACAAGCATCAGCATCACATACTACATAATAACCTGGTTCTGGATTATCGCATGTATTTGTCGAAAAATTTGGTAATTGATAATCATTACATGATGCACAGTCTCCCAATACAGCATCATAAATAGTATTTGCATCTCTTTGATTACATGGAATACAATTAAGTCCACTAGAATCAGCAACGTTATTATCTTCACATGGATCGCACGCAGTTAAAGTAGGTATAAATTTTTCATTTGGAAGACAAGTGATGCATGTTTTTTCACATTCGTGGTTAATATGAGTTCCTAAAATGTATTCATGTACCCCCATATCAGGATCTTCAAATCTTAATTTTCTAGTAAGTTCTTCTTGAGATTCTCTTAATATTATATCAAGTTCTTGTTGAGATACTGCGGCAGATGCTGTAGGTGGAGGAACTAATATTGGTTTTCCAGTTGTAGCATTCCTTTCAATAGCTCCAGTATATCCATAAAATTGTTTTTTTGTTATAGTTCTACCATCCGCACCAGTCACATCTATAGTAGGTGGACAACCAGCATCATTTAAGTCTCCAGCTGATACTTGTTGAGCACTACATGTTCCCATTGATATGCTACATCCAGGTTGTTGATAGTTATAATATTTATATTGTCTAATAGCACTTCTACTTGCTGGTAATGTATCCAGGTCTCGACAAGCACTACATACAGAACTTCCTTGACTTGAAGTAGTTTCATAATCACATGGATTACAAGCATTTACATCAGTTTGATTAGATAAAGAATTATAAGTATTTATAGGACAAGGATTTTGTGTAGTAGAACCATTACCACCAGGACAATAGTAACCTGGTGAACAAGCTTGTCCTTCACTATGTTGTGCATAATCATAATAAAATCCAGGAGCAGCATAACATTGTGATATATCGATTGATCCAACAACAGAAGTTGTATTATTAGGACAAGCTGTTTCCTCAATTGCACCACTAGCACAAAATGTTCCATCACTGCATAGTTGTGCATCAGTTGGTATAGGCAAATTTTCATCATCTACATATGATTGTGGATTAAAATGAAAACCCTGATTTGCGATACATTGTGAAACAGATGTACTTCCTTGAACTGATGGAGCATTATTTGGGCACTTAACGCATTGATTTCCTCTTTTAAAATAGTTTTCATCGCAAACAAAATCTATATTATTTTGATGTTTAGTTGAATTAGCAGGTAATGGTGTACATACTCTATTAGTAGAGAATGTACAATTAACAGTTTCATACTGATCATCATCACATTCTGGAATACATAGTTCACATTCTGATATAGTTTTTGCACCTGTAACATCAATAAAAGAACCTTGTTGACATTGTTCTGGTATAGGTGGATTTGTTGATTCTAATTTGTCATAGTCATAGTCATAATAATATCCAATATTAGCATGACATTTACTGTCAGAAACATTTAAAGTAGTATTAGCTACGCAACTACCACACACTTTTTCACAAGTATATCTACCATTTTCTATTTTATAAGTTATATATGAACCTGGGCCGCAATGTGGATTTTGTGCACATACAGGGTCTGGTGTTCCGTCAGATCTTACAGGACAACAATCAATAATTTGTGGGGAAGATTGAATATCATCTCTACACACACTATAATCTACTTGTTTTCCCATATTAAAATCTGGATCTTGATTATAACATTGCTCTAAATAATTATATTTGTTTGTACATAAATTATCATCATATTGACTTATTTCACTAATACTAGTATTATATTCATTTTCATAAGCACACTGTTTATCTTGACCACATATAGTTTCACTATTTTGCAATACATAATCATTTGGTTGATTACAATCTTCTTGTTGTAAATTTACAATATAATAACGACTTGGAACAGATGAAATAACATATGTATTATTATCAATATTTGAATCAATTTGAATTGTTGATAAATCATCATCTGTTAAAGTTATTATACTATTAGTTGCTGTACTAAATTTACTATCGAGTAAATCAGTTAAATTTGTATTAACTAATTCTAATCCAATATTTGGATAGTCAGTTGTAATTTGCCATTTATAATGTTCATCAGTTTTTGTATTTTTTCCAACATAATAATTTTTTTGTCTATTAAATATATATGATTTAAGATAATCTTTTTTAGTTTGTAATTCACTATCATATTGTGTATCTGATATAAAATCATCTGATAAACACATTTGACCTGATATACCACAAGTGTCTTTATTATTATATTCTGATAAAAATTTACAATCAGTTTGGAGACCATCATATTTATTTACTTTGGGTAAATAAATATTATATTTTTTATTTACTTCAGCATTACTTCTAATATTTTGATTAATATTATCATATTCTTTTGTTTTTGTATAAGTATCTAAATTTATCATTGTTTTAGAATTTTCAATACATCTATTTAAATTTTCAATATTTGTATCATATTGAGTTAATTCACGATTTACATCAGTAAAATCACCATCGCTTAATCTATATTCCTGTAAATTATGTCTATTTTCAATATTTTCGTTTAAAAAAATAGTATTTGATGTATTTTCAGCATTTAATTTTATAGCTTCGCACTCGGTTTTTGTAATATAATCATCGGATAATATTACATTATTATAAAACCCTTCTTCATATCCAATTTGACCATAGCTACCATTTATATTAACATCTATTTTTTTCTGGCCATCATTTAGATGTTCATAAAAATCAACACCACTTTTACTAGACCAATCATAATTTAAATGACTATCATGATATATATCTTCTCTATTAACACTATGTTCATAAAGCGGTACATATAAAATTACTTTAGTACTATTCCCATCAGCATCTATTATATTAAAATAATCTTGAATTTCTAATATGTTTTCAATTGTCCTTTGTCTTGTTTCAGTTTCAAACAAAGTTTTTATACTTTCAACATCATTATCCGTTAATTGTATTAAATGATTACTTGATGGAAAATCAGGTATATAATTAGAAAGTATCTTAGCAATTTCATCATAGTTGTTGGTTATATTTTCATTTCTAACATCATATTTACCAGTTGGTTGCCCAGTTTCTTTACCAGTAGTAGTATTCGGTCTATTATAATTATAAGAGCGATAATTGAATAATACATCATCGATAGTAATCCAATATTGTATATCATTATTAAATAAATTTAGAAAATCATTTGTAGAAAAATATTGCGAATATTCATCTGCTAAGATAGTATTAATTCTAGTTTTAATATGTTCGTATCTATCTGCTTCATATTTTCCCATCATTTCATTTAATTCATCATTTATAATTTTATCATTTGTAATTAAATTAATAATATCAAATAATTCATTTTTATTATTAAAACTCAAAGCACTATTTACACACGAACTTGGTGCATCATTGTGAAATAAATAAGGGATTGTGTCTTTTCTTTTAATGTAATTATTATCTTTATTATCAACCATACAATTTTCATTTTCACTTAATAAATTTTCAATAGTAATACACTCATTGTTTTCAAAATCAGTACATCCAACACTAGGTATATATATATCGCCATTATCATTAATTACAAAATCATCCATCGTTAGATCAAAAAAAGCATTTTTAAAAATTTCAGCATTTTCCACCGAATCCGTTAAGTTAATATCTGGACCTCCAACATTGAAAATTGGTTTAATGGTTTCAATAATAGGATAATCATAAACTATACAATAACTATTATCTGATAATTCAATATATGAATTAGGATATATTTTCAAATCGCCTGTATCATCATTTGGAAATAAATTATTATCAATTAATGCTTTTTTATTTAATATTATATTATTTTGAGTATCTCTACCGCTTATTAAAGCATCATTCAAATAACCGTCTATTTGCGATAATCTATTATATTTACTTTCATCAGGTTGAGTATTACCAACATTTTTCCATTTTAAACCAAATGCTGAATATCTTTTAAATTTTTTGATATAATCAATATTAATAAATTCATTATTATTATCTCCATCTATAATTTTTTTCCATTTTGCACCAATTCTAATTTGACAACTTGCATTCTGTATTTGTATTTCTGTTTCCATAGTGCTAATTAATCTATTCATTTCATCTTTTTTTTGTTCATATAGTTCTTGAGATTGTTCTCCTGCCATTTCTAAAGCATTTTCTGCAACATCCGCACTATTTAAAAAGATAAAGTTATTTGTAATATCTAACGGATTCAATTCGTTTATAATTTTTTCATTACACTTGGTATTACAACGAGTTAAGTCAGCTGTATTAGATGCTGGTATATTATCATTACAAATTTTATTACACATATTATCAGAAATATCTTCAATGTTATTGCAACTCATTTTATATATAGATAATTCTATATTAGTATAACATTATTTATAAATAAAATTATCAATAACACTTATAATTTTATTTTTTATATAATATTTATTACATATATTAGAAGTAATAGTATAATCATCTATATAAAACAAGAATTCAATTTTAGAATTAATAGTTAATTTTTTTAATATATTAAAAATATATAATTTAATTAAATTATCATCATATTTATGAATTAAATTTGATAATTCATTAATTTCATGAATTGAAATATTATCTTTTTGATAAATAATTAAACAACTATATATATCTTTTAATTTTTTAGTTTTTAAAACATTATTCATTATATAATAATAAATTTTAATTTCTAAACAAAAGTCTTTATCTTTTTTAAAAAGTATTTTACTATAAATATAATTTATTATATCATCGGGTAAATTATCATATAGCATTATATATTATAAAATATATAATATAAAAATCATTATTTTTTTTTTTTTATAAAACTTGTTTTATCAATATTATCTAATACATAATTAATAAATATATTACTATTAGAATAAGCTAAATTACATAAATAAAATTTATTATTGTATAAAAATTTTATTTTTTCTCTAAACATTATTTTACCATGAATATTATTATTATCAATCATATTTTCATATGTTTTCCAAATTGAAATTTTTTTATTTTTATTTTTTAATTGTGGATATATAAATTGTAAGTTATTTAGTAATAATTCTTTCGTATTATATTCATAATTATTAATAACTGTAGAATTATCTAATTTAATTAAAATATCAATCAGTTCTTTTAGATTATACATATTAATATTTAAAACCGAATTTAAATTCCTAATTTGATTTTGATTCCATATATTTAATTCTATTAAATTTTTTTTTGAAATTGTTGATATAATATAGTTATATCTATAATTAATATTGTCATTTATTATGAAAGTATTATCATTATTATAATTTACTTTATTTATTTTGTAATTATAGAAAAAACTTATATTTTTATTTTTTTTTAATTCTAACAAAATTTTATTTATTAATTCATTTATATCTATTTCTTTAACATAATAATAGTTGATTTTTTTATTTAAATCAAAATTAATAATGCTCATAAAATCATTACCATTTATATAATTCAATATATTATTATTATTAGCTATATTATTAATATATTCAAAATCATTATTTGATAAAAAATTTTTACATAATTCTATAAATGAATATGAATTTGATATGTTATTTGGAATTAATTTACTTTTTTCAATAACATTATTAATGATATTATATAATTTTTCATTATATTCTAAATCAATTTTATCATATTTAATATTGAATTTTTTTAATAGATTAATGTATGATTTATGATTATCATTTAATAAACTATATACATAATTATCATTTGTAATTATATATTCAATTTGTTTTTTTTTTTCATAAATATGAATTTCTATATTTGTTTCATTGTATTTGAGTGCATTATATAAACTTATTAAATTATTTCCTATAATGCATAATTTTTTCATATAATTTCTATTAATATATTAAGTATGAAATATATTAATATATTACTAATTATATTAATAATTGGAATAATTTCTTATATGATATTTAGTAAAAAAAAAGAAAATTTTTCTCAATTGGTTGATAATACTTTCAATATATTAGATATAAAAAACGAATTACATAATTTAAAATGTAATAATAATGATTGTGATATTAAGATTATTGATATTAATTATTCTGTAATTAATAATAATAAATCAATATATTATATTACAAATAACAATGACATATTTATACTACAAACATCAGGTGGTTTATCAAAAAGTAGGATAAATATATTAGAAGATGTTGATATTACAGCAATTAGTTATACAGATGATTATAATTATGGTTTTATAGCAACTAAATCAAAAATATCAGGGAATACATCTATATATTATACTAACAATAAATCAAATAACTGGAATAAGTTAAATTTTGATGAAAATTACGATACAACAAATGAACTAATAAATAAATATTCAGAATATTGTGAAATAGATAAAGAAAATATAGATAAATTAACTTTAAATAAATATACAATTGATAATATTGTAATAGAAACAACATTATCAAATGGAAAAGAAATTCCAAATAAAATAATATTTACAACTTTTGGTAAAGATAATATATTAAGATTGGATAATAAAATATATCGTTCTGAAACTACAGTACAATCTATTTTATTATTTAATGAAAACGACGATTTTGATGTAAATATAGATAAAGAATTTGTTTTTAAATCAAATTTATTAAAATATTATTTATTTGAAAATAGTAATGAAAATTTTGTAAAACATAGAAAAATAAATAAAATTATTAATGATAAAAATAATGAAAATTATATAGTTTTTATTAAAAATTATACCGAATTACAATTAGAAAATTATGAAATTATTGCATTTAATAAAATAGGGAATGAATTTTATTATGATTTAACACAAATTAATAATATATATATAATTGATTTAAAATATTATACTAATTTATTAAATAATAAGTCTTTCTTAATTGGAATATTAAAAAATAAAAAAGAAGTAATTATAATTGATTTAAATAATACAAATACTATTAGTAATAATACATTATTAAATACTTATTCATTACAACCAAAAAAAGTAATAGTTGAAAAGAATTTAATAAATAGTTATAAAATTAATGTAGTACATTCTGTAAATGAAATATATAATTACAATAGCGATGAAACAATAAAATTATTCGATATAGATTATAATTATATTTTACTGAATGAGGAAGATAAAGCAACCTATTATGATTTATATGTTGTTAGTACAGATAATGTAATTAATATAATAACATTTGATAATAATTTAAATATGTATGATAAAGAAATAAAAAAATTAGACTATCCAAAAGAACATATAAAACATATTAATTATATTGGTATACATAAAAAACAAAACTCTTCTCATGAAAATTCAATAATTATATCAAATAATAAATCTATATTTATTTTTAGAGAAAATAAATGGAATAAAATTGATAATTTTAATTCAGAATATAGTAAATTTAATAAAACTAAATTTATTAGTAATATAGATGATAGTAATAAATTAATATTTAATGGAGATAATACAATCGATAGAAAAATTTATAAAATTAATTTTGATGAAGATAAATATGTAGATCTTCTAATTGTTGGAGGAGGAGGAGGAGGAGGTTATGGCGGAGGTGGGGGGGGTGCTGGTGATGCAAAATATTTTAATAATATTAAATTTACAAAAGGTACATATGATATAACAGTTGGTTCAGGAGGTATTTCTGGTATAATTGAAAGTAATAGTAATGGCAAACAAGGTTTTAATTCATCAATAGAAAAAACTAATGATACTAAATTCGATAGAATAATAGTTGCAGGTGGAGGTGGTGGTGGGGGATTTAATACAACACATACAAATACTCCCATATTTGGTATAATTGGAGATGTAAAATTTTCAAGTGGGGGAGGGGGTGGTGCGGGTAAAAAAAATGCTATTGGAGGATTGGGTAATGCTATTAGTGGTAATGGTGGTTCTTCATTCTTTTTAAATAACAATCTATATGGGGGCGGTGGTGGTGGTTCTGGATTTAATTTAGAAAGATACAATTTATATGATAATATTGAGCAAATATATGAGGGGTTAACTCCAACAAGTAAAAACATTGGATACGGAGGAGTTGGTAGTAAAATTGATGAAATATATGAATATGATAAAAATTTTATAGTTAGTATTGGAGGTAATGGTGGATATTATGGAACATTAAATGATGAAAATGAGGAAGATTTTACAAATAAATATGGAAATTATATTAATAAAAATATTAATATAGTAGGTAAGGGAGCAGATGGTAGCATTGTAATAACAAATACAACTGATTTATCAAAAAAATTTAAAAATATATCATCTAGAGGTAGTCCCGGAATAGTTATATTAGTAACTAGTAAAAATGAAAATGAAGAAACCAACAATTTTCAAGAAAATACAGGTGATAATATTGTAAATTATTATTCAATAACAGATAGAGATTTGAATAAAGAATATAAGAAAGAACTATCCCTTACAAAATTAAAATTTAAAAATAGAATTAAACAAAATAAACTTGAAAAAGAAAAAATAATTGCTGAACGTGGAGAATTAAAAAAAAATATATATGAATTAGAGAAAAGAGAAAAAGATATAATGACAACTAAAGAAAATAATAATAAATTTAAATTTAACGACCCAATTAGTGATTCTTATTTACCTTATCATACCAATATTCCCGAATTTAATAGAGATGATTTTGGAATAGATAATGAAATTCAATATAAAATAATAAGAACATACAAAGAATTACTATATAGACAACCAACATCAAGAGAAATAAATGAATATAAAATTAAAATTAAAAATTATAATATTACAATAAATGATATTAGAAAAATGATTATAAATAGTGATGAATATAAAACTGTAATATCAATGCAAAATAATGATACTAATAGACTATTAGTATATAATACAGAAATGAATAATTTACACAATACAATTGCTGATAATTATTATAAAGAATTAAATGAAGAAATGCCTAATTATTTATTAAAACCGGTTACATCGTTATATGCTTTAAAATTAGGATATAATGAATATATGTTAAGAGCTTTATATGTTAATAGTAAATTTAATGATTTTAAAGATGATATTAGAATGAATAAAGATATTAATGAAAATAATATTAAAATGATATATGATAACTATTTTACAACTAAAGATTTAAAAGATAAAGCGAATGATATATTAAGATACGATAAATATCATAAATTAGATAATAAAGAAAAATTTGATGAAAGAAATAAATATGATGTTATGAAAAAAACCCATGAAAATTACGATGATTTAAAAGTAGATACCGAGATTAGTTTAGATAGTCTAAATTTTAATAGTGATACTTTAGATGAAGCATTTAATAATTCAACACAATTAGAAGAAAGTGAATTAGATAGAAAATTAAATTCATATAAACAAGATAGAGAAGAATTTAATGAAGAAAATGGACATATTATAGAAAAATTTATAACTGGACGCACAAATACACTAATTGAACCAATTAGTGCACCAATTAAGAAATTATTTTCAATGAATAAAGATTTTTTAATAGATGCAACAAATAATTTTAATAATTAATATTATTAAGAATGAGTAATAGTATCAAAAATATTGTTGATAATATTGAAATAAATAATTTAAAAAAAAAAGTTATAAATAATAAAAAAATATTTGAAATTGTAGAGAAATTTATAAAAAATAAAAAATTAATATTATATGGAGGTTATGCTCTTAATTTAATTTTGCCCAAAAATAAAAAGATATATAGAGAGTATACAAGTGCAGATTTTGATTGTTATTCGTATTCTGCGAAAGAAGATTCCATACAATTAGCAAAAAAATTGAAAAAAATGAAATATAACTTAATAAAAGTTAAACTTGCAAAACATGAAAATACTTATAAATTATATGTTGGAACTTTAAATGTATTAGATATTACTCAATTAGATAAAAAAATTTATGATATATTTATAAAAATTCATAAATACGAAAAACATAATAATTTATTAATACATTATGATGATTCATTTAATATAATTCCATTGTATTTAATGAAACGAAATATGCACTATGAACTTGCAAGACCAGAAGGTTCATATTATAGATGGGAAAAAATTTATAATAGATCAAATATATTAGATAATGTTTATTTTACAAAAAAATTCAATGAATTACGAAGTAATTGTAAATTAAATATAAATGATAATACTTATTTAAAGATACCAAATGAATGGAATAATTGTATTAATCAATTATTATCTTATATAAAAAAACAGAATTGTCCAATTATAGATAATTATGCTATAAAATTAATTAATAATATTACAGATAAAAATTGCTGTAGAATTAATACTTATTCAAATATTTTAGTTATATTAACAAAAAAATATAAGAAAACATGTAATGATATTATTAAAATTATTAATAATACAATTGATAAAAAAAAATATAAAATTTTAAAACAAGATAAAACATATACCACAAGTAGTGTTGATATATTAGAAACTAGATATAGAGTTGTTTTAGAAGATATATCAACAAAAAAAAGAGTTAGTTTAATTTCTATTATTAATGTAGCAAATAATTGTTTTTCAATACAAAAAATAAAAGGATATACTGTTGGTAGTATAGATACAATATTATGTTTTTTGTATAGTTATTATTTAACTTATTTAGTTGCTAAATATTTAGAATATAGACATAATACTGTTTTAGAAGATACACAACAATATATCAATTTATATGAAAATATGATACATAAAATTAAATTAAATAAAAGATTATTAACAAATTGTTATGGTAAAGAAATATCTAATGATGATATATATCTTAAAAATTGGGATAAAAAATTATCAATTTTAAAATTTTAATCATTATCCCAAGAATCATCATCACTATATTCATTATCTATATTATCAGTATCTAAAGTATAATTATCAATATTTTCATTTTTAATTCTTTCGTTTTCTATTTTTGTTATAATATCTTTATTTTTTTCAATTAAATTATCAGTGAAATTTAAAAATAATTCTTTTTTATTATTATCTATTTTATAATTTAATGTAATTTTTTCTATTATATTAGAATTAAAATATATAATTTCATCAGTATATAATGGAATAAATAAATTTGTTATTATAAAAAATATAGAAGATATATTACAAATTATTGCTTCAAAATTGTCTTTGTAAAAATTAATAGTTTTAATCATTATTATAAATAAATATTTTTATTCTTATATAAATAATTAATTTATACAATTATTATAAGATATGGATGATATTTTAGAAAAAACAACTATTCATATAGATAGTGATTATGCAAGTTTTATAAGTGATACAGAATTTTATGTGGATATTATCGATGATATCAAAAATTGTATTTATATAAAAACATTAAAAACCGAGGTATTTGTAAAAGCAAATTATCCAGAAATTGATGCAACCCGTCCCGAGGATTATAATGTAGTAGAAAGTTCATATGTTGAAAAAAGTATATTTAATAATAAAACAAATACCGCAAATGATGAAAATATAATTGAAAGAAATGTATTTAATATTGGTGATTATTTATATATTAATTTAAACGATATTCAACGTATAAATGCAATTTCAAAAAAAATAACTGTAAAAACATTTGATGATATTCCATCAAATATAAATGATAACAATTATGGTTTAATATGGACTAAAGTTGATAAGTCTCCTGTTGACTATGATACTAACGATCCAAATAATTTATTCGTTTATAAAGGAATTTCGGATACACTTGACACATTAGCAACATCTGTTAAAGCTTTTCTCACTAGTCTGAGGGTAAAAGCTGGGGAGGCATCAACAAGTGATACAAATGATTTAAATAATATAGTTACTTTTACAAAACAAGAACTTATTAATTTTGGTTTACCGCAATATAAATCTTTTTTTAAACAAAATAATTATTATCACGAGACCGATAATGTGACGGTCAATGGCGTTCTCACTATTATTACATATCGCTATGTTCCAACATATATTGAATATACTAAAGATAATATAAAAATTAATAAATATACATGGGATGTTATTAAAAATACAGATGCTACAGTCGCAGAAAGAATAAAGTATGTATATAATGAAGGCGGTCCTTCATTAAATCCTATGAATAAAGTATATAATTACAAAGTTAAAAAAGAAGAGTTTAATACATTACGATATTATGATAGTATATATATTAATAAACCAACAATCCATACAAATTTATTAACAAGTCCAAGTTGTTATATATTATCTTATATGCAAGAATTGTCTGGAACAAGTTGTGGTCCAAATGATACGAATACTATGGTTTTAAATCCTATATTACCAGAATTAAAAAGATTTAATGTAAAATTAACAAGAATTAACGAACTGGGCGAACATATTGATGTACCAATTACTAATGATGGTGTATTTAGAGTAATAATGTCCTTTACTATTTATTATAAAAGAAAAAAAGTAACAAGAGCATAAAAAATATTTAAAGATTATATAATATATTATTATCAAATGAGTGATATTGAAATTGCAGCGGGGTTTGATATTGGAACAACTACAAGTTGTGCGGCTATTTGGGTTAATGATAAAGTAGAAATTATTCCGGACCATCAAACTGGTTCGAGAATTATTCCTTCATATGTTGGATTTACGGATGATGAAAAATTAGTTGGAGAACCTGCTAAAAATCAATCTACAATGAATCCAAAAAACACAGTTTATGATGCTAAGAGATTAATTGGAAGAAAATTTGATGATCCAACTGTTGCAAGTGATTCAAAACTATGGTCTTTTAAAGTTACCAAAGATGCTAATAATAAACCTCTAATCAATGTTAAACACAAAAATGAAGATGTTCAATTTCACGCTGAGCAAATTTCTGCAATGGTTATTCAAAGACTAAAAGAAACTACAGAAGCTTATATTGGAAAAGAACTTAAAAAAGTTGTAATTACTGTACCTGCTTATTTTAATGATGCACAAAGACAAGCAACAAAAGATGCTGGCGTAATTGCTGGTTTAGAAGTACTTCGAATTATTAATGAACCAACATCTGCGGCTATTGCATACGGTTTAGATAAAAACAATAATGATAAAGAAACTAATATTATTGTATTTGATTGTGGAGGAGGGACACATGATGTATCTATTTTAACACTTGATGGTGGTATTTTTGAAGTTAAAGCAACCGGCGGAGATACACATCTTGGAGGTTCTGATGTTGATAATATTATTGTTGATTATCTATGTGAAGATATTAAGAAAAAACACAAAGTTGATGTTAAACAAAATGCAAAAGCATTAAAAAGACTTAATATTGCCTCTGAAAAAGCAAAGATTAATTTATCATCAAGTACTACAACTTCAATTGAAGTGGATTCTCTAATTGACGGTGTTGATTATACACACAATCTAACCAGGGCTAAATTTCAACAACTTGCTGATCCTATTTTCAAAAGAACTATTGATCCTATTAATCGTTTACTAAATGATGCTAAAATGTCAAAATCTGATATCGATGAAATTGTTCTTGTTGGAGGAACAACAAGAATTCCAAGAGTACAAGAACTATTAAGTGATTATTTCGGTGGTAAAAGTCTAAATAAATCACTTAATCCAGATGAAGCAGTAGCATATGGAGCTGCTGTACAAGCAGCTATTCTAACTGGGCAAGGTAATCAAAAAACAAGCGAACTACTTCTACTAGATGTTGCTCCTTTATCTCTTGGTATTGAAACAGCTGGTGGCGTTATGACTAAAATTATTGAAAGAAATACTACTATTCCTACTAAAAAATCACAAGTTTTCTCAACATATGCTGATAATCAACCAGGTGTTGATATTAAAATTTATGAAGGTGAAAGAGGTATGACAAAAGATAATAATATGTTAGGTAATTTCCATCTTGATGGTATTCCTCCCGCACCAAGAGGTGTTCCACAAATTGAAGTATCATTTGATATTGATGCAAATGGTATTATGAATATTTCTGCGGCAGATAAAAGTACTGGTAAATCCAATAAAATTACAATTACAAATGATAAAGGACGCTTAAGTAAAGAAGATATTGATGATATGATTAAAAAAGCAGAAGAATTTAAAGCAGAAGATGATGCTCTAAAAGACAAAATTGAAAAGAAAAATGGTTTAGAAAATTTTCTTTACAATCTAAAAAACAATGTTAATAGTGGTAATACAGAAAATGCTGAAGAAATTGCTGAAATTAAAAAAGAATTAGACCCTATTGTAGATGAAGGTCTTAAATGGTTAGAAGAAAATGATAATGTTGATGCAGAAATTTATGAAAATAAACAAAAAGAAATTCAAGAAAAAACCAATCCTATTATGATGAAACTTTATAAAAATCAAGGTGATGTAGGAGATCCTTCTCAAATGCCTGATATGAATACTAATGTTCCTCCGGATGATGATCTAGATTAATTTATAAAAAATTGATTTTTATTTATCTTTTATATTTAATAAATATGTTATCTTGTTTTACATTAATATTTTATTATTTTAATAATAATAATAAAATTATAAATGATGATACAGTTTCTCCATTAACAAAAAAAAATAATGATAAATATATTATATTAGATAATAATATTTATGTTGAATGTAATATATGTTTTGAAGTAATTGCATTACAAAATATTCGTATGTTATATCCATGTGGTCATAGATTATATTGTGATTTATGTATTAAACAAATTGATAAATGTCCTCAATGTAGAAAAGAAATAAAAGAAAAATTAGTTATATTTGAAAATTTAACAATTGATGATTAATTATTTTTATATAAATATATATAATCATATATTATATATGTTTAAATTTATTATACCATATATGGTACCGTATTCATTTATTGAAAAAAAAGAAGATGTAATAACACATTTAAATAATTTTAATAATTATTATATTGATTATTTTATAATAAACCATATAATATCATTAAATTAATATCTGTTAATATATAACTTTTATGATAAATTTTATATTTTTTCACTAATTCACTTACCAATTCTAAATTATTTTTTCTTTTTTTATCAAACTTACATCTTTTCTCATGATTACATATATCAGTTGTGCTTTTCCTTTTTTTATTTAACATTTAAATTATATTATAATATAATATTACTTAAATATTTATATCCTATTTAATAAAATATCAATGTATTTTATTTTATTTTTTATTTTATATTGTAACATTCATATTAATTCTTTATTATTTTCTTATAATAAAATTACAAGAATTAATAATAATATAATATTAAAATCAAAATATAACAAGGATTTAATTAATCCTAAATATACTTTAATATCTGACAATAATATGCCAATAATTTATAGTAAAATAAATCTACATAGTATTCAATTAAAAAAAACAGTTTATTCTTTAGAACATATTTATCCTATATCTCATATGACTGATTCCGCTAAAATAGATATGCATAATTTATTTAAAACAACAAAATTTTTAAATAATGCTCGTTCTAATTATAAATATACAGATTATGAAGAATTTCTTATTTATCCAAACAATACTTGTTTTACTATTAAAAATGATGTTATCAATAATAATAATTGGATTACATTAGAAAATGATAATTATGTTAATCATAAAAAAAAATTATTTATTCCATCAAATGAATCTAAGGGAATTATTTCAAGAGCTATTTTATATACAACTTTTAAATATAAATTTGAATTTGAAAAAGTTATTAATTTAGATACATTAATATCGTGGTATCTAAAATATCCACCAACAGATAAAGAAAAATATCATAATAATTATGTTAAAAAAATTCAATATACTGATAATAAATTCATATCATCATATAAATCTAATATTAAAATGTTACTTAAGTTAAAAAAAATTTAAATTATTCTCAAATAAATGTAGAATTAGGTACTTAATTTATTTTACTTATAAATTCTTCTCTTTCATTAATTTTTAAATTTCCAATATATCTATTTATTTTACTTTTTGCATCTATGTTATTATTCAAATGATAATTGAATATAGTATTTGTTTTCCCTTTTATTACACTTTTTATTTTATAACAATATTGTCTTGATAACTTATCAATATTACTATCAATTATATTATCAATATAAGCAACATTATTATTATAATATCCAGATAAATCATTTTCAATCCATCCATATATATTTAAATCATCTCCATAATCTTCTGTATATTCAAAACCATTTTCTAAATATTTTTCGTATATAATATCTTTTTGTTTTTTATAGCTAACAATATCATTTAATAACTCTTTGTTTTGCGGGTTTCTAACTTTTGATAATACAATATTTTTCAAATCATCATCTAATTCTTCATAATATTTGAAACATTTTGATAAATTACAACTCATTATAATAAATATAAAAAATATAAAACATATAAATATAATCATTTTTTTAAATAAACATCTGCATGTCCTCGAATTTTACAGTAGGATTTAGATGCATATCACATTCTCCTTCATATTTTAATAGAATTGGTTCTTTATCAATATCGGTTTGTACAAAATAATTATTATTAGAATTAAACATATGAATAAAGTCTTTACACGGACTTCCTCTTACATAAGTATTATCGCCAAATACATCCAATACAATTTTTTTTGCTTTTAAAATATCATCATCACTCACTTCCATCCAATTTTTTCTAACAGTATTTAGAAAATGTTGTTCAGTTTTGTCTACACTCGTTTTAATCCAGCGATTGCCACGAGCATCAGTCCACATTTCATCAACATTATCAAGATTCATATTTGATATATTAATATATATCAAAATTATATATCATTTTTTTATTTTATTTGATAATTTTGATACATATTTATATATACTTAATTATTATTTTTTATTCTTCTAAATTTGTAAATTCTACCCTTTGATGATTTTTCTTTTCTAGCCTTTTTAATCTCTTTTTTTGTTAATTCTTTAAAAGTTAAAGGAGTTTTTGATGTTATTTTTTTAGTTGGTCTATATACATCATTTTTATTTCTATAACCTATTTCTCCTCTTTGATTTTTCCATTCTTCTTTAAACCATCTTGATAACCCTTTTTTTTCTTTTTTGACACCATAATATGAATCTTCATTTTTATATTTCTTTAAATATTGTTTTTTATATTCTTTTACAATAAGTCCACTTCTATATGCCGAATGTTTTGGTATTTTATTATATATTTTTAGTTTAATTTTATCATATAATATTTTATCTTTTGGTATATTTGACATATTTCTATAAAATAATTATATTTAAAAATAAATAAAGTTATAGTGTTAATGTTAATATCAAATATTTACACAAGTGATAATTATATAAATTATAAAAAAATAGTTATTACAGGAGTTTATAGTATAATTTTTATTATTGGATTATATTTTATTGGCGATACTATTTATTATGATAGTATTGCTAATAATGACAAAAATATAACAATAAATTTAAAAAATTGATTTTATTTATTATATAATTATAATAAATGATATATAATATTAATAAACTGGAATTACAATTGACAAATGAATTTAAAAAATTAAAGAAAAAAACAAATGAATTTCCGTATTTTTATAAAATTTATATAACTGATTGTAAATATAATAACAATTATTTAATATATATTAAGAATAAATATCCATATACAGGAGAAGATTTATATATTGGATATATAAATTATATAGATAACTCTTATAAAATAAATAAAAATTATATTAAAATAATTAAGAAATATTTATTTTGATTTATTTTTCTTTTTCTTTTTAAATGATGGTCGTATTGGTACAGTTTCATCTTCTGAATTATCATTATGTATAATTATTAATTGAATTTTTATCATAATTATTTTATATAATTAATCGTAATAAATCAATTTTTATTCTCGAAATACAGATAATAATTTATGTGTTTTTTTAAAAAGATTATTATTTGTAAATAATTTTGTATATATTTCTGATGTTTTCGAAAATACTTTTGATTTTCTTGTTGTAACTTTTGATTTTCTTGTTGTAACTTTTGATTTTCTTGTTGATACTTTTGGTTTTCTTGTTGATACTTTTGATTTTCTTGTTGATACTTTTGATTTCGTTTTTGAAAATACTTTTGATTTTAATAAACTTTTCTTTTTATTTAAGGATTTTATTGAAGGAACTTTTACAACATCAAATACAATATCTCTATATTTTTTACATTTATTTTTATTATATATAACATATGGTTTGAAACATTTGCAATTAATAAATTGTCTCATTACATATATATAATTACCGCTGTTTATTTCTAATAATTCATTTTTAACATTGTCATCTAATAATTTACTAACAGCATATATATATTTTTTTAGATTTACAATTATTTCAGGTTTATTATCTGTTTGATAATCTATTATACATACACTATTATATGATTCAAAATAAAACATTTTATCATATATTTTTATAACTGTATTAAAACTATCTTTTTTTGTCATAAAATTTTCTAAATTAATATCCACTATACAATATCCAAATGATGCATAACAACATATTATTGTATAAAATAATTCAAATACCTGTCTCATATTTAGTTTTGATTTTAAATTTTTAAATATATTGCCATTTACATAACTATTGAATAATACTGATTCGTTCTTTTTATTTTCTAATAAATTATCCAATTTACAATTATTCATATAACCAAATAATAAAAGCAAATTTGATGTTATATTATTTATAACTAAATTAGAATATAATATTGATGTAATTAATTCATTTGTATATAAACACTCATATTCATCATCATCTTCATCATCTCCAAAACCATTACAAACTTTTAATATAATTTTATTAACTTTATTACTAAAAAAAGTAGAATTACTTATACATGTTTTTTTAATATTTGCTGTATATATTTCATTTGTTCCTCGAGTTAAATGTTTTATATTACTCAACGAATTTATATTGCAATTGCACATATTCTTATTTTTAAAAATAGGTATTTCAAAAATATTTTTATCAAATTCTAGATTTTTATAAATATTTCTTAAAAATATTTTATAATCTTTTACATTGATGTAATTATTAAATGATATATAATAATTAATATCTGTGTCTGTCATAAAAAATGATTCTATTTTATATATATAAAATAAATGAATAATTTAAAAGAATATCTTATAAAAAATAAATTATTTACTGAGAATGAATTAAAAACTTTGCAACCATCTCAAAATAATTTTTGTAAATTATGTAATAATTATGTTGGAACATTAGTTAAATTAAATGAATGTTTAAATAACCAAGAAATATGTTTAAATTGTTTTGATGATTTTCATGATAATTATCATGAAAATAAAAAAGAATTATTTATTTGTTTATGTTGTAATAAAGAAATATATACTTATGATATAATTTAATAATATCTTATTTTTAATTTATTCACTAAATTTATCCTTATATTTATAATATCCATATATCACTACAATTATTGTTATTAATATTAATATTAATATTGTAATATTTATAGTGTTATATTGTGTTGTAATAAATAATATGTATTTAATGCGATGATAGTATATTAATACAAAAGCTATAATCAAACATATAACGAATATTATTATATCATTTATCGTTTTTTTTCTTTTTGTGTTTTATCTATTTCCATTCTATATTAATATATTATTTAAAATTTACAATATTTTCCATTTTTTCTACATCATTTGATAAATAAATATTATGATTTTTAATACAATATTTTGTTGCTCCAAAATACAATTCTTTATAATTTTTTTTACATTTTTCTTTAAAATCATTAGTTAAATATAACTCATTAATTTTATAGTATTTACTCAACATTTCGAACATACTTTATAATATAATTTAATATTTAAATAATTTTTATATATATCTTTTAATTAGATAAATAATATGTTAAGTATTAAATTAGTATATATATGTGTACTTTTATTTATTATATTTATTACTCTTTGTTTCACTATTAATATAGTTATCTCTAAAAATGAAGATATTTTACCAAATACTAATATAATATCTATGATTGCTATTATCATAATGATTATATTTGTAATTTATAATGTAATTATACACAAACCAGAAAATAAAATTTTAAAAGATTATGATAATAAAATACATAATAATAACTTAATTAAAAAAAAATGTACAGAGAAAAGATGTAGATGTAAAAATAATATAATTAAAAAAAAATGCAATAATAATATTACAGAAGATAATTACCAAAATTTATTATATGGCGAATATATTGATGAAACTGAAAATGAATATTTCTATAAGACTATTGATGATTATCATGATATTGAAAAATATGTAAATGAAACCTATTTATCAAAATATAAATTATAATCTTTTAATCTTAAATTTTTTTTATTATATTTATTACAATATTTATAGTTTTCTACAAATTTACCATTATATGTTTCTTTTATTATAACATTTTTCTTATTTATTATAATTCTATTTATTAAATAACAATTAACATTCGATAATAAATAAACTATAATCAAATATTTTTTTAACATTATATTATATATTTACAATGATTTATATATCATTTTTTTATTTAATAAATTATTAATTTTTTTTATATATTAATTTTTCAAAATCTATTATATCATCACAGTTATTTAATGTATATGTTTTATGTGATATTATTATTATTGTTATATCATATGATTCTATTATTCTTTTAATAATTTTCATTAATAATTCTTCATTATCTTTATCAAGAGCAGATGTTGGTTCGTCCAATAATAATATTTTAGGTTTTCTCATTATTGCTCTCGCAATTGCTATTCTTTGTTTTTGTCCTCCAGATAAATTATTATTATTCAAATTTATATTTTCTATTAGTTTATACACTATATTATATAAATTTCTATCATAATTACTACTTGTTATTATGTTACTATAAACATCTCCTTCTAATAATTCTGGTTCTTGACCTACATAAGATATTACATCATTATAATAATAATCTTTATCAAAATTATTTAAATTAATATTATCTATAGTTATTTTTCCTGAATTTGGTTTATATAATCCTAAAATTAATTTAAATAAAGTACTTTTACCTATACCAGATTCACCTTTTATTCCTGTTATTTTATTTTGAGTAATATTTAATGATATGTTATCAAATACTTTTATATCATTATTGTAATAAAATGATAAATTATCAATTTTAATATTTCCTATGCATTTATCTTTATCATTATACATAAAGTTTCCCCATTTGTTTTTCTCATTATTTATATTATCAAATAAATTATTTACTTTTTCTATTGGCAACTTATTTTTAACAAATTCATTTTTTGCTGTTATAAATTCTCTTATTATACCTAATATTATATTAATATATAAACTAAATTCATAAATTATTCTATAAGACATATTTAAATATATTCCACTAAATATTAATATAAATATCAACGAATGATTTATTGTATCTGATAAAAATATCATTAATCCATAATATTTTGCTTCTTCATTTTTAATATTTATATTATTATTATATAAATTATATAATTTATCTTTTAATTTATTTTCTAATCCTAATGAACGATATGTTATTACTTTATTTACATAATCATTCACTATTTTTCTTTCATCTTGTTCAATTTTATTTGTTTTATCTACACTATCATTATAATATTCATCTATATATTTTTTTTGTATAAAATATTGTATTGATGATATCATACAACATATTATATATAATTTTAATGATTTATTTATTAATATATATGATATTACTATAAAATGTATTATATTTCTTATTGACATATTCATTGTTAATGTATATAAATCAGCCATTTTTTTTGCATCATGTGCTACTAATTGAATTATCTCTGAATTATCATTATTTACAAAATACTCTAAGTCATTATTTATTAATTTATTTATTACATCTTTTTTTATCATTATTGATATTAAATTAATATATTTTGTAAACATATATCCTCTCAATCCTGCAAACATATTTGTTAATATTTTATATAACAAAAATGATGATATATATTTATATAATTCATCATTATTTACATTATTTCCTAATAATATATTTACTATTTCTGTATGTATTAATGGTACATATGATGTAAAATAAGAAGATAAACCACCATAAATCAATCCATATATAATTGGTAATTTATATGTTTTATAATATAAATGAATATCGAATATTTTTTCTGGCGTCTTTGTTAAATTCATTTATAATATAATACTAATTTTTTTATATATAAAAATAATTAATTTCCACCTCTTAATCTTAATACTAGATGAAGGGTTGATTCTTTTTGAATATTATAATCCCCTAATGTTCTACCATCCTCGAGTTGTTTACCTGCAAAAATTAATCTTTGTTGATCTGGAGGAATACCCTCTTTATCTTGAATTTTACTTTTAACCATATCAATTGTATCACTACTTTCTACTTCTAATGTAATTGTTTTTCCTGTTAATGTTTTAACAAAAATTTGCATCTTATTAATATTAATATATATATTATTTTTAAATAAGTTATTTTTTTAACACTAGATTTAGTTACTTTTTTAACTTTAGGCTTAGTTTCTTTATTTTAAAATAACTATATGCTTTTATATATATTAATTAAATAGGATAATGGGGAAAAATTATAAATTTTTATTAAAAAAACTAGTCTTTAATAAAATTAGAAATATTTATATTAAAATAAATTCCAAATCAAAAAAACAATATTTGAAATATAAAGGTAAAATGATTAATATTAAAAAATATAAAAAAATTAAAACAGATTTAAAAAACAAAAATAATAAAATATATAGGAAAAAAAAAGGAGGTTACAATGAAAAATATAATTCATTAATACAAGAAAAATTAGAACCATTTATTGAAAAAATCAAATATTTACATAGACATCAAATACTAGAAATACAAGAAGCATTTCTTGATATTTATATAAATATTAAAAATAGACATATTGATATCAAAGCATCTATAAATGAACATTTAGATTTTCTAACAACACTTCTAATATATTTTGAAGCTAATTTTTCAAATTTGAAAAATATAGAATATAAAAGTATTTTAATAAAAATAATGCAATTATTACAGACTATTGAAGAGGATGGAATTACAGGAATATATAGTTATAATTCTGAACCTAGTAGAAATCCATATGTTATGACGGATCCTAGAAATTTTAAGACTATTTATAATGTAATTACTAATTTTAAAAATAAACATAAAAAAATAATATGGAATATTTTTGTAGTTAAATATGAACTTAGTATTTATAATATTACTATTTCTAATACACAAGTTAGTGGATTTATTAGATATATGATAAGTAAAAAAGGTTTATCTGATTATAAAAGTGATTATAGTCGCAATAAAAGTGATTATAGACGCAATAAAAGTCATTATAGTCGCAATAAAAGTAATTATAGACGCAATAATAAAATAAAAAATAGTAGATTTAAACCATATTAAATAAGTTATTTTTTAATACTAGATTTAGTTACTTTTTTAACACTAGATTTAGTTACTTTTTTAACTCTAGGTTTAGTTTCTTTTTTAACTTTAGGTTTAGTTTCTTTTTTAACTTTAGGTTTAGTAGGTTTTTTAACTTTAGGT
>TARA_B110000003_G_scaffold115892_1_pt1 | contig 30842 bp, 25 predicted proteins | sample TARA_B110000003 | Tara Oceans TARA_B110000003 (sample SAMEA4396424) | marine metagenome | biome: Westerlies Biome; feature: [SRF] surface water layer (ENVO:00010504); material: water (ENVO:00002006), including particulate matter (ENVO:01000060) such as... | depth 5 m
CGACGCGCAGTCCTGTAGAGTTCGGTTTCGCTAAGTTCACCTGTGATTGCAACGGTTAGAACTTCCCGCCAGTTTGACGTGTTAGGAATGTGGATCTCAGGGCGCTCAGTTTCACTCGGGAAAGTGTTGATGGCGCCGATTCGGGTCTCGACTTCATCGCGGAGTTCTCGAAGGTCTATTCCTTCCTCAGCTTCGACGTCTATATTTGCAGAGCCGCTCCGGGCCTTCGAGTCGATTAACTTCACTCCAGGAAGATCACGGAGGGTCCGCTCGATTGGCTTTACAATATGTTCTTGGACATCTTGGGGACTGGCACCTCGAAAGCGCATGTTGATCTCAACTTCTCCGATTTCATGAGAGGGTTCGACTTCGAGCGAGATCTTATTAAAAGCGGTGTAGAGACCAGCGAGAACGATCGCCACCAAAAGAAGGTTGGAGGCGATGTCATTTTTGGCAAACCAGCGGATCATGTGGTGGGGATTATAACGGCTGATTTAGGGCTGTCCTGTCGTTTCTTTCGCTTTTCTAAAAAGGAAGCTTAAAGGTGATTCTTGACCCATAAAATGTTAAAAGTTTTTCAGGAAAGGATGTCATGAACAATGTGGCCGTGGACGTCAGTGAGGCGGCGGTCGATGCCGTTTTGGCGGACGGTGAGCTTCTCATGATTGATTCCCATGAGGTGAAGGATAGTGGCGTGGAGATCATAGCAGTAGGTCGTGCCCTCAGCAGTTTGAAAAGCTAAGTCGTCGCTTTGACCGTATGAGGTGCCCGCTTTGATACCAGCTCCTGCCATCCAGGTGACGAATGTGCCGCCGTTGTGATCTCGGCCGTCTGCTCCTTGGGCGAAGGGGGTGCGGCCGAATTCGGTAGTCCAGATAAGGAGGGTGTCTTCGAGGAGGCCACTTTGTTTAAGGTCCTGAAGGAGGGCGGCGATGGGTTTGTCGACAGCAGCAGCAATTGGAGCAAGTTCTTTCGAAATGCTGCCGTGGTTATCCCAGTTATTTTTGTTGCCCTGGGGGCCGCTCCAAACCTGCACGAATCGGGTGCCGCGTTCGCAGAGTCGTCGTGCAAGGAGACAGCGTCGACCAAAATCTTCGGTGACTGGATTGTCGGTGCCGTAGGATTGATGGATCTGTTTTGGTTCGCTCGAGAGGTCGAATGCTTCGGGAGCGGAGAGTTGCATCTTGGCGGCTAATTCGTAAGTGCGTATGCGGGACTCAAGGCGCGCATCGTGAGGGTGTTCGTCAGCATGGGATTGATTGAGTTTTTTGAGGAGCGAAAGCCCCTCACGTTCGGACTCGGAAGATGCGAAAGAGAATTTCTCGTTGGCGAAGAGGTGGGGAACGGGGCTTTTGCTGTTAGATTTTATGACGGTGCCCTGGTGGATAGGCGGAAGGAAGCCTGAGGAGAAAGTGCCGCGTTCGTTGTAGGGGAGGCCGCGGCCGTCGGGGAGAACGACGAAGGTGGGAAGGTTGTCGGTAAGGTTGCCAAGTGCGTAGGATGTCCAGGCGCCGAGGCAAGGAAAGCCAGGCAAAAGGAATCCAGAGTTCATCATATAGGCAGCTGGTCCGTGGACGTTTGTTTTTGTTTTCATGGCCATGAGAAAGGCCATGTCATCGACGTGTTTCGCCTGATGGGGAAACACTGAGGAAACCCACTGGCCGGACTGGCCGTGTTGCTTGAAATCAAAGGGGCTTTTTAGGATCGCTCCGGGTTTTCCGGTAAAGCCTTCAGGGGTATTTTCAGGTCCGATTTTTTGCCCGTGGAGTCTGGCGAGTTCGGGCTTGTGGTCGAATGTATCCATGGGGCTGGCGCCGCCGTTCATGAAGAGTTGGATGACACGTTTTACTTTGGCAGGGTGATGGAGTCCGCCATTGAGGTCTGACGCAGATTTGCCACGAGAGTTTTGGGTAAGCAAGTGGGCGAGCGCGACGCCTCCTAGGCCGCCACCGGATTGCAACAAAAAGGATTTTCGATTCATTCGATAAAGAGGAATTCGTTACTGTTGATTAGGATTCGGCACAGGGCGGGGAGTCCGTGTTGTTGGGCGTAGGTTTTAAAGAGGTTTTTTTCTTTCGAGGTTGGTGGGCGGAGCCAGAGGAGTTCAATGAGGCGGTGAATTTGGGAATCAAGATTAGGGTGTTCCTTTTTTGCGCGATCGGAGAGCCACTGGCTAGAGTGAAGGACGAAGTTGTTGTTAAAGAGCGCAAGAGATTGAAGTGAGGAGACTGAGGAAGTTCGTTTAGGGGTGAGAAGGCCTAGGTCAGGAAAGTCTAGGGCTTCCATGAAGGGGTCAGGGATGCCACGCCAGACGACACGATAGATGCTTCGACGGCCAGCGGCTGGAGAGTTCCAGTCGAAGTCTTCGTAGTTAAGCTTGAGTGCACCTCCTTTAGCTTTTGATCTGGTGAACTGTTCAATGCCTGCGCCGCCCATAGTGAGGTTGAGCTTTCCTGAGAGTTGAAGGAGGGAATCACGAAACACCCCTGCTTCGAGGCGTTGGCGTTTCATGTGAGAAAGGAGCCGGTTAGTTGAATCTACGTTATGGGCGGAACTCAGGCTGGATTGTTGCCAGGTTTTGGAGGTGAGAATGAGCTTGTGAAGTGCCTTGAGTGATCCTTTCGCTTCATCACGAAACCAAACGGCGAGCCAATCAAGAAGTTCGGGGTGAGTGGGAATAGATCCCATGCGGCCAAGATCGTTGGGCGTGTTGCTGAGACCTTGACCAAAGTGGTAGTGCCAGACTCGATTGACGATAGAGCGCCAAGTTAGGGGGTTCTCGGGGTGCGCAATCCAGTTGGCGAGAGCAGCGCGCCGGGCTGGTTCGTGATTGGGGTCTTCGAGTAGGAATCGACCGGGGAGATGATCGAGAGAAGTCATGGCTCCGGGACTAACTTTGTGCAGTGGTTTATCAATGTCACCTCGTCGGAGGAGGTGAACGGGCTTGGGTGGATAGGAGGCGATCTTTTTTGCGTGGGACCAGAAGTTTGAAACCCCATAGACGGTGTGTTTGGGGGGGAGTTTGGTGAGAGATTTTTCGGCGTGATCTTTAAGGGCGATGGCAGCGAGGGCGAGAGTTTCGTTTTCGGTGCGTTGCGCGGCGGATTTGGCGAGGCCGCTGGAGACAAGGGGAGGAAAAGCGCGGGCATTAGCGCCGGTTGCATCGGTGGCGAAGAGTTTGAAGCGTCCAATAAGGTGAACCGGCGGGAGGTGTTTGAGGGTGATGGTAAGATCCCCTCCAAATGGCGCATTAATGGGTTGGGCGAATTCGAAAACGATGTGGTGTGATTTGTTGATTTCGGGATAGATGGCCCACGCGGTTTTTGGGTCGCTATCGATCGCGTGCTCCGAGGTCCAGTCATCTTGATTGAAGTCGGCGGTCGCACGAGAGATTTTAACGGAGGATGCTTGCTGAGCATTTTTAGGAAGCCATTGGAGGTCGATTTCTGCGAGGTGAAGATTTCCGTTTTCTGCTCTACCGGGACCCCCTTTTGGGAGGCGGTCGTCTCGAAGGACATCAATCCGGAGTCCAGTAATGCGCTTGATATCGATGGGCGCGGTTATGGTATAGCTTTCTGGTCCGGTAGGAGCCCCCTCAGTAAAGAGGGAAAAGTCCTTCTGTTTGGTAAACCTTGTTTGACCAGAAGCGACAAAGGTCTCGGGGTTGAGAGGCTTCCATTCGAGAGGAGTTTTTTGATGATTGGAGATCCAGGTTTTGACGATCTTGTGGTATCGTTTTTGCAATAGAATATCCCCGTTCTTTGTCGAAGCTGCAGAAAGAAGCTGATTCATTTCATTACGCTCTGCCTTCACTTTTGGAGAAGCGTCAAATTCAATGTCACCTTTTCCGACCCCAGAGAAGACGGCTTGAAGAGCGAAGTAATCTTCTTGGCTGACCGGATCAAACTTGTGGTTATGGCAGCGGGCGCAATTCGCGGTGGTGCTCGTGAATGCGGCCATAGTTTGGGTCACGATGTCATCGCGGTCTAGGTAGTCAAAAGTGTGTTTGGCAGTTTCGGCTCGGCTGAGTTCGAGCGGGCCGGCTGCGATGAAACCAAGGCCGGCGATGAGTTGTGGTTCACCGGGGAAGAAGACGTCGGGTGCAAGTTGCTCGCGGATAAATTTATCCCAAGAAACATCGGCATTGAGACGATCGATTACGTAATCCCGAAATCGCCAGGCGTGAGGGCGCTTGCTGTCGTGTTCACAACCGTGTGAGTCGGCAAAGTGGATCGTATCGAGCCAATGGCGGGCCCAGCGTTCTCCATACCGGGGGGAGGCGAGGAGATAGTCTACGAGGTCTTGAATGGCTCGGGGGTCTTTATTTTTGGTGAAGGGAACAATTTCTTCGGGAGTGGGGAGGTAGCCGTGGAGATCGACGAAGAGTCTGCGTGCAAGAGTGGTTAGGTCGGCGGGGGGAGAAAAGTTGAGATTTTGTTGGATGAGCTTTTCCTGGATGAAGGCGTCGATGGGATGCCCTGGGGCAGGGATTTTTGGGGTGGTGAGTTTTTTGAGAGACCACCATTTAGTATCGATGGATTTTGCTAGGGAATCGGCACGTGGGTCGAGAGCGCCACGTTTGACCCAGTCTACTAAGATATTAATTTCATTGTCAGGCAGCTTCTTTTTGGGAGGCATTTCGTAGTCGGAGTCCTCGCGTCGGATGGCGGTAATCAAGAGTGATTTTTCGGGTTTCCCTGGGATGATGGTGGGGCCGCTGTCTCCCCCTTGAGCCCACCCGCTTTTGGAGTCGAGGGTGAGGCCACCCTTCATCTTTTTTGCCTCGTGCGAGTGGCACTCGTAGCAATTTTTTTTGAGGATGGGGAGGACTTGGGAGCTGAAGAAGTCATCGGCCTGAGCACAGAGGCTGAGGAAGGAAAAGATGATAATTCTAAATGGCATGTTGCTGGCAGTGGGATGGTCTGATGCCTGACAAGAAAGGTCATCAAATTATCAATATTAACCGCCTAAGGAAACGTAGTGAAATCTTAAAGTTTTTCACCGATGACGTGCTCGATTTGAAAAAGAACTACTTTATGGGGGCGAGACGGAGGAAATCGAGCCCGAACATATAGCGTTTAACAGAGTCCGGATGGGCGCCTATTGCTCTAATAATCAGGGTGTTTTTGCCCTGCTTAAAAGGGTTTTCTCCCAGCTTGATTTGACCGGTGTGGGAGACTCCTGTGGCTTGGAAATAGTCACGGGGTTCCCCAACGTTTTTTCCATTGTGAGTGAGGGAGTGTATGCCGTAGTCAGCTGCTTTGGTCGCCGCAAGCGGCCCCGGGTTTTATAAGAGTGGGTTCACAAAAGTTCTCTGCTTTATTTTTCGTTGATGCGGGAAAATTGTTTCAAGCGCAGGCCGTTAAGAGCGATGAAGCCGGAGGCGTCGTTTTGGTTGTAGGCTTCCTCCTGTCCGCCTTCCATGGTGGCGATATTCTCGTCATAAAGGCTGTTCGGAGAACGGCGTCCGGCATTGATAATGTTTCCTTTGTAAAGCTTGAGCCGGACTTCGCCTTTGACGGTTTTCTGGGTTTCGGAGACGAGGGCCTGTATGGCCTCACGCTCGGGCGCGAACCAAAATCCGTTGTAAACGAGCTGGGCGTATTTCGGGATAAGGGAATCGCGAACGTGTTGGGCTTCCCGATCGATCGTGAGAGTCTCGAGGTCCTGATGGGCTGCCAGTAAAATGGTGCCTCCAGGGGTCTCGTAAATACCCCGGGATTTCATCCCGACAAAGCGGTTTTCGACGATGTCGATACGGCCGATTCCGTGTTTGCCGCCGAGGTGGTTGAGAACGCGCATGACGCCGTAAGGGGTGAGGAGGGTGTAGCCATCCTCTTCGCCTTTGATTTCGAAATCGGCGAGGTCGGAAATATAGCTGGCAAGGTTTTCGTTTTTGAGTCCCACGATATTTCCGTCTTCGAAGAGGCACTGAATGTATTCCGGAGTGTCGGGTGCATCCTCGGGGGCGACGGAAAGGACATACATGTCCTTGTCGGCTTCGGTTGATCCATCATACCACGTGTCTTCGAGCGCGCCTGCTTCGAAGGAAATGTGGAGAAGGTTTCGGTCCATGGAGTAGGGCTTTTTATTGGAAGCCTGAACGTTGATGCCGTGTTCTTCACAATACGCGATCATTTCGGCGCGCCCTGGGAACTGCTCACGAAAGGAATCATCTCGCCAGGGGGCGATCATCTTAATGTCGGGAGCGAGAGCATTGAGTGAGAGCTCAAAGCGAACCTGATCATTTCCCTTTCCGGTAGCGCCGTGAGCGATAGCGTCGGCTCCTTCGGCGCGCGCTACGTCTAGCATACCCTTAATGATGCAGGGGCGGGCGATGGAGGTTCCAAGGAGATAGCGGCCTTCGTAAACAGCGTTGGCCTGGAACATCGGGTAAATGTAGTCGGCGGCGAATTCCTCTTTGAGATCACCAATGTAGCACTTGGAGGCGCCGGTGCTAAGGGCTTTTTCTTCGAGTCCATCAAGTTCTTCGGCTTGTCCGACATCCGCGCAATAGGCAATGATTTCGGCGTTGTATTTTTCTTTGAGCCAAAGAAGAAGGACGGAGGTGTCAAGACCACCTGAGTATGCGACCACGATTTTCATCGCGGTTTGGATAAGGCAGAGAAGCGGGATTTGCGAAAGTTTTTTTTCGCTAAGGAGCTTCAATAAAGAAGGGTTGGCTTAGGATGCGAAAAAAGCCTTTGTTTACCATGGGGACAATTGTTTCCGATTCTCCGGTCGTTTCGAAGGGGTTGCCGACATTTATCCAGCTATTTTCGTCTAGGTTACTGGCGTTCTGGACGGTGTATTGAATTCCCTCAATTCCCTTGAATGAAACCGTGGTGGCGGAGTTTTCAGTGGAAATTCTGATTTCCGGAGAAGAGAGATCCGGAAGGAGATTGAAATTGTCGACGGCAACTATCCGGCCGCTAGCAGCGGAAGACGAGGGGTAGAAGTTGAGACCGATTTCTTTGACATCGAAAAGAAGACCAGGTGTGAGTGGTGCCTCGAAAAATTGTTGATCAGATTCATCGTAAATATACCACTGATCTTTGGAAAAGGAGTTGGTGAGACTAGTCCAGCCAGATTGTTCAATGAGGTAGGGATTGCTGTAATAAAAGGTGTCACCGGCAAGAATGTAGAATTCTACTTCTGAAAAGGTGTTGATATCTTCAATGAAGATATCGCACAGGATGGTGTCGATTTCGACATTAGCGTAATTTCCAACAAAGAATCCATTTGATGACATCACATCGGCAAAGAGAGAGACTCCGGCCGATCCAGTGAAGGTGGCGTAAATTTCGGGGTCTCCGGAATCCGAGAAGTTCCACGGAGCATTGAAGGCTTGATCGGTTGCGTAGTTGTAAAAGGCCCAGCTTTCACCATTCTCTTGTTGGGTGAATGGTTCGTAGCCGCCAAGGGTCTGAGCCCCTGTTGGGATCACGAGAAAAAAGAGAAAGAGGAATCTCACATAGGGTTAGACGGAAGGACCTGCTTTTTTCAGAAATTTAATTAAAAAATCGATCCGCTTTCTCACTTCAGGGGTTTCGAGGAGGCGTTGGCGATCATTCGGGTCATGGATGAACTGCTGGGCCACTGCGTCAGAGCAGGTTGCGGAGTCACCAGCTTTGTCGAGAGTGGAGTTGACTTGCTCGTTCACCTCGGAAGGGAAACTGGAGAGAGTCCGGTTGATCGCGCGACGGAGCCGACCAAGATATTCCACTTCTTCGTTGGAAGATAAAGTTGTATCGAGAATTGGCCTGATTCTAGCGTATGGATAGGTTTTGTTATCGAGCCATTCTTCGAAATAGACGCGGAAAACTCCATGGAGGAGAAGATTTGATGTGCCATTTTCGGATTCCCGCGAGGCGCGGATTAGCCCGATTGTTCCCACGGGAGCAGCGCAGCGATCAGGATCAGCACTATCATCGCCGAGAAGATTACCCACACAAAACATACAGTTTCCCTCTATGGCGTCATTGATCATGTCTTGGTAACGCGGCTCGAAAATGTGAAGGGGCATTCCGCCGTGCGGAAATAGCACAGTGTCGGGGAGGAGAATGACTCCGCAGGTCTCGGGGATTTCCAGAGAGTTCATCTTTCTTGATACTTCTAAACTATGTTTTTTGTAAGGCTACTCGCATGGAGTCTCTAGCTCACGCCGGTGGCGGGGGGTAGTTGTGCCTGACTTATCTGCAGGGTCTATTGATGTAGGGTGAATGACTCGCCAACCGTGAACTCGTTACTATGCCTTTTCAAGAGCTTGATCGAGATCGGTGAGGATGTCTTCGATATGCTCAATCCCGATGGAAAGGCGGACCAGCTCTGGGCGGATCCCGCCTGCGAGTTGTTGTTCGGAGCTAAGCTGCGAATGGGTTGTGGTGGCTGGATGAATTGCAAGCGATTTGGCATCTCCGAGATTTGCAACGTGAGAGAACATTTGAAGGGAGTTGATAAACTTGGCTCCGGCCTCAGCTCCTCCTTTGATCCCAAACACGACTACGCTACCCCCTTTGCCTCGAAGGTACTTTTGGTTCTTCGAAAATTCCGGGTCATCTTCAAGTCCGGGGAAGCGCACCCACTCTACACCAGGGTGGCTTTTGAGATGTTTAGCAACCGCGAGCGAGTTTTCGCAGTGGCGTTCCATGCGGAGCGGTAAAGTCTCGATACCTTGAAGAAATTGCCACGAGTTGTCTGGAGCGATGCAGGCACCAAGGTTTCTCAAGGGGACAGTTCGCATACGCAGTATGTAGGCAAGAGGCGCGAGCATGTCAGGAAGGTCGTGTCCCCAGCGCAGTCCGTGATAGGAATTGTCTGGGTTATCAAAAAGAGGGTGTTTACCCCCGGCCCAGTTGAAGCGTCCTGAATCAATAACGATGCCGCCAAGACCAGTGCCGTGTCCGCCTAACCATTTAGTCAAGGAGTGGACAACGATATCGGCACCATGGGCAAGTGGCTGGGTAAGGTATGGAGTTGAGCAAGTCGCATCGACGATAAGGGGGATACCATTTTCTTTAGCGACGGAGCCTACGGCGTCGAGATCGGTGACTTCTAGAGCTGGATTAGAGACGGTCTCACAGAAGAGAGCGCGTGTTTTTTCGTCGATCGCGTTGGCGAATTGCTGAGGGTCTTGCGAATCAACGAAGCGGACTTCGATTCCAAGGGAGGGGAGGATGTCATTGAATTGTGTGTAACTTCCCCCGTAAAGATTGCGGGCGGAGACGATATTGTCGCCTGCCTGAGCAAGGTTTATGATGGAATTAAAGATGGCAGCGGTTCCTGATGAGTGCGCGAGGCCGGCGAGTTCGTGTGCCCCTTCGAGCAGGCAGATGCGCTTCTCGAGCACGTCGGTCGTAGGGTTCATGAGCCGGGTGTAAATATTCCCTAGCTCTTTGAGCGCGAACAGGTTAGCGGCATGTTCGGTATCGTTGAAAGTGAAAGCAGTGCTTTTGTAGATCGGAACTGCGCGCGAATGGGTCTCGGAATCGGGCTGATGTCCACCGTGGAGGCAAAGTGTTTCGTGTTTCATGCGGGGAAAGCTCTAGCACGAAATCTTGAGATGGGAAAGACTGCTGTGGAGTTTTGATTCGGAGCCGGTCCGGAGATTTCTATAGGTGACCTTCCGTTTCGAGGACTTTCATGATTCTGAGGGCCGCATAAGCATCGTTGGCCGCGTAGATGAGCTGGCGATTCGTAAGATCGGAACGCGCCCAGTTGCTTGTCGTGGTAGATTTTGCTTTTTTAAAGCATTGCTTCAAAAGTACGCCTATTGCTCCGCGGACCCCAATTTGTCCACGGTATCCCATTTTACGGAAGACTTGATCAAGGTCGAGCACGTGAGTGAGTTCGATTCCTAGCCGATTGCGAATTTGGCTGTGATCGTTTTGAAGGCCAAATCCTACCTTGAGGACCGCGGCCGAGGAGATCAGTTCCGATGAGGCCTTCGCGCATTCCTCGTGATGGAGCTGAAAAATAAAGGCTTTGTCGATGAGAGAGAATTGCACAACGTGCGGGCCGTTGCTTTTTTGCCCGGCTCGAAAAGTAGGTTTAGCTTCGGTGTCAAACCCACCAATCCCTGCGGCCATTATTTCTTCGACTGCATTCTGACACTCGACTCGAGATGAAGGAACAAAGATTTGGTCGAGGGAAACTCCAATAAACGGTGGGAGGAGGGCCGTTTCTGCTTTTGTCGGACCCATTAGGCCGGGGGGCTTTTTAATTTTTTCTTTTTTACCCGATTTATTTGGATGGGTGTTTTCGTCGTCTTGTGTTGAAGGCTGGTGGCGACGAGTCTTTTTTGGTGGGAGTGGCTCTGGATCGCTCATTGTGTGGAAGTTGATTGTTAGTCTGGAGCAAATCCAAGCAGGCTGCAATCTCTCCATTGTCGGAAAGATAATCTACTGGAAGAAATTAATGGCTGCCTTCGCGAGACTTGAACTGGAGGCAAAAAGGATACCCTTACGATTCATATAGGTTTTGCCTATTGGGTTGAATTGAAGAGGGGCTCCATAAATGTCGCTAGCTGGGAGGCCGAGTTCGCTAAACAGACATGTGGTGGCAGCAAAGTCCCAAACCGAACCTCCGCCGGGATTCGGTTTTGGGAATTTGAAATAGAGAGAAGGTGCATGGTCAACAACCCAGCAGGCGTTAAGAACGGCGCCGGCATAGTTGATTATTTTTGTGCCGGGGAAGCCTCTCTGTTTTGCGAAGGTTTCAAGTTGATCACGGAAGGTTGGTTCGTTAGCCCGGGTGATAAAGCTGTTGTCGATCATTAAGGCGAGGGGTGAGGCTGAAGTAGGTATGGGGACTTCCCAAGCTACCCCATTTTTTTGAGCGCCTTGACTGAAAATGGCGTGATAAAGGGTAGAAGTGTCAGGGTCAAAAACGATTCCGATTAGCGGATTACCATGGCGTGAGACGAGAGCAATCGAAACCGAATAGCCAGCAGTCCCTTTGGTGAAGGCAAGGGTCCCATCAAGAGGATCAATACACCAAAAATAATCATGTTGGTGGCGGCTGGAATCGTCAGGGCTCTCTTCGGTGAGAAGGCCGAGCTCAAAGCTCTTGAAGGTGTCATTAAGAGTCTCAAGAATAAGGCGCTGGCTCTCAAGATCGATTGCGGTGACGACTTTTGATGCGAGGGAGTTTCCGCCTTTTTTGTGAAAGATTTCATGATTTTTTTTAGCTTTGCTTTGAATCATTTCGCCAGCACGTACGGCAGCTTTGATACCAATCGATTCGAGTTTACTGAGGTGGTCTGATGTGAGTTCCATTTAAAGATCTATTGGAGAGAAGCGACGACTTCACGGGTAAGTCGTTCACTGTAGGAGTTGATTTTCCAATGGTCCGGGCTCCACCCCTTTAGGAAGCGGTAGAAGTCGGTCCAGGCCACTGGATAAAGTTCGCGCCATTCAGTTTCGATAGCCTTGGGATCAAGATCTGGGCGGTTCATGGAGATATTGCGACAAAGGGTTGCAAAATACTGGTCAAGAAATTCGTGCTCTCTTTTTTCGCAGCTTGATTCGTCGAGACAAGAGCCAACGAAATAGGCTAAGTCTTTCATTCCACAGCCTCCGCCAACGTATTGGAAGTCGACCGCCGCAACATTATTCCCTGATTTTGAAAAACAAAAATTGGCGAGTTTGGCATCTCCATGAACGAGGGTTTGGTGGGCTGTGCTAGTGAGGATTTGGTCAAGTGTTGGGGCTGCTTTTTTGAGCTCATTGTCACCAAGGCTAGCCAGCTCTTCGCTTCGAGTTTCTAGGTGCCAATACGTGCCCGTTTTCCAAAGGTGAGTGGGCTCTACTCCCATGAAACTGGCGTGAAAATTTGCAAGCCAATCGATACAGGCCCTTATTGCATCGGTAGGGGTGGCGTTGGGGGTGAGGCGTGAGGGGAAACCGGAAGCGTCTAAGTCTTCGAGAATCAAGAGGATTTCGCCATTGTGTCGATCGAATCCAAGGAGTTCTGGAATTCTAGTTTTGGGGCCACAGTGCTGGCTCCAGTGGCAATACCAAGCGGTTTCAACTTGATACGATTTGAGTTTACGCTGATGGGATAAGTTTGAATTCCATCCGCGTGGGTGATTCGCAGTTGCAGCCATTCGGATATGTTTCACGATGACTTCGGAGTCCCCGTCCAGTCGCAGACGCAGAATGTGACCATATCCGCTCCACAGTTCTTGAATAACTTCTACAATCTCGAACATCGAGGCTCCAGTAGCGGAAAGAATTTTTTCCTGAAAGTGGGGGCACAGAGAGGGTGGCATAGGATGATCCGGAGTAAGATCGCTGGATATTCAGCTTTAGACTTGGCGAGGTCAACCTAGGGTTGTGAATCGACTGCGGAAATGTCGTGGCTAAATCGAGATGTCTATTTCTTTAATCCAAAAATTCACGGTTTCGGCTTCCCGGTGGCTTCGAAGCAAGTGTAATACTTTAGGAAAGTGTTTGCGGGAATCGCCGGGACTTAAAAAATGGTTCTACCCGCCGGAAAAAATGGTGACTCCAGCGGAGAAATACCGGGAGGTGAATGTGAACTATTTTTCCGATCTACACACACAGGAACGGATGTTGGCTGATAAGCAACGAATGGCTTTTTACCACGAAGCGATTAATCGTAAAATCAAACCGGGCGATCGGGTGATTGATCTAGGGACGGGGACAGGTATTTTGGCCGCTTTTGCTTCAAGGCAAGGGGCGGGACAAGTGTATGCGGTCGACCATTCCTCGATCATCGAGCATGCCAAGATGTTGGCAGCTGAAAATGGCATTGAGAATGTGGATTTCGAAGATGTCCACAGCACGAAGTTGTATCTCGAAGAACCAGTAGACGTGATTCTTCATGAACAGATCGGAGACTTTCTTTTTGACGAGGCGATGGTTCCTAATGTTTGTGATTTACGTGATCGTTTGCTGAAGCCAGGAGGGCTGATTTTACCAAGTGATTTTGAATTCTACTGTGAGCCGATGACGATGCATGATGATCGTCGCGAACCTTATATTTGGGAACTCGATGATGTTTATGGTTTTGATTTTTCAAGTATGGAGCGAAGCCGTCCGTATGATGCGGAATACAATGGCTTGGTGAGCTGCGACCTTGGAGTGGTGAAGCGCTTTCTCGGTGAGGCGGAGCCGGTTATTGAGGTTGATTTGAATACCATTACTGAATCGAGCTTACCCCTTAAGATTAGCTTTTCGCGAAGAGTCGTTAATCCAGGGGTTCTTGACGGCTTGGTGGTTTTTATGAAGGCGAAGGTCGATGATGACTTGGAGCTGAGTTCAAGTCCCCTAGACTCAAAACGTGCGCCACATTGGGGCTTCCGGATTCTACGTTTGGATCAAGTTGATACCGAGTTGGGGGACGATCTTGAGGTGACTTTGAGGGTTAAGGACTGGGCTGACCCTGAGACTTGGCGCTGGACATGCGGGGTTTGGGGCGGTGGGGATTTGAACGAGTAGGCGCAGTTTTGGACTTTAAAGAATGACCTCTCGATTTTATTTGGTATTGCGGCGACGAGGCTAGAGACTCTTTAGTTGGCAAAACTGATGTTTGGCGCTGGCTTCCGGGTTTGGTCTGGGTGACAATCTGTAGTTTATGACAACTGAGGAAATTCAGGAATATATCAATCTCGCTATCAGAGCGGGATTTGAAGGTGTCAAATTGGAGTCGGGAGAGGTGATGACAAGTGAGGGTGGGGATGGTCGCTTTCTAGGTAAGGTAATAGCGACTCGGTATGGAGGACTTCCTGAAGAGAGAGATCTTTTTCTCGCAATCGGGAAGACCGACAAGAAAGTGCAGATTGTTAAGCTTGGAAAATCGGAATGCCTTTCTCCCGGAAAATCGGACTTAGATCTTTTGCTCCGGAAGGAACTTGGGATCGGATCCGAAGATTAGGGCATCGTGTTGGAGTCGCCAAAAATTATGGAAGCTTCTGGGTTTCGCGATATTTTTGCCTCCAGAGCTTCGCTGCTGGTAGGATATGCTCAGTCTTGCAGCTTGGAGAAAGCTCCCAAGTGAAAGGCATTTCGGGTTTGAAATGCTTGAGGAGATCATCGTAAGGAAGCTCTCCGGTGAAAGGGACACGATGGTCGCGTTTTGGCCATCGGACGTCATGTAGATGGGCTCCTATAAGATGGGGGGCCATTTTTCCAAGCCACTGATCGTGATCGAGCAGTCCTAGGTTGTGCTTTAATCCGACGTGTCCAAAGTCGTGCCAGTAGCCGATTTGCGGACAATCTTTGAAGTAGTCTTGAAGTTGAATCATTTCGACTTCATCAGGGACATCTTCATACCGCGAGCGTGATTCGATCGCGAGTTTGACGCCTGCCTTCTTGGCTGGCTCAATGAGGCGTTCGAGTGTATCGATGGCGCGATCAAAATACTTAGGGCCATGTTTTTCCCGACGTTTCACACACTCAATTTTATCATCAGCGTATTCGCCGGTAAGTTGTTCGCCAGCGGCGAGTTTTTTAGTGAGCGCTCCGGTCCACTTTTTATGAGGCATGGTGGCGACCGAACCCATATGTAGCACGACATAATAGGCTCCAAATTCGTGGGCCATGTCGAGAGTCTTCAGGGTTTCTCGGAAGGCCTTATCGCGTTCGTTTCTATTATTGGATGAGAACTCAAAAGCGTCGGGCGCATCAATCATCACCTCAGTGGGAGAAGGGAAATAGTTGTGCACGCCAATGCACTTAAATTTATTGGCAGCAAATGCTCTCTTAATCCCAGGAAGTTTGGCAACGGTCATACCATGGGATAGTTCAAGGGTGTCGAAACCCAGTTCGAGAATCTCATCAATCATCTCTTCGCCGTCCGTGTGGCGTGAGTTGTTCCAGCAGGTGGAGAAGGCAAGCATATGAACGTGAAAAAATGGGGCGTGGATCGAGAAATGGGAATTCCTTGGTGTTATGGCTGCTTCTCGATAATGCAGTAAAATGCTCCAGTTTCTCCTTTGGGCGAGCGGAAGATTGGTGCGATGGCATGAGATCCTTTAGTAAGTTTTGTTGTGAATGAGATTGCGGTGTCTTTTTTGCCGATAGTTTTTTTTGCAATCTCTTTTCCATTCAAAAGGAGTGCGGCAGCAGTGGCTTTTATTGAAACTCCTTTTGTGGTGCGGAATGCCTTCGAGGCACCTGGAACATTCTTTCCTGGAGGGAGGGTCGCGTTAATGGGGTGATTGGCTTCTTCAGGCCAGCGGAGGAGAGAGACTTTGTAAGTGCCTTCCTCAAGAACCTTGATAGCCCAGTGGCCGCTGAACTTTGGTTTGTTTCCGCCCTTGGCTCCACGAATCATGCCTTGATGCCACGGAGGACTGGTGTTCAGCCAGTCGTGGGCAGTCATGATGACTTTAGGATGATTGGGATGGCCGAGCTGGATCTCAGTTGTTTGTGCGAAGGTTGGTTCGAGGTCGGCCCACCACTGATCATAAAAGGTACGCATTTTTGCGACCTGATTGGGGTTTTCTTTTGAGATGTTCTTTGCTTGTCCCGGGTCCGTCTTAATATCGTAGAGTTCTACGCCATTGATGAGGCGGTATCGTTGCGACATTACGGATGATTTACGCCATTTAATAGGGTCGACCACACGTTGTGAATCGGTGATCATCATCCGGTCAGGCCAATTGATGCTCGTTTTGGAAGCGATGAGATTCTTTAGGGTCATTCCATCAAATTTCACCTCTGCAGCATTCTCCACTTTGCAGACATCGAGGAGTGTTGGAACAAGGTCGATGGCGTGGCAAAGAGTATCAATTTCATGATGTTCGTTGAGCCCTGCAGCAGGCCAATGGATGAACATTGGAACCCGGTGGCCACCTTCGTATTCGGATCCTTTTTGACCGCGCATACCGGCATTGAAAACGCTGCGACCGGTTGCGGTTCCATTATCGGTCGTGAAAATGAAAATAGTATTTTTCTCGATGCCGAGATCAGCAAGGAGCTTGCGGGTTTTTCCGACGTTCTCATCGATATTGGTGATCATACCAAAGAAGGCGGCGATTCCACCCTTCTGATCCTTGTAAAGGTCGAGGTATTTTTGAGGGCAGTGAAGAGGGCCATGGGGAGCATTTGTGGAAATGTAAGCTAGAAATGGCTCTTTGGAGTTAGCTTTCTTCTTGATGAATTCATGAGCCTTCTGAAAGAAAACGTCACTACAGAAGCCTTTGGCTTTTTCTATCTTGCCATTGTGAAAGTAGGCACCATCGAAGTAGGAGTTATTCCATACATCGGGGGTTTGGCCAACGCCACCTCCGCCGTGGCGGTAAACTTCCTCAAAGCCCCGGTCTTCAGGACGGTAAGGGTAGTTGTCACCGAGGTGCCATTTGCCGAACATTGCGGTGGCGTAATCTTTTTGAAAATGCTGGCCGAGGGTGACTTCATTTTCACGGATCATGGAACGACCCATAATGGTGTGCCAGACACCGGTTCGATTGGTCCAGTGGCCGCTGAGTAGGGCGGCACGGGTGGGTGAGCAAGTTGGAGCAACATGATAGTCGGTGAGAACTGTGGATTCTGAATAGAGCTTGTCTAGATTTGGGGTTTTGATGACAGGATTGCCATGACAAGCTAAATCGCCGTAACCCTGATCATCGGTGATCACAATTACGACATTAGGTCGCGATTGCCCTGAGACGAAGGCAATGAGGAAGAAGAGCAAGATGAAGATTTTCATATTTAGAGGGGGATGGCGATTGTGGTGATTATGACGAGAGAAAGGACACTGAGATTTACGGGCTTTGAACACCGGAACTGTGGGAAGATGACTTGGGTAAGTCCCTGCGTCAGTATGAAAAATCCGATCCAGCGAACTTGAGCCATTGGTTGTTGTTCGGGCCGCATGATTAAAAGAAGCATGAGATAGATCAGTCCAAAAACACAGAGCCAGCGTCCGTTTTTCTTTGAGGGGCTCTCTTCCATGGGGTGGTGCTATTCAAATGTGAGATTTCAAAATTGAAAGATGTGATTTCAGAAGAGAGGCTTACAGGAAGATGAAATTAACCGAGGAAATGTTGATTGCTGTTCTCATGGGCGGGCCTGGAGCCGAACGGGAGGTCTCTATAGCCTCTGGAAGGTCGGTGATGAAGGCGTTGGAGGCAAAAGGATATCGGGTAGAGGCGGTCGATGTTGTCGATACTGAACCGAAATTACCGGCGGGGACAGGTTTGGCCTTCAATGTGATTCACGGGACTTTCGGAGAAGATGGCAAATTGCAGAGTTATCTTGAGGCTTTGGGAATCCGCTACACAGGAGCGGGGGTGAAGAGCAGTAAAGTGGCATTTGATAAAAATCTCAGTAAGAAGTGTTTTTTGGATTACGGGGTGCCGACTCCTGGCTCTGAAATCGTTAATTGTGGAAATGGAGCGAAGTTACCTGAGATGCCTGTTCCTTTTGTGGTAAAGCCGCCGCGTGAGGGGTCTAGCGTAGGAATTCGGGTGGTAAAAGAGGTTTCCAAATCGATGGCAGCCATGAAGGATGCGGCTAAATTTAGCTCTGATCTGCTGGTGGAAGAGTTTGTGGAAGGTCGGGAACTGACGGTTGGGGTCTTAAATGGAGAGGTTTTTCCAGTGGTCGAAATCGCGCCACCGGAGGGAGAATGGTATGATATGGAGACAAAATACCCTTGGTTGAGTGGGAAAGAGGTGGGTAGTCAGTATACTTGCCCTGCCGATTTGACACCTAAAGAAACCGCAATTGTGCAGGCTGCTGCAAAAAAAGCGCACGATGCGTTAGGAATTGAGGTTTACTCCCGGGTCGATGTGTTGTTGAATTCGTTTGGTAATCCTTACGTTTTAGAAGCCAATACTATTCCTGGGATGACTGAAACCAGTTTGTTGCCAATGGGCGCGGCTGAGGCCGGTTATTCATTTGGGGATCTTTGCGTGAAGATTGCTGAAATCTCCCTAGCCGCGAGGCCTTAAATATTTAATCCCATGTTATCCCGTCGCACCTCATCTCGGACCCGTAAATCGCGTGAGCGCATGCTCCGCCTTAAGGTGAATTCGCCGCGGATTGTTTTCTTGGACTGTTTGAAAGTTTGTTCTCGTCTTATGAAGTTGGGAATCGCGGTTTTGGTTATGGTAGGGGTTGGGATTGGTCTTGGATATGGCTGGCAGAAGGTTTTTGTGGAAAATGAGGAGTTTGAGATCGCAGATGTGAAAATTTTGACAAAGGAAGGGGAGAACGCTCGCTTTTTGTCGCACGATCGTTTCGTTTCAAAGACTGATATTGATTTAGAGAAAACGATTTTTGCGATTGATACTGAGAAGCTTCAGGCCTCAATAGAGGCCTTGCCAGAGATTAAGGCCGCAAAGGTCAGTCGGAGGCTTCCGGGGGTTCTGAAAATCGAGGTTGAGGAGCGAAGTCCGGTAGCTTGGGTTGCCTGTCGGTCGCTGAAGATAAAGGAAAGGGATCCCGTAAGTGGCCTTCTTGTCGATGAGGATGGTATCATTTTTCGTTGCGATTCTGGCGAGCTTAGTGAAATCGGGGCAAAGCTTCCTGTGGTTTTAGTAGAATCTGCGCAACGGAGGCAGATTGAGGAGGGTCGGTTGATTGAGCATGAAGGACTGAAGTATGCTCTGGAGCTGGTTAAGCGAGCTAATGAGAAGTTCCAAGGGTCCGATCGACCAGCCCGAGTCGTTGTGAAAGACGAGATCATGCTTGAGATGAAGACTCTCAACGGTATTTTGGCAACCTTCTCCTACTACGATCAGGAGAGGCAAATTAACAATCTAGTAAAACTTGTTTCCCACGCTGATTTGCAGGGGAAATCTCTGGCAAAAGTAAACCTTATTCCACGTCGCTTCGTTCCGATTCACTATCGCTGAAGCGTCTTTTAGATCTATGGCACGTTCCAATATACACGTCGGTCTCGAAATCGGATCCACTAAAACTGTGATGGTGGTGGCAGAAATCAAGCCAGACGAATCAGCCAAGATCCTCGGGATGGGTGAAACCCGGACAGCGGGAGTTCGAAAAGGGGAAATTGCCGATTACAAACAAGTTAGAGCCTGCGTAAAATCGGCGCTGTTGGAGGCCGAGGATGTGAGTGATGTCGTTATCAAGAGTGTTTTTCTTGCTGTCACTGGTGCTCACATCAAGGGTGTCAATAATACGGGGACTTTTCGTATTCCCGACGATGAGCAGGAAGTCGATCGTCACCACCTTGAAGAGGTTAAAGAAATTGCTCGAGATATCGCGATTCCTAGCGAACATGTATATCTTCACCACCTCGCCCGGCATTTTACTTTGGATGGTCAGGCTCACTCGACCGTTCCCTATGGGTTATTAGGGCGAAACCTTGAGGCTGATTATCACATCGTTCACGGAGTAAGGACCCGTATCCAGAACAGTATCAAGTGTGTGCGAGAAATCCCTCTTGATGTTGATGATGTCGTTTTTGCGCCGATCGCTTCGGCTCAGATTTGCCTGAATCGTGAGCGTAAGGAGGATGGGGCTCTTGTAATAGATATTGGAGGAGAGACGACCGATTATGTTCTTTATATCAATGGTGCAATTGCGGCTGCGGGGTGCGTGCCAGTTGGTGGGAATCATGTTTCAAATGATATTCACTTGGTAACCCGTATTCCTTTCTCGAAAGCTGAGAAGGTAAAGGTAGCAGAGGGTAATGCCTCTGCTGATCCCGCGAGTTCGGTTGGAATCGTAAAAGTAGAGGATGAGAAAGGGTTTCCGCCGATTGAAATCAAGCGTCAGGTGTTAAATGATGTGATTCGGGGGCGGTTGGAAGAGGCCTTCGAGCTCGTGATCGAAGGACTGCCATCTGGGGCACTTGAGAAGATTGGAACTGGTGTTTTTCTGACCGGAGGAAGCAGTCAAATGCGTGGGATCGGGGAGTTGGCGTGCGAAGTTTTTGATCTCCCGGTTTACAAACCGGAGCAGCCCGATGTGAGTGGCGTGCATGCCTACTTTAAAGATCCCCAATATGCTACGGCACTGGGGCTTATCCGTTACGCACAGATTCTGGACGAGGAAAAGTCATCAATAGGGCCGGGGAAAATGAAGGGTTTGATAAAGACCTTCTGGCCTTTTGGCTCCTAGCCTGTTTGCCGCTAGTGGAAGCGGAGTCCGCTTCCTGGCTGTTGTGGTTCTCCGTGGAGAGGTTGTGATTGCGGGTTTGGATTCGTGACAATAATGACGGACCCCTCACCTGAGGACATTGTAACGACCACTAAGAGAATCGAAATTCCCAGAATGGCGACTGTTATAAAACAGCTAGGCTCAAAAGCAATCGCGTAACGACTAGAGGCTTTTGCTTTAGCTTTCAACATATCGTTCTTTTCCTGTGTTTTTTGTTTCTCTAACTCAGCTTCTGCTTGGGCCTCAGCTTCTGCTTGAGCCTCCACGTCTTCTTGGGGGCTCTTGTTTGCTGTTTCGTCGACCAAGTCAGGTGCTTTTTTAGCATTGATTGGAAGTTTATCCCCTCTCTTATCTTGAATCTTGATTGATTCTTCGATTGTTTTTTTCTGCTCTTCTTGGAGCCCAATATAGGCTTTTACCATAGGGAATTGTTGCGCCATTTGGATACCGATAAGAATTGCGGAACTTGAGAAAAGAAATTGCCCTACCATCGTCAAAGTTTTTGCTTTGTTTAGAAGGCCAATGAAAGCAAAGAACACTCCAATTGCGATCGCGATGAAGGCGATAAGGTTGAGGGTTGAGCTCTTGTAATTTTCGCTCTCTTCAAAATCATTTTTTATTTTATCACCAGAGGTCCTAACAGCTTGTTGGGAGCGTTGTGCGTTCGCTTCATCGGTGGGAGTTTCAGTTTGTGTAATGGATTGCATTCCACTCTGAGTCGTGAGTTTAATAACGTTTTTCTCCTCTTTGAAAAAATTCATATCCTGTGAAATCGAAACCCAAGGAAAAAAGTAAAGGATTAGGGCTATGATTCCGCTGGCGATGGTGACGATACTGAGCCAGGTCGGGGCTCCCCTGTTGGTTGGTGATTTTGTTTGGGGCCCGCCGTGGGACACCCCGCTTGCAATTTCGGCTATTTGGGGGGTGAGGTTGATTCCTCCGCTGGCAATGGGTTGGGTTGATACCGCAACTGTTGGCGCTGGAGCTAGAGGAACGATTTGTGGAACATTGGGCAAGAGTCCTTCCACTCTTCCCGCTGGAACCCATTCTTCTAAGCCTTCGGTCCAGATCATCGTTTCATGAGTGATATTACCGGACGTGTAATACGCCTGAAGATCCTGAAACGAGTAGGGGCCCTGCTGTTTGCCCTCACCATCCAATACCCGCCACTCTTGCGCACTCATCTTGCGAAACTAGGGACTGGGGGAGCTTCGTCAAGCTAAGCTGTGGGCTGTTGGATGGCTTATTTTGCGGCCATTTCTAGAAAGAGTGAGCTTAGATTGAGATCACTCTTTAAGAAAATATCGTTGTGTCCTGCGTTTGGAATGGGAATCAATTTTTTGTTGGTGGCAGGGGAGAGTTCAAAGAGTCTCTTGCCGTTGGAAAATGGAACGACCTGATCTTTCTCACCATGGATGACGACGAGTGGAGAATCTACTTTTTTGAGATGAAGATAGTTTGGGAATCGATCGCCCGGGAAAATGGGGATGTGGGTGACGGTTTGATAGGCGCTAAGGAAGGGTGAGATAAGAACTATGGAATTATGGTTCTTTTGAGATGCGAGCCAGCAAGTGGGGCCAGAACCTACCGACTGTCCGACTAAAATGATGTGCTCTGGTGCAACTCCCTGATCTTCTATGAGGTAGCGGTAGGTTTCTTCAATGGCTTCGTAGCAGCCTTTTTCGGTTGGTTTCCCACCGCTCTCACCATAGCCGGGGTAATCATATGAGATGACGCCAAATCCCCTGATGTGGAATGATTCGAGAGCGGGTTTGAGAGAGTTTAGATTCTGCGCGTTTCCGTGTGACCAAAGAATTGTGGGCATTTCAGGGCCAGGCTTCAGATGGAAGATGGCAACAGTTTTGTCACCTGTTCCTATGCTGGAAAAGCCCGCTCGATTTTTTGGATAGGGAGTCTCTGGAGGCTGAAAAATGATGTTGTCGGCCATGAAGTAGCCGTAAAAAGTAAGCAGTATGTAGCACCAAAAAATCGTGTAAAACGGGCGCTTCCACGACCACTTGCCTATGAGGAGTTTTCTCCAGTCCATAAGGCAATATTGGTTGGGATTGTAAATAGGTCGAGTGAAGTATTGGACAAGATCGGGTGAATTGGTCATTCTCGAAAACGATGAAACGACGATCTTTTCTGTCGGGATCTGCATCTTTCGCAGGGGCTCCTTTTTTGATGACTTCGAAATCCCATGGCGCTGACTATGGGGAGTTTGGAGATTTTAAGAAACGGGTCGCACTCATTGGGTCGGGTTGGTACGGCAAGATCGATCTCTTGAGATTGATTCAGGTGGCCCCAGTTGAAGTGGTGGGGCTTTGTGACGTTGATTCCAAAATGCTTTCAGGAGCAGCAGAAATTGTTGCAAGTCGTCAAGCGAATGGAAATAGACCGCCGACCTTTAAAAGTTATCAGGAGCTTCTTGATCAGGAGAAACCTGATCTTGTTTTAATCGACACTCCGGATCATTGGCATGCTTTACCCGCGATGGCTGCGATTGAATCTGGTGCCGACTTGTATCTCCAGAAACCTGTTTCAGTGGATATTGCGGAGGGGCAAGCGATTTTTGATTCGGCTCGCAAGAAGGGAAGCGTCATTCAAGTTGGGACGCAACGCCGCTCGACTCCACATTTAAAAGATGCAAAAGAGAGGGTTGTGGAAGCGGGATTATTGGGAGAAATCGGCCACGCTGAGGTCTGTTGTTATTATCATATGAGGTCCCGCAAAACTCCGGAGAAGGCACTTGCACCTATACCGGAAAATTTAGATTGGGATTTGTGGACTGGTCCCGCACCAATGAGACCTTTTAATACTGTGGTTCACCCACGCGGGTGGAGGGCTTTTGAGGAATATGGTAATGGTATCATGGGAGACATGTGTATTCACATGTTGGATGCAGTGCGTTGGATTCTGGGGCTTGGCGAAGTGAAGCGGGTTTCTTCGAGTGGAGGGGTCTACGTTGATAAAAAGAGTATCGCTAATATTCCTGACACTCAAACTGCGACTTTTTCTTTCGAGGAGCTTGAGGTGGTCTGGAACCACCGCACATGGGGGGATGCTCCTGATCCAGAATATCCTTGGGCTTTCTTTATTTATGGTGAAAAAGGCACGCTAAAGGCTGACGTTCATAAGTGGGAATTCATTCCTCGAGGAAAAGGAAAGAAGTTGAGTGGAAAGGTTGTTTTTGAACTCGAGGAATACCCGGAGGATCAAACTGAACAGGGGATTGAAGCACACGTTGCTCCAGCAGTCCGTGAACACATGCGGGACCTGCTTTTAAGAACCAAGGATCGGGGGCGTCCAATCGCCGATATAGAAGAAGGCTGCCGGTCTACCTCAGCCTGTATTCTTGCGAATATGTCGCAAAAGCTCGGCCGATCATTGGAATGGGATGCGGTCGCACGGAAAATCAAGAATGACGAAGAAGCTAACAAGAAATTAGCGAGGCCTTATCGGAAAGGTTACAGGCATCCGTCACTTGGGGCATAATAAATTCAGGAAAGATTTAGGTAGGTTCCATAGAATCACCATTTCATTGTTCATTTGTTTTGTGGAATGCCAATGGACCTATTCTCTAGCCATAAAAAAGCGGCAGTCCGTGGACTGCCGCTCTTAAAATCTTTTTTTTAAATTTAGCTCTCTTTAGGTTGAGAAAGCTCCTTTTTGTTATCGAGGAGTTTATCGACAATGCCATAGGCAACTGCTTCTTCAGCTGACATATAGTTATCGCGATCGGCATCTTTCTCGACTTGTTTAGCTGTCTTGCCAGTGTGGTGGGCAAGGACATCATTAAGCCGGCGTTTCAAACTATACATAAACTCAACCGTCCGTTCGACATCGGCTGCCGTGCCTTGGGCCCCCCCGCTGACTTGGTGGATCATGACGTGTGAATTGGGAAGAGCGTAGCGCTTTCCTTTGGTCCCGGCAGTTAAAAGGACCGAGCCCATGGAGGCGCAAATCCCGATGCAATAGGTATTCACGTCACAGGTTAGGAATTGCATAGTGTCGTAAATAGCGAGACCGGCGGTGACTGAGCCTCCTGGCGAGTTAATGTAGATATGAATGTCCTTTTTAGGATCCTGCATCTGGAGGAAAAGCATCTGCGCGATGACCGAGTTAGCCACGCCATCATCGATGCCGGTTCCAATAAAGATTATACGATCTTTAAGAAGACGAGAATAGATATCAAAGGCTCGTTCGCCACGACCATCGGACTCGATGACGGTGGGGATGTAGTAATTGTTTTGTGGAGTTGAATCTCCGGATTCAGAGGTTGCGATCATGAATTATTTTTCTTCGGTTTCAGGCTCTGCCTCCTTTACCGTCGCGTGCTCGACCAGAAAGTCAATGGCCTTACTGAAAAGCATATTTTGGCGAATGTTTCCCAGTTGTCCGGACTTCTGAAGCTCCTTCATGTATCCTTTGACGGGTTTCTTGGCTTGTTTGGCCATCATGGTGACGCGCTGAAGGACGTCGCTATTTTCAACCTTAAGTGCTTCAGTTTCAGCGATTTCGGTGAGAAGAAAATTGGTCTTGAGGCTGTTCTTGGCACGGACTTCGGCCTCTTCAAAAAGTCCCCCTTTACGTTCTTTAACTTGTTCTTCAGACATTCCAGCTTCCATGCCTTCCTTTACCATAGCGTCGGCTTGGCTTTGGGTTTCCGAGGTTAGGAAGTCTTCAGGCACGTCAAAATCAACAAGCTCATTCAGCTTAGCAAGAACGCCATTGATCTTGATCTCTTCTAGTTGACGCTTTTGGCGCATCTCAAGGTCATCACGGATGAGAGCCTTTAAGTCGTCCAGCGATTTTCCTGGTTCGACTTTATTAGCGAACTCATCATCTAAGTCGGGAAGCTTTTCGCTTTTGAGACCGGTTACGGTGACAGCAAAATCTGAATCCATTCCGCGAATTTCCTCGATGGGGAAATCATCGGGGAGAGTAACAGAGATCTTCTTTTCTTCATTGGGCTTGAGTCCAACAAGCCCATCAGTGAAGCCAGGGAAAAAGGCTTCTTCGTCGATGCGAATCCAGTAGCCTTCGTTAGAGGCAAGCGGCTTGGCTTGTTCACCGCCAACTTCTTCGAGAGGTTTGCCGTCAATCGTGGCAGTGTAATCGATCACGGCCAAATCGCCCTTTTCAGCGGCGCGATCTTCAATGTCTTCGTAATCAGCAAAACGTTGGCGAAGTTGGTCGAGGTTTTCATCAACAATCTCGTCGGTGACTTCCACCTTTGGCACCTCGATATCCAATCCTTTATAATCGGGGAGGCTAAATTCGGGAGAGGTGATGAGTTCGGCATCGAAAGTGAAAGACCCATCGGCTTGGTGTGTGACGTTCTCAGGATTCTTGACGTTGAGAACCTTGAGGTCTTCGTTTTCTTTGAGTGCTTCTTGAAAACTGTTTTGTATGAGACGGGATTCCACTTCTTGGGAAATGTCTTCCGCATGGGCCTTCTCGATTACAGCCTTAGGTGCTTTTCCTGGGCGAAACCCGGGGATGCGGGCCTGTCTTACAAAGGCTTTTAAAATCTTGGCTCGCTCGCTAGCGACTGTTTCAGCGGGAACCTCGATGCTGAGAGCAGCGAGGCACTTTTCTTTTTTCTCCAGACGGATATTCATGACGGCGTAAATATTTGAGCGTTTCGCGGGGGCGAGAAGCTAGTGAGTAAGTGCGGAGAGGTCAAGGGAGGGAAAAGGGATTTCTTTGGGTCCGGTTTTAGGACCGATGTGTTAAGGGTGAGCGGTCATTGACCTTGACTGAATCGCTCGCGAGCGGCGTAATTGGGCTCAACAACGCTAAATCTCATTCTATGCGATCATCTTTGACTCCGAAACAATCTATCAGGGCTTTATCTCTGGGTAGCCTTTTACTTACTAGTCCAATTATAGTGAACAGCGTTACCGGCCAGGATTTTCTGAGTGAGGCGACTCTTTTCGAAGATAAAAAGGTAACAGCAGTTGAAATTCGTTATCGTGGGGCGAAGACCGTAAATGAGGCACGCCTTCGGGGTCACATGGCTGTTGCCCCGGGAAAGAAATATTCTCAGACTGTGCTTGATGGTGACATCAGGACTCTCTACGAGAGCGGCTTAGTCGATGATGTTGAATTTTTTGCCGAGGATGTTGCTGGCGGTGTCAAGGTCATCGCGGAGGTGGTAACGCGTCCTCTCATCCGAGGTATCGGGTTCGACGGAAATGTAAAGTTCTCTGACAAAGCTCTAGCTGGGGAAACCGAGGTGACGGTCGGACAGATTTTGAGTGATGCTGAAATCGTAAAGGCTCGTCGCAATATCGAAAAACATTACGAGGGCTATGGTTATCCGGATGTCACGGTGAGTCACCGGCTCCAGTCGACTGAAAAAGATGGTTATGCTGATTTGGTTTTTTTGATTGGGGAAGGGGATAAGAATGAAATTTATGAGGTTCGTTTCGAGGGGAATCGCAGCCTAAAAAATGCCGACCTACGAAAAGAGATGGCGACTAAAGAAAAGGGATGGTTTTCGTTTCTACAGAAGTCAAATCGTCTCAGTTCCCTGACTCTTGATGAAGATATTGCCAATCTCCAAGATTTTTATAAACGCGAGGGGTTCTGGCGGGCGCGCGTTGGTTCACCAAAGCGAATTCCGCGCAGGGGAGGGGGAATCGATCTGGTTATTCCGATTGTGGAAGGACCCCGTTACATTGTGAATGATATTGCTTTCCCTGATATCAAGATTTTCAAGAGAGAAGAGCTCATGCCAGCGCTGAGTCTCATCGGAAATATGCCGTATTCATCCAAGAAAATGAGAGATGATATTCGAATGGTTCGGAGCTATTATGGTTCACGAGGGTATGCCGATGTCTCGGTGATACCAGAGGTTAGGGAGCTTGAGGGCGCTAAGGTGGATATTCTCTATCGGATCACCACCGGAACGCGGAAACGAGTTGGTTTAGTAAATATCCAGGGAAATACGAAGAGTCAGGAACGCGTAATTCGTCGTGAAGTTCCTATGCAACCCGGTGAATTCTATAATTCTGTAGACTTAGAAACAACGAAGCGTCGTCTCCAAAATTTAGGCTATTTTGAGGACGTTCAGGTGACTGGCGCTGCCAGTTCTCAAGATGGATATCGTGACGTGAATATTCTCGTCCAAGAACAAAGGACAGGAACCATCAATTTTGGTCTCGGGTTTAGTTCGATTGATAGAATTATTGGGCGAATTAACCTTGAACAATCAAATTTTGATATCACGAACTGGGGACGTTTCACTGGTGCTGGACAGCGCTTTAGTGTGAATTTGCAAGCTGGGTCCACCCGAACCGATTTTCGAGTTTCATTGGTGGAACCTTGGTTCCTAGGGCAGAAACTTTCGCTCGGAACTGATCTTTATTATCGTGATCTTATTTTTCTCAGTCCGGAGTATGATCAGAGGAATGTTGGAGCTTCGGTTTTCCTGCGTAAACCCGTCGGTCGCCGCAGTTATATTAAAGGGGAATACCGGATCGAAACAGTCGAGATTGAGGCTGAGAGCGATACCACCCAGGCTTTCAAGGACGAGGAAGATGAATATCTTCGGAGCGCTCTTTCTTTGAATTATGTTTACGATAGCCGTGATAGCAACCAACTGCCTCGCCGTGGACATAAAGTTGACCTTGGTCTCAGTTATGCTGGAGGACTACTGGCGGGTGATGTTGACACGATAACGTTTACAGGTTCCGGAACTAAGCATTGGAGTCTTCCATTTGATGCGATCCTGACTGCTCGTGGTTCATTTGCGGTTGTAGATAGTCATGGTGAGAACGACCGCATTCCTATTTTTGAACGTCAGTTTCTCGGCGGTGCTCGTGATCTTAGAGGATTCGACTTCCGTGATGTCGGGCCACGTGATGATACCGGTCCTGATCCAACTCAGGAAGTTCTAGGAGGTGCTACCAGCGTCTTCGGTTCGTTGGAATTAACCTTTCCTGTGATCGGCCAAATTAGGGGTGCGGTGTTTTATGATGCTGGTTTTGTGAACTCGGATTCTTGGGATTTTAACACAGGTCGGTTGGCCAGTGATGTAGGAGTTGGAGTCCGTTTGAATCTCCCGGGTATTGGCCCGTTGGCTGTGGATTTTGCAGTTCCTGTTGAAACTCCTGATGAGCAAGCAGACGATGGATCTCAAATCCAATTTTACATGGATTACCAATTCTAATAGGGGTCCCCTATTTTCTTCAAACCGACAGCCTCTGATGTGCCGATTTAGACGCGGGTAGCCTGAAGAATTGTAGCAGTATCAGTGAGATGGGCATTGGTTAATTTGTGTGAAAAAATCATTACCCTTGTTGTCAACTAGGATGAAGGCGGGAAAGTTTTCTACTCTGATCTTCCAAACGGCTTCCATACCAAGTTCGGGGAAATCGACGACCTCTTGGCTTTTGATGTGCTCTTTGGCGAGTAAAGCAGCCGGGCCACCAGCTGAGCCGAGATAAAACCCACCGTGTTTGTTGCAGGCGTCGGTGACTTGTTGAGAGCGGTTTCCTTTGGCGAGCATGACCATTGAGGCGCCGTTTTCTTGGAAGATGTCAACGTAGGGATCCATGCGTCCGGCGGTGGTTGGACCGAATGAACCTGATGCCATCCCTTCGGGCGTTTTGGCGGGGCCCGCGTAGTAAACTGGATACTTTTTGAAATAGTCTGGGAACTCACCCTTGGCTTCTAGGATTTCTTTAAGCTTTGCGTGTGCGATATCGCGAGCCACGATGATATGACCGGAAAGTGAGACAGCCGTGGTGACGGGATACTTTGAGAGAGTGGAGAGAGTTTTTTCCATCCCGTCGTCGAGATTGATTTCGACGCCCTTGAACTTCCAGTCTCGAAATCGATCAGGAATGAATCGGCCGGGTTTTTTTTCGAGTTCCTCCAAGAAAATACCATCTTTGGTAATCTTGGCTTTGGCCTGGCGATCAGCCGAGCAGGAAACGCCGAGTCCGACGGGGCAGGAAGCGCCGTGTCGGGGGAGGCGGATGACACGGACGTCATGCGCAAAATATTTACCGCCAAACTGGGCACCTATCCCAATCTTACGGGCGGCTTCAAGGAGCTTGCCTTCGAGTTCGGTGTCGCGAAAAGCTTGTCCATATTCGTTGCCTGTCGAGGGAAGTTCGTCGAGGTAGCGAGCTGATGCGAGTTTGACGGTTTTAAGGCAGGCTTCTGCTGAGGTTCCGCCGATCACGAAAGCAAGGTGATAAGGTGGGCAGGCCGAGGTGCCAATAGAGCGCATTTTTTCAATGCAGAACTCCATAAGGCTTTCCGGATTTAAAAGGGATTTGGTCTGCTGGTAGAGGAATGATTTGTTTGCCGAGCCACCACCTTTGGTCATAAAGAGGAATTTGTATTCTGAGCCTGGGGTAGCGAAAAGATCAATCTGTGCTGGAAGATTTGTCTTAGTGTTGACTTCCTCGTACATGCTTAACGGTGACACTTGTGAGTAGCGAAGGTGCTCTTCTTGGTAGGTCTTGTGGATGCCGGCCGAGATTGCTTCGGAATCATTGGCGCCGGTCCAGACGCTTTCACCTTTTTTTCCCATTACGATTGCAGTGCCAGTGTCCTGGCAGCCAGGGAGAATTCCTCGCGCGGCGATTTCGGCGTTTTTAAGGAGCATTAGCGCGACCATACGGTCGTTTTCGGTAGCCTCTGGATCTTCTAGAATAGAGGCGACTTGCTCAAGATGGGAAGTCCTGAGTCTGAAGGAAACCGCTTTAATTGCCTCGTTGGTCAGCAGGGTGAGGGCCTTCGGGTCGACCTTTAGGATTTCCCGATCTCCGAACATTTCAGAGGTGACAAAGTCGGAGGTAATCTTCTCGTATTTCGTGGGATCGGGGCCAAGGGGGAAAGGGTCTTGGTAGTGGAATTCGGTCATGGAAGTGAGTGGGTTAGAGGCTTCGTCCTTCGTCGACTTCGATGTAGTCCATGAAGCTTAAAATATCATCGCGATCAGTCTTGGGATCCTCTTTTTTACGTTCAGCAAGGCGCTTGCTTAGATCGTCGCGGAAGCCTCGGTTCTTTATATAAGCGAGGAACCAAGCTTTTTCGTAATCGGGACGAGTGACGCCATTTTTGCGAGCCCAGGTAAGAACGTCTTCGTCAGTGGCTCCCTCGATGATTTTAGCTTTGAGGTCATTGTAATCAACTCCAAGGAATTGGCAGGTCCAAAGGTCCATGCCGAGACCAAGGTTGGTATGGAACTCAGGATGAAGACTTCCGGCGCGATGTTTACGGATTTTATCGCAAAGGCGCGGAAGGTAAACGATCCCATCGAGTTCGTCGCGGGCGGAACGTGGCATTTGATAACCTTCAGGCATATCTTCAATGAAGCGGGCAACGGGTAGTTCGGCGAACGAAAAACCCAGTAAATCAATTTAGGTTGAATTTGACCTGCCTAAAAGTTTTTTACGAAGCCCCCCCATCCCTTTGGTGGATTATAAGGTTAAGTTTGAGGTGTTGAGGTAAGTGAACGCGCAAAGGTCTAGGTTCTTAAAATTTGAACATTTTAAATTTATCTTACGATATCGGCAATAGATTGGCGATCCTCCGAAGGTTCGGGAGGATCGTTCTTCACTGTAACCAATCGATCTAGGATTCTTCCTGCCTCTCTTTGATGAAAAAAGAAACAGTGCCAACCACTGCAAGAAGGACCAGGAAGCCCATTCCGATCATACCGACAGGAACGCCAAAGGCGGCCTTGTGGCTGACGGCGGTGTAGGAGCCGATGGTAGC
>TARA_B110000003_G_scaffold88746_1_pt1 | contig 30722 bp, 10 predicted proteins | sample TARA_B110000003 | Tara Oceans TARA_B110000003 (sample SAMEA4396424) | marine metagenome | biome: Westerlies Biome; feature: [SRF] surface water layer (ENVO:00010504); material: water (ENVO:00002006), including particulate matter (ENVO:01000060) such as... | depth 5 m
ATCGTAACGTCTTACGCGCGTAATTCGGAAACACCACGCGCGACGTCGCGACGATGATGACGCACCCCAAAGCCACGTGAACCGTGCGCCACAGCGCCGTTTCGAAACTGTGAGAAATCACGTTGTCCCCCGCGACGACTTTCCAGCCGTCGTTCACGACGATTAAAAACGTGAGCATGAAAATCAACCACGCGTACCCCGTCTTCGGCGATTTCGCCGTGTGAAATCTGCCAAACATCACGATACCACCGCTCAGAATCGCCCCAGCCAAGTTCTGCTTCCACCGTCCACCGACGGCGTCGACGACGTACGAGAAAACCGACCCGGTCGACGCCCCGCCGATCGTCCCCGCCATGACGCCGTGACGACCGCGCGTCGGCGCCGCGCGGTGACGCGAAACGAACCGGCGGCGGCGCTCGACGCCCGACACCGCCGCGCGCGATGCCGCCGACGCGCGACGCGCGCCGCGGGGTGTTCGAACGCGACGCGCTCGTCGCGTTCGTGCGCGAACGCGCGTCGTGCGACGCGGAAAAGGCGGAGAAACACGCGAAGACGCTGCGACATCGCTGCGCGGTGGCGTGTCGCGGCGGCGCGATGACGCTCGATGACGTCGAGAACGTGCGCGCGCTGGGGCTGCCGCGCGCGGTGGTGGACGCGCTGAGAGCGAACTTTGTGCTGTACACGACGAAAGTGCGACACGAGTCGCGGTCGGGGGATGGGACGACGACGAAGATGATCGTGGAGCTCGCGGGCGGGGACGTCGTGGAGGCGTGCGTGATGCGACACGCCAAGGGAAGGACGACGCTGTGCGTGAGCTCGCAGGTCGGATGTAAGATGGGATGCACGTTTTGCGCGACGGGAACGCTCGGAGAGCTCGGGAATCTGAGCGCGGGGGAGATTTGTGAACAGTTGGCGCACGCGAGTCGAGGCGACGCGGTGAGAAACGTCGTGTTCATGGGGATGGGCGAACCGTTGAATAATTACAGAAACGTGATCGACGCGATCGAGGCGATGACGAGCGATAAGGGGTTTGGATTGTCGCCGGCGAAAATAACGGTGAGCACGGTGGGGGTGATTCCGAGGATGCGGACGCTGCGGCGAGACGCGCCGGGGACGCGCTTGGCGCTGTCGCTGCACGCGCCGAACCAGGCGCTGAGACAAAAGATTGTGCCGACGGCGACGGCGTACAAATTGGAGGATTTAATGGCGACTTTGGATGAGCACATGGCCAGTGGACCAAAGATGAAGACGATGATCGAGTATTGCGTCTTGGGAGGCGTGAACGACGACGAGGCGTGCGCGCGAGAGCTCGGCGCCCTGTTGCGCGGTAAGGAGGTAATCGTGAACTTGATACCGTTGAACCCGACGGATACGCCGGCTGGGCACGTGCCGCCGACGCGCGAGGCGGTGCAAAAAATGTTGGAAATTTTGACGTCGCCGGAGTTCGATTTGTTCACCACCGTGCGTCACGAGATGGGGCAAGACATCGCCGGGGCGTGCGGGCAACTCGCGCTAAAGACGCCCGATGCGCCGGACATGGAGGACATGATTGCGCCCAAGAAAAAGACGCGTGCGGTGGCGAAGAAGTTCAAATCATCATCTTCGTCAACGAAATCACCCGAAGAATTAAATATTTCGTCTTCGGTGGTGCCATCGCGAGATTGGTCTCGAGTCGAGTGCGCGCTCGTCGCCGCCACGGCGTTGAGCGCCGTCGTCTTGGCGGTGACGATATCGAACCGAAAAGCCCGAGCGTAGCACTAGCGATGTAATTTTACAAGTAGGATAGGAAATCAAATGTGTCGCTGAGTTTCGCGAGAACTCACATCGTCGGCGTCGGTTAAGTGATTGTGCATCAAATCGTCCATCAAATCATCGCCCGGTCGTCGTCGCCGTGCGCGTCGAGCACATCCAAAGCAAAACGTCCATCAGGACAATCTCGAGACCTAGTCGCTATGAACGTTCGACCGAGGTTGTCAATAGACCACATGCTTGCGTTTTCAAAATGCTTACGATCCGATCGTCGCATCGTTTCGTCCACTTCGGGCATCCACGACGCGTCGTCGTCGAACGGAGCCAACGTGAGGAAATCCGTTCGTACGCACGTGACCAGGTCTTTCTTGGGCGGTTCGACACCTTTGACGACGACGGCACCAAGGGCGCGGAATCTCGCGGGAGCCACGGGCATCCACACCGTAAAATCGGACTGCTCGCGATATATGAGCTCAAATCGAACTGGTGGACTGAGCACAACGCTGTTGCCGCCGCTTCGTAAAACCATACTCACAGGCTCGGACGGAGGATTTGTGCCACCGATGACGTGACCGAACGCGATGTACTTATCTACTGGTGGGATGGGTGCCCAAAAACACGTCTGACCTCGGCTTACCACGCATTTCCAGTTGACACAAGGCATGTATGGAGGAAGAGGTTCGCCGTCGTCGTCGTACTCGTCCTCATCAAACTTTGAGTTTGATCGTCGCGTCATTTCGTCTGCAATCATCGCCGTCAGCTCCTCCGGTTGATTCGTACCAGGAGTCGTTTTGATCACACGTGTGATTCGTTGCTTTTCGAAAAGTCGCTTCTTTCGACTGTACTCTTTTAGGTGCAGTACACAATTCGCCGGGGCTTGCACTTCGACGTGAAGTAACTCGTGCCATCCCACGTGCCAAAGGGCGACGTACTTGTCTGCCGCCGTTCGTTTCAACGTCACCACGCGCTGATCGGTGAGAACGATCAAATAAGCCCTCGAGTTGACCTCAACGCTCCCGAGATACTTGTCTCGGCCGTAGTACCCTTTGTGTGTGAACACTTCATCGATTCCACCGCCCAACTTTCCTCGCTCGGCGGTCCGCAATGCGCGCTGCGAGCGCGCGGCGTTCGCGTCGTACGTGCGCAAAATACCGTCGGCATGCTGAGCGCGAGGTTCCCGAATTCGATGTTGCGGCGCCGACGAGTTAACGCCAAGCGCACTTTTCACTCCATCGACACCCGACGCAATACCTTCCGCAGTTCGACCTACGGCGGCTAAACCGCCGGCGATGGGTTGCGCCACGGCTCCAACCAAACCTTTACCGACACCTTTGACGAAGCCAAGCGCGCCGCCTTTCGCAGCACCTTCGATCGGTTTTCGGAAAACCCCGGTAAAACCTCGGAAGACGCCCTTGGCGAGCATCTCGGTGCCGGAAGCTAAACCATTTTTGATGGAATCAGCCTTTTGGGCGTCGGGTCCAAGCGTAGCGTTCATAGAGTGCGAAAACTTTTTGTCAAGACTTAAAGCGGCGACTCCCGCGGACGCCTGACTAAGCGCCTGTGAAAACGAGTCCAAAACATCGACACCGACGAGCAACAAGAGTGCTTGTCTGGCGACTTGTCGAGAGTAAGAATCCGATATCATCCTCATGAAGGCTTGCTCGAGCGTGCGCACTCTCCTTACTCGAAGCGCATGCAGATACAATTGACCGTCATCGATGTTTACGAAAGCCATGCCAGCCATAAAAGCAGGCATCGCGTGCTTCGGCCTTGAATAAAGCGCAGAACGGAATCGCAATCGCAATTTCAGTTCACTCACGTGGAAGCTACCGATAGCTATCGGAAGGTTGACGACTTCGAGACGTTCTCCTCCATCTTTTGATGACGTCGTGTTCATCACCTCTGAAAAGTTTACCAGTCGCCAAATGAGCGGTTCGTGCACGGCGAGTTGCACGTCAAGCGGAGCGAAGGTAACGTCGATGAATGGATAAATGCGCATTTCCAACCCAGCAGATGTCTTGGTGACCACTTTAACGGTCAAGAATGAATGTTCTCGCGTGTCCCCAAGCAAACGCACGACGACAGGATACTGAGAGCCATCATTCATATCGTCGACTTGTAATGATTTCACCGTGAGTGCCATGCGTTCAATTCCCCCACCGACGCCTGAGAGATACTCGAAACCAACGCCACTGGTAGTGCAATTGATAATTTCACTCATCGCACCATCGACAATAGCAAGGCTGCTTTCTGTGATAAGCACTGAGATGCGCGACTCCGTCGAGCTCGCGCGGCTTGCGGAGACCAAATGCTTGGAGACTGTCGAGCTGCCGTATGACTTGATACGCACAATACGCCTTCCTCTTCTTAGCCGACGGGTGACCGGCAGGAAATTGAAGTAAACTGAATCACCACCGTCAATGTCGAGTTCCGCCGTCGTCTTCAGCTCGATCTTTGGTACGGGCAAACCGGGCAACATTTCGTTCTCTGTTCCGAGATCCAAGTGGTCGAAATCATAGACGCGTTGAATCGAACTTTGAAACGAGCCTTTCTGAAGCACTCGCACTGCAAGTTTTCTCGCATCTCGCGGTCGAGACCACGCGAAAGCTTTCGCTGATTGCGGAGGTACCACGATCCACGCTTCCAAATTGTCTTCAATCGCACAAGCTTGTCTGAAGGCGACGAAATCGACATCGCTGGCGTTCTCAATGAGAATGTTTGCGGTGAAACGAGGTTCGATCGCACAGCTGACTTTTGACACTCCGAGTTTTGACGTATCCAAATGTAAACTCAACAAATCGAACTCTTCGGGATTGACTGAACTCCGTATCGGGATTTTCATGGAATCCTTGATCGTCTTGATGCCGTACAAGTCTATCGGAGCAGACCATTTTGCGTGTGGAAGTTTGATTCGAACCAAACCGTCGTCGTTCGCGGTTTGCATCTTCAGAGGCACGGTGATATCAGTCGCCTTCAAAATTAGTGCGGAAGCGTCTTTGTCATCAGAACTTTGAGCCAGCAAAATATCCATGCCAGTTTGATTCGTAACCGTACATCGCGGCTCAATGAAAACAACCTGCGCGCCCTCCTTCGAGTATTCACTGCCAGTTTCCATTCGCACCGTGAGAGAGTAGAAAGAACCATCTTTGCAAAGTGCTCGCACGACGACGGCGCCACGAAGAAGTTCGCGTTCATCTATGGGAATGCCAGGCGATAAATGTACGTGAGCGTTCGAATTGTCGATGCCAACTTCAAGCATGATTACTTGGTTCTCCTTTGGCGCTTTGCGAATCGCGCAATGATGAAGCGATTGAATGCCTCTCTTGGATTTTGGAGCGTAAGTTTCGACCATTTTGACTTTAGAAATAGATGAATCCTCATCCGTTGACGGTATTTCCATCGTCGAAGTTCTAATGGCGAGATTGACACCGCTTTTGTTCACTATGATCAAGGATGCGGAGAAAACTGTTTTGCGCGCAGAGCGCGAGAGGAAACCAAAGTCAGTGCGTGCGTCCAAAACCGCAGTCCTTCCGTCTGAGCTCCGCAAATTCACTTCATCTAACGAAGTCGCATCATCATCAGTTTTGACTGCATCAGTTAATGGCATTTCGAAAGCATCAAAAGCATCCAGTGTTCCGGCTGACGCCAACGCTTCGACCGCCATCGGGGACACTGGTATCAAACGTCTCGGAGGAACCATGACTTCGAAACCATCATCAAGCGCGAGACGCAAGTAATACGGCGTTTCAGGATGCACACTGTGTATCGGTAGAGAGTTCCAAGGGGTGATGGTCGCAGTGCTTATCGCCTTGACGCTCAGCGGTGTATCTACTTGTCCTTGAAACACAGTCAGCGTCATCGTATGCGGAGAATGATTTGTGATGATGTGCGGAGCGCCGGCAGTGATTTTCCACTCCATTGCCTCTGGGTTGAGGTTGTAATATCCGTCTTCCAATAGCTCACAGTCTTCGAAACCTGTACCATCATCTGCAGCTTTACAGTCAGGTGTGACCGCGTCGGCTTCGACTTGAATGCCGATGAATCTGTTTTTACCCTCAGCGTCGGTTGTGCAAGCAATTTCGGCGCCTTCCATGGCACTATGAATCATACAAGACCACGTGCTTCCATGGTCGTCGACATTTGCCCCCCATGATGATTGTCCTCGCAATGTGATGTTACGCACAAACAGTTCCGCTCGGGCATCCGGTCCAATAATCGCGGGAATCAATCCCACGGTTTCATTTGGCTTGACGACAACACTCTGACGAAGCGCAGCGTCATCTTCGGCGTCGAGCACGACTGGTCGATTTTCTTCGATAGGCACTCGTCGACGAACCCAGCGACGCATGCGCACCATAGATAAAGGGCCTTGCTGTCGGTTGTCGCTAAACGGATATTTCAGATCTGGTAAATTTATCGCGTATGCCCAGCCTTCCGAATCGGTGTTTTCACCGACGTGCACTTCCCACTGGCCGTCCCACTTGAAATCTGCAGGCAGCAGTCTTGTAGTGAACTCGTCGATTGAGTTCGTGCTGTTAGCTCCTTGACCGTTTGACCACGCTTTGCGTTCGGTGGGAATCAAATGTTTTGACGAAAAACCAGCGAGGGGTATTCTGCGCTGATTCTCGAAAACTTCTTCGTAGATGCGTTTTGGTCGTTTCTTCGTCGACGCACGACCTGGTTTGTCATCGGGATGCATTCCCGCCGGACAAATACAAACTTCAATGTCATTTGACGTAGTGTTTATGAACGTGGCCATCGGTTTGAACGTGCAAACGCTCGGACCAGAGGATTTTGCGATGCACCGGGAAGACTTTCCATCAATAATTTGTGCCGCATTTGGCATGCGAGCGTCAATCGATTTCCATGGACCGTGAGGTGCAAAAGCTATGCAAACTTCAGAATCACCTTGATTCGAATCATCATTGCTCGCATGCTCACGCTTGCTGTCTAATTCTACAAACTCGACTCGCACCTTCACTTCGAGCGAACCGTCGTCGTCCACGAGCGGAACTTTAATGACGCCTTCACCAATGTGAGAACGCTCTCCCGACACCGTCAGATTGCTGAAGAAAGACGCTAAAGTCATAGATTTTGTGGCGACACCATTCTCTGAGGATTCGATGTTGTGATCATCAGCAATGACCAATGTCACTAACACATCTTTCGCGTACTCTCGCCAGTGCGTCTTTGATGCGCGCGTGACGCGCGGAATGATTTGAAATTCTTCATTCCAATTGATGCGTGAATTTTGTGAATTCGACGTGATAGCGCGAGTTGTCACCTTGGTAGAGCCAAGACCGTCTGGAAACTCGAATATCATGCTCGCAACGATTTGCGACATTTCATCGTCAGTAGGGACATCGGCGGAAATCAGATGAATGTTTGCGGACCATTTCGCTCGCACCGGCATCTTTTCACTATTCTGCGATGATGTCAAAGGCGACGACGTGTCGTCTATCGGCAACGCGTATGATTCAACATGTCGATTTGCTGTTCGAATCTCGCGTGATTCTCCAGGCTTGAGACAGACAGCCTCCGACGAGCCAACCCGCAAATACACGTCTTGATTCACAAGGTGATTGTCGTAACGAATAGAGTCTTCATCGGCTGCCCGAAGTTCTGACACACCACTGGCGACCATAGTTGTCTGGTCTTGCCACTCACTCCAACGCAACATCGATGCTACGAATCTCTGCGAAACTGTCATGCAAAGAGGCGTGACGGTCTTTACTTGCACCGCCGTTCCTGCTGGCGCGGATTCATCGCCTGTATCGCTGTACGAGAATTTCAAATAAGAATTCGTCGCATCAATGACGGGTTCCCAAACGTTGCGAGAACTGTTATAAGAGGAAACTGCTACGTTGAACATGGTGTTTCCATCCATACGCGTAGATGTACCGTTAACAACGAACGCAGTGTCTGACAAAGTGGCGCAGATGAGCGGGTATGAAAACGCCTCTCGCTCGAGTAGTACAAGACTCACTCGCGGCATTGACATCTTGAGAGAAACGTTCGGATCTTTGCCTTTTGACTTGTTCGCCCTGGCTCGAACGTAATCTAAAACAGATTGCCGCGGACGGAACTGTCGTGGAGCGATTGCTTTGTCTAGCTTCGAGAAATGAAATAACCCCCACCGCGGAAGCTGATCGAGAGGTGCATCCGGATCCGAACTCCACAACTGACAGTGCGAACTATGCGCGCTCCAGAGCGCGTCTTGAACGAATATCGCGTCATGCGCCAACTGAGTTGGGTCAGTACATATCCCCTTTCTCGAAACTTCAATAGCCAAGTCTTGACGTAAGCACGCGCAAGTGGTCAGTTGCGGTGGGTTTTTAGTGTCATTTGTTACGACGTCGCCACAGGAAACGTAACCTTGCGGATTAATTGGACGCCACACGGCGTGCGTTCCGCTATCGCCTTGGCGTATGGACCCAACCAATACGAATCCGATCGGCGAAGCGATAATGTCGCTATCTTCTGCCACTGCGAGCACACCTGCAGTCGGCGGTTCTGGCCCAGCGATGAGACAGTCGCCGAGCGATACGTATCCTTGCGGCGGTCGGGGGCGCCAAATCGACGCCTGGCGACTTCCTTCCGGTTTTTCGTCTGACCATAAAATTTTGAAGTCATACGTCGTCACTGTTTGTAGCATATCTGTACTGTCCATCGAAATATTATCTTCTAAAATCTGCTCGGCGTCTGCGATGAGTGGAAACGGTTCGGGTAGCAAGGGCGACGACAAGTCCGCCGCCGTCATGGGATCGAAACCGTCTGCAAATGCCTGAAAAGTTCGTGGTCCGTTTTTAACTTGTCTTAGATACGCGGATGACGTCTTGTGCGAAATGCACGCACTGTAGTACGCCTCGTTGACAACCTCAGCGCGCATGCATCGCATCACATCGAGAGGTGGTGGCTCTTCGTCGGAGGTCACAACGCATCCGAGCGAACAGTACCCGTCCGGAGGAATTGGGCGCCAAACCACCGACTTTTGCGTTTCACCTTCAAACGCACACATGCGGTGAAACTCTACCGGAGCTTTCGTCAAACCATCAGCGTCTGTGATGACTACGACTGGTCGCGTGGGCGGCGTTTCGTCGAGAGTCACGCAGTCGCCTAAGAGCGTAAATCCGGGCGGCGGAACAGGACGCCAGAAAAATGCACCACCTTCTCCTCCACCTACGCGTACGAAAGTTGAGCATGAGACAGTTTGGTTATACAAACCAGTTGACTGAAGCGTTGCCGTGAACCCTTTGGAGAGCGAAGTAAGTCGCTCGATAGACTGTGCGTCGAGGACAAAATCAGCGTCTGTGGCTCGCATCATCATTTCCATATCGTCCGCCGTCGCCTGCATGCGTCCGTCTATGTCGATCGGTCTTAGCACGATACTGGAGTCGAACATGTTTCCTTTTGAGCTCCATTCACTCACCGCGACCTGGAACTGCGTGAACGCAAACGCGGCATCTTGCTTGCTCTCGGCGGAGGTATATTGAAATTCTGCGTCGGTGCGCATGCGCAACACATAATCCGCTGCTCCGCTTGAGGTATCTAAGAAAATAAGCTCAACTCCAGGCATCGACGCCTTGACGTTGTAATCGAACGAAGAAGTTCCCGCGGTAGCGAGGGAGTTCTCACTTCCGCGCCGCGACTTGGCACGATTTTCGTGTACAATGACGACACCATCCACCTCTTCCGCGCTCAATTGAGAATCCGCCTCCAACTGCACGAAGTCACTCAGCTCGGAGCCGATCGGGATGATGATTCGCACATTCGTCAGCTTGAGGTGCCTCGCCGCAGCAATATATATCAACGGCGTGTTTGAAACGTGGAAGACGAGCTCGCGCCCATTGCCATTCAACTCCACTTCTTTGGCTCCCTCGGGTGCGTTGCAAAGGATGCGCGTCGACGAGCTCAAGTCGAAGTCTTCCTCGAGCGTCAAGGACGCCCGTGTTCCGAAATTCAAGTCTTGCCTCAAGCGAGCGTTCACAAGTCCTGATTCAGATTCGTCTTCTGATGTATTCGAGAAGAAGTTGTAGATTGCCAAGCCGAATTGCGGATCGTACATCATTCTGCAATCTTGGAAAAAGACGTCGCAGTCGTAAGACGTTGACGATTGCTTTGCGTCGACGCGAAACAAAGTCTTGGTAGAAGTCGAGCCATGACTCGACCCAAACACTTGTTGGGCTCTCGTCGGAATCCCGACTCTTAAATCATTCAGCGCTAAGTCCGGGCAGATCACTGAAACAGACATCTCGCCGTCTTTGTCCTTCCTGTAGCCGACGTGCATATTGTCAATTTGAAACGCCGCGAGGGGTTTATTTCGTTTCGGTTTGGCCGAAGCAAATGTCACCATTCGCATTTTATTCACGTTCATCGACATCAGCATGTATGGTGCGCCGAACTTATCGTTTAAATTGCCCGACTCGACGGAAACAATTTCAGCAATTTGGTATAAAGGCTGCGGGACGGGGACAACTTCTGCAAAATTTTCCACGGAAAGTGCTGTGAGGACCCGATATTCAAAATCGGACATTTCGACTTTCGTTTCGTTCAAAAAATCAACGACAATCTCGTAGCTCGGCGATCGACTTTTCGGGTCCCATTTCGGGCTACGAACATAGACATCGAGCGCCATGTCGCGCTCCGGAATCATGGACGTCGTCTTTTTAAATTTGTCCCACACACAAGCCGAGCAACGAAAAAATGAAACGTTCGTTGAATCCAAGAGCACGGCTCCCACATCTAAATGCGACTTACCTCCTTCCCATTTTAGTTTATTGTTAACCCTTATGCACTCGGCATCCATAGAAAACGCTTGATCGGAGGTGCTGCTTCGTGGAAAGATGAGTTCAGGCCTCTCCATTTCGACGGCGTAAATCATCGTGAAAGGCCTCGGGTCGCCTCGCCGCAACAGCTCTGCATTTCTCTCCGACTCTGGAAGTGCACTTACAGGGAGTGGTGGTGGTGTAAACATAGACGTATATCCCATCAGTTTCTGGATGAATGCATACATGACAATCATCTTGACATCATGGAATTTGACGCGAACGTCGTATTCGTATCCTGGGAAGTTTGACGCAAGATGGTTGTACATGAAGACATCAATCTGCGTGCGACTGGTATTTGATGCATCAGATGAATTCAAGTCGATGAATTGTCGATACGCATTGTCTTTCGGCGCAGTCTGATCACCCACGCGAAGGTTTCCGAGCGACATAGAAACTTCTTGCACGGCGGCTTTCGAGTTCATCTCCAACTGCAAATCATCCATGCAGCAATCAAACAGAGGTTGAAGACTCGACGCTTCTTCTTCTTTTTCGAGATATGCCATGATGACGGTGGAATGAAAATGAAGTAACATTTGGAAACTGATTCGATCCGAATCCTCGTCGATGAGGCCGCCGAAGGACGCTACTTTTGTAATTGCCTCAGTGTCTGTCGATGAAAACGCCGCCAAGATGACCTTGATTTCCTCTTGCATGCGATACAGTGAACCGATGGTCGGTCTGTGAAGCGCGAAGCTGATATTCTCGGTATCCAAGCACATTGTTGTACTGATGTTGTTGTATTCTGGTGAACTTTCGCTTAATTCCTTGTATTTGAGTCGAACTTTCACGTCATCGCGCGCGTGCGCACTCATAAGACGCATGGTTTCGGTTGTACCGCAAAGCTTGTCCACGATATCCATGCTCGATACCTCCATGACAAACTCTCGGCTATGTTCTTTCGTTTGAACGCTGATCAAAGCCGATGTAGAGCTGAGCTCTGCGACAGGGATTTCCGTGGATTCTGCCAAGTTGCGATCCAACAGCCTCGCCACACCACCATTTTCTAAACCATCACACTTCGCTCCGGGAATACCCATTGGCTGGCCAGAAAGATGCACGGACACGCTTCCTAGCTCCATTGTGAGCACAGAGTCTACGACATCTTCCTCGTCGAAGTCCCGATTAAGATTTTCAGAAGTTTCTTCCTCGACAATAGCTTTCGTAGATGATTGTACCGCTCTCGTGGCCACAGCGACTTCATTCATATCCTGAAGCCATCGCTGCCACTTTGAATGCTCTTGTTCGTCAGCAAAACGGAATAGCCAAGTATTGTTCGTATCACGCGCGCGTGATTTCGGCGTTTTCGAATCGTGGATCGCCAAAATTAAATTCTGCTTTTCTCCGTCTTCCTCGTCTTCCAAAACGGTTACTCTAACGCTGTAGCCGATGCGAACGAAATCAATGTAACCCGCCGCATCGGGTTTTTCTAAAATGTACAAGTACGGACCTTGAATACACAACCAGCGACTGTGGTAACCGCTCGCGCCACCAACTAGACCCACTTTCTTCGCAGAGGCGGCACCGCTGATGAGCGCATCTGACCAAGGTTTCGCATCAATTGCGGCGGTGCTGCCGGCATCCTCAGATAATGCCATGGAACTTTGCTTTGCGGACGATGTCATCTGCATGGTCGCGTATACCCGTGCCATTTTCGACGGCGACATGTACATCTGAAAAGCACTTAAAGATATTTGCACTTTTGAACGAGGTCCAACTTCAGGTGTCCATCCGGCGCCTTGCATCGCAAAACGCATTTTGGCGTCACACGGGGCAAGGAGTGTTTCGCAGACTTGATCGAGCGACGTCGACACCGAGTTCCCCCAATCGAAATCCGACGGCGCGAGAAACACGGCCGTATCCCTACTGGCGACGGCAAACGTCTGGTACACTGGCGCGCCAGTTTTGCGATCAAAACTCACCGATGGATCAAGTGGATCGGCCACCATGGTAAAATGACCGAAATCCACCAACGTTTGGAACGCCACTCGACCTCGTCGGCGAACTGGAATTGTCACCTTTGGCGCGTGAATGTCGAACGTCATGGCAACTTTATTCAACGCTTCAGTGGTTGATTCTTTTGCTTCTTCAAGCTTAATCATCGCCTCATCCACTTGGAGCGCAAAATTTGTTTGGACTAATTCTTTTGAGCTAAAAAAGTTGCGCAGTTGGTCGACGGTTTGTCCATCAAAGACAATGTACACCGGAGAAAGCTTGACATCCACGTTGGCATCGAGGTCGTGTTCGAGTGGGTAGGCGTTGTGCTTGACTTCGAGCGCGTGTTTACGCAACGACGCTCCTACTCCGCTCGACAATATTCGATCATTCGTAGTCTCGCACGTCCAACTGTTAATGGTGAAATACGTGTTTGATTGATCCTTGTACGTCTTCGTCAAGATCTTCGCGCCAATCATACTTGAATTCAAAACGAGACGCTCTTTATTGTGATCATCGTGATCGGTGAGCTCCATGGAAAGCTTTTTCATCGATCCTCTGAATTCCATGCCGAGTTCCTTTGGGTCGAAATCCTCTTCCTCCACGCCGCCGCGCATGAGCTCTTCCAGCTTGCTCCAGTCGTCGTTTGACATTTCCAGCGACTTAGCCGTCAACTCCGTCGACGATCGCCACATCCACGAAAAATAGCCCGATTCTTCCGATTCTTCTTCTTTCAACATAAGAATAACATCGCCTCTAGCTTTTGAGGCGAGAGAAGGCGGTCGTCCGTCGGTGCTCGCGGCTTTCGATTTGCTATGAGCGATGCAGCGCCAGGCGAGCGCGACTTCAAAGTCGATGTTGCGCTCTATCTCGTGTACTCGATTGATAAACTCAGCGTTTGATGCGCTACCCTCCGCTATGTATATGGAAAGATATTCACGCCTTAACGCTCCGGTCTCTTGGATATTGCGCCATTCGAAAGTCCCTAAAACGTTCTTCTTTCTCGCCGAGACGGCGCACTTGGCGTACGTCCACCACGCGCGCGGTTGAGCTTTGACGCTCACCATCGGGCGAAACTCGGCGTGCGGCAATCGCAAGCGATACTGATTGAAGGCCTCTAGCAAGCGGACCGTACTGCGGTATTGATTACGACTCAACGCCATGCGCGCGTCTTGAAACTTCAAGTCACACATTTGCCTCGGTTCACCCGCCTCGGTTTGTTCTTTTCGTCCTTTGCGGTGATAAAACAGTTCCACCGTCACCGGGTACAACATGTAGTTTCGCACATCGCTCGGCGCTTCTCCGACCAACCCTACGCCAAATAGTGCCCACCACGCCTCTGCGTCTTCCACTTTCGGCGGCGTCCATCCCGCGTGCGTTTTCCACGGTCGATACACCGCCCCCGAGTCGAGATACATTGAAAAGTTTTCCAACGCCACGCGCTTGTGAATGCGTTCCAGCGACCCTCCCGCGACGAACGTCGGCTCCCCAAAATCATCCACCGTGATCGCGCTCAACTTTCCTATCGTCATTCCGCACGAAAACGTGTGCCCAGGCGTCGTGATTTCATCCTCGTACCGCACGTGTACGTTTTGCACCGTTATTTGTAAATTTCCCAGCACCGTGTTTAACGTCTTCCAAAACCAACTATCCGATCTCTCCGCCTCCTCCCGCATCGTCTTCGTCATCTTCCCCATCGCCGTCCTCAACCAATCTCGCTCTCCCTCATCGATTCGTTTCTTCTTCTCCGCCGCGTCTTCCTCCTCGTCTCGCGTCTCGTCCGCCGTCGCCGCCGCCTCCTCCATCGTCACCCTCGACGCCAGCACGAACACTCGATCGATCTCCACCACCACCGGTTCGCGTCCGAGGTTCATCCACGGCACCTTCAACCGCAGCGACCCGACGCATCCCGCGTCGACCGTCACCGGCGCGCGCAGCGTCGACAGCGCCGTTTTTTTCAGACGAACGTTTCGCAATTCGACGTCGCCGTTCCACGCGGACACGCGCAGTTTCTCGCCGTCGATGCCGTCGCAGTACGCGCCGAGCGCCTTATTCAGGGCGTCGGCGAGGTACTGCTCGAACATCGTCGCCCGAGCCGTCGCGCGCGCGCGACGGTCTGAGACGCCAGGGTGGATTAATGCGGGCAGACGGTTACAGCGGTCGGTCGGTCGGTCGGACAGCGCTGGACGGGCGCGACGCGACGCGACGCGACGCGGACGCGCGATGGAGCGCGGCGGCGGCGACGAATGCGATGTTATCTCACCGTGCTATCTCACTGGAGTCCCATGTCGCGCTTCAACTCGGCGAGCATGTCGTCCACGGTTTGCGATTTGACGCTCGGCGCGGGCGACGGTTTCTTCGGTTTGGGTTTCGGCGGCGGCGCGGCGCGACTAAACTCCGTCTCCGACGTGGGCTTCGGTTTCGGCGCGGCGTCCTCGAGGAAATCCACGAACTCCTCGCCGATTTCGTAGAGCTCTTCCCAGAGGGATTTCGGGGCGGCGCCGGCGGGGCGCGCGGCGTCTCGCGCGGCGAGCTCCTTCTCCAAGTCGCGGAAAAAGTCGCCAAAACCATAAAATTCTTCCTCCTCTCGCGCGCCCGCCGCGCGCGCACCGGACGACGACGGCGACGCGCGTGACGACGACGCGCGCGGTGCTCGAGCGCCGCTCGTCGCGCGCGTCCACGCATCGCTCCAATCCGTCGCCGTCGCGCGTCCCCGGGACGTCGCCGCCGCGTCGTACGCCTCCCGCCTCGCCGGGTCCACGAGCACGTTATACGCCTCTTTCACCTCGTTGAACCGCGCCGACGCGTCGGGCGCTTTGTTCACGTCCGGGTGCAGCTCGAGCGCGCGCCTGCGGTAGGCGGATTTGATCTCCTTCGTCGTCGCTTTCGGGGACACGCCCAGGAGATTGTACAGGTGCCGCGCCGAGTCACCGCCGCGTGACGTCGACGCGGCGGCGTGCGTGGCGCGACGCGCGCGTCGCGCGGTGACGCTCGCGCGTCTCGGCGCGACGTCGAGGGCGACGGCGCGAGCGCACGCGCGCGACATCTCGGCGGGGCGAGGCGCGCTGAGAGGCGACGCGACGCGTCGACTGAGATTTTACGCGTCGTGACAAAACGAGGAAAAAGTACTATTTAGGCCGCCGGATCGCTCGCGCGAATGTCTCGCTCGGCGCTCGCGATGGCGTCGCGCAGCGCGCTCACGGGTGCCTTGGCGAACAGACTCGCCGGGTACACCGCGCTGCCCCACGTCGGATGCAAAACCACCTTGCAGCACCCGCTGTTGGTGGTTTGATAATTCAAAAGCGTCACCAACGCGTCCACCTCGCCGTACACGTGTTGCGAATCGCGATTGATCATCGACAACCCGCTGCACGGATCGATGTAATCGCACCAATACCCACCCGCGCGAAGCGCGTCCGTCACGCGTTTCGCAAAGTCGACGAAGCGCTCGAGACAGAAATCCTTTTCGATGTCCACGTTTTCCCCGGTCTGCACCAAATCCATCTTCGTCCGCTATCGATCGCGCGATTACCACGCGTGGTCCATCGTCAGTCGTCGTCGTCGCGCGCGTCGTCGTCGCGCGCGCGTCGTCGTTCGCCCGCGCACCTGACGCGTCGGCACGACCAACATGTCCCCGACGTCCACCCCCGGGAACATCGCCTCCGCCTCCATCTTGTGCCGCTTCGGGCACGCTGCGTCGCGCGATCGCGCCGCGTTCGTCGTCGTCAGTCCGCGTCTCTCTCCCGTCTCTCTCGCGCGCGTCGTTCGCGTCGTTCGCGCGACCGTTTCGAGAATTCCACGCCGCGCGTTCGCGGCGCCTCGCGCGTCTTCCTCGCGCGTCGCGCGCGCACCGTGCGCGGAGTACTCCATGCCCCACACCGTCTTCGTCACCTCGATCGCCGGCGGCGTCGCGCCCATGTCTCGCGCCGTCGTCGCGTCGCGCGATGGCGTCGTCGGCAGTGATGCGCGCGCGCAGTCTCGCGCGTCGCGCGCGAGTCGTCGCCGCGAGCGCGTGCGACGCGGCGTCGCTCGCGTCTCGCGCGCGCGCGTCCGGCGCGTCGCGCGCGTCGCGCGTCGCGCGCGGCGGCGCGGCGACAGCTCGACGCGCGATGACGACGACGACGACGGCGACGACGACGGCGGCGCGCGCGCGCGCGACGCCGCGATGGCGATGCGCGACGACGACGGCGACGGCGAGACGCGCGATGCGCGCGATGCGCGCGGAGACGGACGAGACGACGGCGCGCGCGAGCGACGACGCGCGCGCGGTGTCGTATTGGCGAGAACAGATTCAAAACTACGACGCGAGCGCGAAGGCGTCGACGCGAGGGATGATCGCGAGACTCGATCGAGACGATCCGCTGGGCGTGGATCTGACGCTGCGAGGGGCGTCGACGCGGCATGGGGCGGGGAAACGGATGACGCTGTATGATTACGCGAGGACGGTGAAGGCGGCGCATCCGCGGAAAATATCGTTGATTCGAGTGGGAGATTTTTACGAGTGCTTGGGATACGACGCGGTGATGCTGGTGATGCACGCGGGGTTGAATCCGATGGGGATTTCGGGGGTGCCCAAGGCGGGGTGCCCGGTGGTGAAGATTCAGGAGACGCTCGATCGGTTGACGTCGAGAGGGTACTCGTGCGTCGTTTGCGAAGAGGTGCCGCAGATGAATAGATACGGCCAACCGACGCCGCCTAAGGATCGGTACATCGCCGCGATCGTGACGCCGGCGTCGCCGAATTACGTCAAAGGCGCGGCATCGCAGGGCGAAGACGTCGATTTCGGGGATGGGAGCGCGCCACCGGTGATTGGGCTCGCGAGCAGCGCGCTCGGGTACACCGTAGTCACCGTCGAACCGGATCTGCGTCGAGTATCCGTCCTCGAGGGATTGACGGCGGAAGCCGCCGCGGCGAAGCTGTCGGCGGGCGGCATCGCGCCGCCGCTTTACAGGCACGCAAGTCTGGGAAGTGGTCACGCACAGAGCGGTCGGCACGCGGCCGGCACGAGCGCGCCGAGTCGGCGTTTACGCTGGGAGGTGCAATCGATTTTGAGCGCCGCCGAAGGCGTCGACGCGGTGAAATACAACGGCGACGTCGTGGAGAAGCTCCTAGATCTCGTGCGTTTGGATCACGGACTCGGGCCCGAAGATGCTTTCCATCGCGTGACTGTGCCTAACAAAGGCCGCCCAGCGCCGCTCTCACTCGCGACCGCGCAACAGCTCGGAATCTTGCCGTCGCGATCCGTGCCTCCGCTCTTGACGCATCTGTTGCCCGAGAGGTCGGCACCGGCGGCGTGTCGCTCGTACTTACAAGAGCTATTGCTTCATCCACCGCCACCTCAAACTGCGCTCGCGATTCAAGAGGCTTCGGTGCTTTTCACGAAGTCGACGTCGGCCATGCCGCAACTCGAAGTCCTGCCGCCGAGCAAAGTGGCGAAACTTTTGGCCCAACGCGAGGCGAGCCATACATTTTTCGCCGATCTCGCGTCCATGGCGCGCGGTGTCGAGGCACTGCTAACGAACAGCAGCGCGGACATTCGTCGTGCCGGACATTTGTTGATCGATCCCACGTCTTTGAAGCTCGGCGCCAAGCTGAACGGCGACGCGCTCGCCAAGGTGTGCTCGGAGGCGAGCGCGATGATCGAAAACGTGGTGAGCGAAGACGTTCTGAATGGAATCGCAGTTGTTCGTCAGAAGAGCGATGAAGACGAAAGCGACGACGAGGATGAGCGCGATGACGCATCTTTCGTCATGGACGGTTTAGATCAACCACTCAAGCTCCTCAACATACCGAACAGATTTATGTTTGAAAACGAGCGTTGGCGAGGCAGAGTTCGTCGCGAGCACATTCCCGAAGCGATCGATCGGGTTGAATCCGCCGCACGCGCGCTTGAAACGGCAGTGAACGAAGATTTCATGCCAATCATCGAAAAAGCCGCGGCCGAAAAGAAGACAAAAGCGAGGAAATGTGAGTTGGAACACGACATGCGAAACAACGCGCTTTGGATGCGTCACGCTCCAAAAGATGCGATGAAAATGGACGATTTTATTCATCCGCGCGATAGATTCGGAAAAGAGGTCGCAGATAGATGGACGACGGCACGAGTCGAGCTTGCTTTGGACGATTACAGAGTTGCGACGCAAAAAGCCGCGGTCGCAGTCTCTGACACTCTCATCAACCTCGCCGACGATTTGCAGGAGCACATATCGTCGCTCGTGGGCGCGGCGACTCTTTCAACGGTGACGATTGCGATTCTCGCCCACGCAAGCAACGCCATCAACAAACGTTGGACGCCGCCAACGCTTCTTCCCGAAGGCGACACGGCGAGTCCGCTTGCGGTCGAGGGCTTGGTACCGTTTTGGATGCGACTTGATGGCGCGGAGACGGTGCCGAATAGCTTTGACATCGATGGTTTGGTTTTACTCACCGGTCCAAATATGGCGGGAAAGAGTACGGTTTTACGCTCAGTGGCCGCGCTAGCGCTTCTTGCGCAGTGTGGACTACACGCACCCGCGATTTCCGCCCAAGTACCTCGCTTAGACTCGCTCATAGTTCGAATGGCGAGCACGGATTCCCCAGTCGAAGGTTTGAGCTCGTTTGCGGTTGAGATGCTCGAAATTAAATCCATGCTTAGCTCTTGCACCGCTGGTAGTCTGATCATGGTTGACGAACTTGGTCGAGGCACGGAGGCTTCGCACGGCACTGCAATAGGCGGCGCAGTTGTCGAGGCGCTCGATGAGTGCGGCGCGCGTGGAATTTTCGCCACGCACCTGCACGGCATTCTGGATTTGCCGTTGCGCGTCTCGCCGTGGACGCGTCGAGCGCGCATGGAGACGGCAAAGTCGGATGATGGAAGCACGCGCCCGACGTGGAGAATGGTCCCAGGCGAATGCCGTGAGTCACTCGCGCTCCAAACCGCCCTTGATTGCGGTATTTCACACGCCATCGTCGCTCGAGCCAATGCATTGCTCGAGGAACAAACGAGCATCCCGCTCGTAAAGTTGAGCGACTCAGAGCAGGCGACGTTGATCGAGAAGCAAGACACCAGCCCGGAAAGACCGCGTGTCGATGGTGAATATTTGAAACTTCTCCTCGCTGAATCAACTGCGCGAGCGCTTCAACTTGAAAATGCGCAAGTGATTCACGTGGGTCCGAATCAAACGCCGCCGATTGGCTCCGCCGGACAAACGTGCGTGTACATTCTTCGCCGCGGAGACGGCTGGTGCTATTGCGGCGAGAGCGACCATCTTCCTACGCGACTCGCGACGCATCGTCAAAGTTCCCAGCGTCTCATCGAGCTAGTGTACGTCGCGGTGCCGAAAGAAGCGGGAGGAAAGAGCGCCGCGCGCGCCCTCGAGAGCCGCGTCATCCAAGCGTTACAGCGAGCGCGCGTGCCGTTGTGGTCGGATCAAGACGCCGCACACAAACATTTTGGCGCCGCAGGGTGAGTTAGAGAAATTGAAATAGCAGTGATATGGGTTCGTTTCATTTATTCATGAAAATACATTGTGTTTGTAGATGCGGCTAAACGCTCAGACCGGATCCCAAAACGAAACGCTCGATGCGTTTGTCCAAGGGAAACGTCGGCGCGACTTTGAATCCCGTCACCGACTTGATGCGCGCGTTGAGCCAAGAACCGAGGCGACGCAGTAAATCGCCTCTACGATGCATCATCAAATCCGCGACGTCGCCTCCATGGCCTTGTTGATACTGAACACGCAACGAATCGTGTGTGTTTTGCGATCCCGTGGAGCGCGTCGGCCTCGCGCCGCGGGATGATTGACCCACGCTTTGCGCCGCGTTTCTCCGCTCGTTCGTAAATCTATCCAGCTCTTTCGACACGTACGCGGCGTTAGATACAGCTTGAAACCGCTGTCTCGCCAACTGTGAAGCGCGCAGCGCGTCCTCTGACGCCCGCGCCGCCGGCAGCGCGCCCGCGGGAGTCGCGTCGACAGTCACTGGCACGGGCATTTCGCCCACTATCTTACCGCCCGCCTCACCACCCTCGACTGAGTTTTCTTGACTCGAGTCTCGCACCGCCGAGTCGTCGTCCGACCGCCGCGTGGACGCCGCGCGGTACTGCGCGATCGCGCGCGCCACCGATCCATCACCTCCCCGACTCGCACCAGCAGATCCACCGTAACTCGGAATCCCGCCCCCGGGCTTACTTCCGCCTCCCCGACTCGCCGCGTACGAAACCGAACTCTCTCGTTCAACCACCGCTTTGCTCCACGGCGCCGCGCGCGTCTCCGTCGCCGCCGTCGTCGCCATCGCGGGCGATCCGCTGTCACCGACGATAGAATTCTCGTTCGCATTAAATCGCACGACCTTGCTCGCGCTCGCCTTGGTCTTCGTCTCCTCTCGTCCGATCATCACGAATTCATACTCTGGCGCCGTTCTCTTCGCCCCCCCCGTCGCCGTCGGCTTCGCGTTCTCATCCATCTCATCCCTCGCCGCGTCGCGCGCCGTCTCGTAGGCGCTTCGCTTCGCCACCGGTTTCGCCTCCAACCGCGTGTTCCCCGACGTCGTCCGCTTCAGGTCGTACTGCTCGCCCAGCAGCGCCAACAGCGACGTCGCGTCGAATTTCCCCTCGTTCGCTCCCTTCGCCCCCGTCGTCCCTCTCGCCGCGCCCGACGCCCCGGATTCGTACGCTGGATTCATCCGCGCGTCGCGCTCGCGCGTTCGTCCCCCCCGCGTCCCGCGCGCGTCCTCGTCATCGCCCGTTTCATTCAGAATTCTAAAATTTCCGTTCGATCGCCGTTCGCGCGAATTCGACCCCGTCCTCGCGTCGTACGCCAGCACGTCGCTCACGTCCTCGAACCGCCGCGTCGAGCGCGTCTCGAGCGACGATCCCTCGCTGTTCGGCGCGCGGTCACCGCGTCGGCGTCGATGCGTCGTCGTCGTCATCGAATCCAATCGAATTCGCGCGTCGATTACTGACGCGACGCCGCGACACCGCGACGCCGCGACGCGCGCGCGCGCGATGCGCGCGGCGGACGCGCGCGCGGACGCGCTCGTGCGCGCGCTCGGCGGCGACGACGCCGTCGCGGCGTTTCGCGCGCACTTTGACGACGACACGCGGCGGTTCGTCGAGGACGCGCTCGGCGACGTCGACGGCGACGGCGACGACGACGACGACGACGACGACGTCGACGCGCTGGTGGAGATTTTGCTGCCGTTCGCGGCGGAGGCGATGGGATTGGACGCCGAGGACGAGGGCGTGGCGCGGCGCGCGCGAGTCGCGTGGGCGCGGCGCGACGGCGGCGGCGACGGCGAGGCGACGACGACGACGACGACGACGACGACGGTTCCGGCGGTTCCGACGACGACGACGAGGAATGAAAAAGAAAATGATGCGGACGCGTCGACGGCGAGGGACGGGGATCGAGGCGGCGCGGACGCGTCGACGGCGACGGATTGGATGGCGAACGCGTCGACGCTGATGCGAGCCGAATTCGAGGCGTCGACGGCGGAACGAGCGGTTCGAAGACGGCCGAGGGACGAGAAAACAGTCAAAGCGTGCGTCGAGCGCGCGTTCGGGGTCGGTGCGTTCGCGAACGACGAGGACGCGCTCGAATACGTCGCGAGTTTGGTCGCGGCGGACGTGGACGAGGCGGAGGAGACGCTCGAGGACGCGCTGTCCGCAGTGATAGACGCGTACGATTTGAAGATTTCTGGTTCGGTCGAGGAGGTCTGTCGTCGCTTGCGCGAGCTTTTGGACGAACGCGCGGAGTTGGAGATTTGTAAGACGAAGCGCGGGGTGACGCCGGACGCGGCGACCGGGGTTCGCAAGCTCGCGAACGTCGTTAAGATGGGCGACGACGCCTCTCGCCGAGGACGAAAAGGTCAAAGCGTGGACGCCGCGGCGGGACTCATCGGTGGGAGCGCGTTTTGGGAGCAAGAGCAACGAAAGCAACAGCTGGAAGAGGAAGAGCGCATGACGGCGCTGGCGAAAGCGAACGCGGAGGCGGTCGAGCAGAAGCGTCGGCGACGAGACGAAAAAGCGGCCAAGGCCAAGGCCAAGGCGCGCGAACGACAGCTCGAGGAAGAGATTCAAAACATGGAGCAGCTCGCCATCAACGCCGTGTACTCCAAAGGCGCGTCCAGTCGACTTGGTTCGCGCGATATATCTGTCTCCGAATTTAGTATGCCGCATCCTCGCGGTGGCGACGACTTGCTCGAAGGGACGACGCTGAGTTTGATGCACGGTCATCGGTACGGCTTGTGCGGGCGAAACGGATGCGGGAAGTCCACGCTCCTTCGTTTGCTCGCTCAAAAGCGCGTACCAGGGATTCCCGCGGACTTGCGTATTATGTATGTCGCGCAAGACTCGAGCGATGATCTCGCCTCGTGCGAGTTGACTCCGATCGAAGTCTTGGTGAAGTCGGACACGCGTCGCGAACTTTTGTCCAAGCAACTCAAGGAGTTGCAAGATCACGAGGACGCGGCGGTGGATGTGGCCATCGACAAACGCATTCGGGAAATTTGCGATGAACTGAAAGCTATCGGGGCCTCAGACGCGCACGAGCGCGCGAGAAAAGTTTTGCGCGGTCTTCAGTTTGACGCCGAACAGACTAGACGGCCGGTGGCATCGTTGAGCGGCGGCTGGCGCGTGCGCGTATCGCTCGCTCGCGCTTTGTACGTCAATCCAGATTGTTTATTGCTCGATGAGCCCACGAATCACTTGGACTTGGAAGCGTGTTTATGGCTCGAGCAGTACATTTGCAACGCGTTCGATGGGCGCACGCTCGTCGTGGTCTCGCACGACCGCTCATTCCTGAACGCTGTATGTACCGACGTCCTAGCGGTGTCGAATAAGAAGCTCACCGCGTACGCGGGCGATTACGCCACGTATGAAGCCGTGCGAGACGAGCAAAATGCGCGCCAGCAAAAAATGTACGACGAGCAGCAGGCTAAAAAGAAGCAAATGCAAAAGTTTGTCGATAAACATTTGCACAAAGGTTCGTCGTCCATGTTTGACGACGGAAACGCCAAGAAGGCAAAAGAGATGGCAAGAAAAATGGAACGCATGGGTGCCATGGGACACGACGGAAAGAAGTGGAAACTCTCGTACGACGGCGCGCAGAAAGAGCTGACAGCGCCTGAAGTGGAGACCGGAAGTTTTAAATTTAGCTTTCCAGATCCTGGTCCGCTCCCGTCTAGCGAAAGCGTCCAGCTGCGCGAGATTGCGTTCAAATACGCCGCCGACGAGCCGGCGATGTTTGATCAGTTTTCGCACCCATTCGACTTGACCACGCGGATTGCGCTCGTGGGTAGAAACGGCGCGGGTAAGTCCACACTCATGAAACTCATCACGGGCGCGTTAAAGCCAACGCGAGGTGAGATTTTCAAAAGCGGCAAGATGAGAATCGCTCACATCACGCAGCATCACGTCGAACAGCTCGACATGACTATGACGCCGCTGGAGTTTGTGTTGCACGTCTCCGGCATCGAACTCAGCGCGTCGACCTCACCCGAGCACGAGCAAGACGCCCGTCGTCGACTCGGTCGATTCGGTATTTCCGGCTCGCTCCAAACGCAAACCATCGCGCTGTTGTCCGGAGGGCAAAAATCGAGAGTCGCCTGGGCCGTCGCCACGTGGGACGAGCCACACATCCTCCTCCTCGACGAGCCCACCAATCATTTGGATTACGAAAGCGTCAACGCATTAATCGACGCCATCAACGCTTTCGACGGCGGCGTCGTTTTCGTCTCCCACGACGAATTCTTCGTCCAATCCATTCACGGCGCCCGCGTGTTGGAGATCACCGGCGACGGCGCGCCGGGCGCGGTGTCCTTCGACGACGATTTCGACGCCTACAAGCGCAAAGCCCTGAGAGCCCTCAAACGATGGACGTGACTCTCGCGCATTCCTCCGTTCCACGCCTCGCGCCTCGATCGCGCGTCGCGAATGTAGTCTAAACGTAGTTCGTAGTTCGTAGTTCGCGGTTCGCGTCCCGAAGCCCCGCGCGGCGAGGTCAACTCTGCCCCGCGCGATGCGTTCGCCGCACACCGCATCGCGTCGCGACGCGACCGCAATCGACGCGCGCGCGCGAACGAACGTCCACCGCGGGCATGCCGGTCGACGCGCGCGTGCGCGAGGGCTACTTTTTCGGGCGCGCGTGCGCGTGCGCGCCGCCCACGAGCTGGTGGCGCGATGACGCCGAACGCGCCGCGCGCGACGCCGCGGACGCGCGTCGACGCGCGCCGGCGCTGCTGAACACGTTCACGAAGACCAAAGTACCGTTTAAACCGCTGAGCGGGAACTCGGTGGGGTGGTACATCTGCGGACCGACGGTGTACGACTCGGCGCACGTGGGACACGCGCGCAACTACGTCAACTTTGACGTCTTGCGCAGGGTGATGATGGAGTACTTTGGCTACGACGTGCGGTTCGTGATGAACGTGACGGACATAGATGATAAAATTATCATGCGCGCGCACACGAGACGGGCGGAGGCGGTGGTGAAGGCGGCGAGGGAAACGGGCGAGACGAGACTCGGAGCGGAGACGCTGGCGGTGGAAAAGTTGTTGGCGGAGGGTGGGAAACCGTTAGGGGCGCTCGATAGCGCCACGCGGACGCTGGCGAACGCGGTGAAGGCGGCGATAGGAAGCGGGATCGATGCCGAGCACTGTTGCGCGAAAGATTGGACGATTCAGGATGGATACCTGACGCTCGCGCACCAATTCGAAGCCGAGTTCATGGAGGATATGAAATCCTTGGGCGTGGCGCGACCGGACATGCTGACGCGGGTTTCGGAGTACGTGGATAAGGTGATTTTGTACATTCAAGTCATCATTAACAAAGGATTCGCGTACGAGTCCAACGGCAGCGTGTACTTTGACGTCAAGGCTTTCGAGGCGGCGGAGAACCACAAGTACGGCAAGCTGAATCAAAACGCCATGGAAAACATCACGGAAGCCATGGATGGAGAGGGCGCACTCGAGGCGGAAAAGAGCGAAAAGAAGTGCGATTTTGACTTTGTGCTTTGGAAGATGAGCAAAGACGGTGAGCCGTGCTGGAGCTCGCCCTGGGGTATGGGTCGCCCGGGGTGGCACATCGAGTGCTCCGCGATGTGCAGCGACATTCTCGGTCAATCCGTCGATATCAACGGTGGCGGGATCGATTTGAACTTTCCTCATCACGAAAATCAGCTCGCGCAGTCGGAGGCGCATTACGATACCGAACAATGGGTGAACTTTTTCATCCACACCGGTCACTTGCACATCGACGGGTTGAAGATGAGCAAGAGTTTGAAGAATTTCATCACCATTCGCGCGGCGCTCAAGATGTACTCGGCGAGACAAATTCGGTTCTTATTCCTGCTTAACCAGTGGTGCGATCCGATGGAACTCACCCCAGTCGCTGCGCCTGATGGATCTGGCGTCATCGGCTTTAAGCAGATGGATCTCGCGCTGAGCATCGAACGCTTGTTTGTGGAATTTTTCCACTCCATCAAGGGCGTGTTCCGCACCTCTGGAAGTTACCACGTCGACAAGCAGCAGACTTGGAACGAGCGCGAGCGCGAACTTAGTGATGCGCTCGACACGTCTCAAGCCGCCGTGCACGAAGCACTCATCGACAATATCAACACCCCCAACACCCTTCTTGCACTGCAAGATCTCGTCAAGGCGACGAATAAGTACCTCGCGGAGACAGGCAGCGTTGATGTTCGACCACTTCTCCTCGAACGCGTGGGCAAGTTTGTCACGAAGATCCTTAACTGCTTGGGCGTGTGCTTAGACACCGGCGCGGTCGGGTTCCCGGAGTCTTCGGAGGGTTCGTCCGAAGGTCGTGAAGAAACGCTTTCACCGTTTCTTGATTTGATGACGAAATTCAGAGACGACATTCGCAAGCTCGCCCAAGGCGGGGCGTCCGCGAAGGAACTTCTCACCGCGTGCGACAACCTGCGAGACGTCGGGTTACCAGAGCTCGGCGTGAAGCTCGACGACAAGGAGGGCGGTGCGTTGTGGAAGCTTTACGACGCGGACGAGTTGAAGAAAGAAATTGCGCGCGAGCACGAAGCCAAGGAGGAGAAGGAAAGAGCGAAGCGCGCAGCCAAGGAGGAAGCGGCGCGCAAGGCGGCGGAAAAAGAAGCCAGGGCTAAGGTTCCACCGAGTGAAATGTTCAAGACGTTCAGTGAATACGAAGGATTGTACTCCAAGTACGACGACGACGGAGTGCCGACGCACGACGCCGCGGGCGAGGCTTTGGCGAAGAGCGCGGCAAAGAAACTGCTCAAGTCGCGCCAACAGCAAGAGAAGGCTCACGAAACGTACCTCGCCAAGGCGGGCATGGAAAAGCTCGCAGTCTAACGTCTCAGTCATCCTCATTAGCGAGTTGTCGAATAAACGAAAGTGAATTTAAAAATTGTGCTTTACATTTTTCACGCGCTCTACGAAGAGTATCCGAGCTTCTTGGACAACTCTTCAGCCTCGGCCATAAGACCACCGAGGTGGGCATGCAACGCGTCGCTCCAGAACGTCGCCGATTTCGGGTCCAAACCAAACGGTTCGACCGCCTCGACGAAGTCCTTCGTGCCGCCGGCTCGCAAGAGATCGAGAAGCTTCGCTTCAAAGCCCTCCGGTTGCTTCATGTACGCGCCGTACAACGAGCCGACCAAGAGATCACCGAATGCATAAGCGTAGACGTAGAAGGCGACGTTGTGGAAGTGCGAGACGTACGCGTAAAGGTGAGAAGTGTCTTCGAGAGAGTCGAAGATTTCACCCTCCTTGCCGTAATACTCTTCCGTGCACTCGCGCCACGCCTTGGACATTTCCTCCGGCGTCACCGTACCCTTGGCGCGCATGGTGTGCACCTTTTCTTCAAATTTATCAAAAGAGCATTGACGCACGACGGAGTTGATGATGTCGTCCACCTTGGACATGATCATCGCCAAACGATCTTCATCGCTCGGAGTCTTCTCCAACAAGTCACGGAACACAATCATTTCTCCAAAGATGCTCGCGGTTTCCGCGAGCGTGAGCGGCGGGTGGAATTGCAAGATGCCTTGCGGGTAACTCAACTCAAAATGGACTGCGTGCCCAGACTCGTGCGCCAGCGTGGCGACGTCACGCGCGGAGTGGGTAAAGTTGAGAAGCTGGAACGGGCCGGAGCCGTACGCCGAAGAGCAGTATGCGCCGCCTCTTTTCCCATCTTGCGCCGGCACGTCGATGCGCTTTTCGTCGACGAACTTCGTGAACATGTCCGCCATAGTGGGAGAAAACTTGTTGTAGCCCTTGTGCACGAGATCCACCGCTTGTTCCCACGAGTAGTTGTCCTCGCCCGAACCGATGTCGATGGAAGCGTTGCGATCGGCCCAAGTGAAGGTTTCAAGTCCTTGCGTCGACTTCAAGATTTGTTTCTTCAACGTGTAGTACTTCTTGCAGTAATCCACACCTGTGGTCGCCACGGCGGCCAAGAGCGAGTCGACGACGTCGTCGGGCAAGTTGTTGCTCAGGTTGCGCGACGAACGCAAATTCTTAAACCCGCGCTCCTTGTTTTCGATTGCCCAGGACCCGGCAGCCATATTGAGCGAAAGCGCGCAGATTCTCTCAAAATCCTTCAATCCATCGTTGAGCGTCTTCATGCACTGGCGACGCACCATCGTGTCCTTGCTGCTCGTCATCTTCGCCAGCAAAACTTCCATGTTGACCTTTTTGCCGTCGAGGTCGAACTGCAACCGAGAGAGCTCGTTGCCGTAGAATTCAATAACCTTGCCCTTGCCCGTGAACGAGCTGCGCACGGTCAACGCCCGCTCGACTTCTTTGGACAAGTTATACGGCGCCGATCGACGCACCTCATCGATGTACGGCTTGTAATTCTTCAACTTTGCGTCCTTTGCGTACTGCGCCTCCAACGCGCTCTCCGCCATATCCGCCAACTCGAGTCCGAACCACGTCAAATAATTCCCGCTCGCCTGTCCGTACTGCTGCATCAGCGCCCCTTTTCTTTGCTGCACCGCATCATCCATCAACCGCGTGTCCGCGCTCAACGACATGTAGCTCAGCACCGTCGTCAGCGTTTGCTCGATGCCCTCGTACGTTTCGATCGCCGCGAGCAGCGACGTGTCGAGCGTCCCCTCGTACGTCGCCTTGAATCCTTCGCACGCCTTCTCCACCGCCGACATCGCCTCATCGATCGCGGAGTCGTTCGTTCCCGCGTATCCAAAGTGTTTTTCCAGATCCCATCGCGGTTCCGTCGTCGTTTGCGCGTCGACGGCGACGGCGTTCGTCGTCATGCGTCGCGATGACGTCGCGCGCGCGGTCGACGTCGCGCGCGGTTTCGCGGCGACGCGCGCGGTCGCGAGGCGCGCGCGGGGGGACGAGGACGCGCAGACGTTGGCGTATCGACGGAGCGCGCGCGTGACGAGGGTGACGCGTCCGAGGGCAGACATCGACGGGGCGATGAGTGCGGCGGATTAGTGTGGCGAAGACGAAGCGCGAGAACGCCTCCTCGGCGGCGCGAACGCGCGCGAGAGAACGCCTCCGTGGCGACCGACTGCGTACGACTACGACTATTTCGCTAAGTATAAAAATATGGGTCGACGCACGCGGCTAAATTTCGACGCACACGGCGGCGGTGCGACGCCGGACGTAGGACATGGACGCGAGCTCTTCCCACGCGCGCTCGCGAATGTGATAGGCGAACGCGCGACCGGTCCATCGACCGTCGACGATGCCTCCGATGGCGTATAACACACCGTCGTGCGCGCACGCGGTGAAACCGAACCATTGTTTGAGCGGGAGCGCGCCGAGATCTTCGTACCTATCGCTGGCGGTGTCGTAGCGATAAAAACCGCCCGAGGACGCGACGGATTTCGCGCGTTTGGTGGCGTCGCTCGTGCCCCAGGCGAAGACGAAGCAATCCGATCCCTCGGCGCACGCCGTGGCGCACGCGGGCGATGGTAACGGCGCGATCGGGGTCCAACTGTCCGTGACTGGGTCGTAGCGCTCGGCGAGATCGGTTTCGATGCCTTCGCGAAGCATGCCGCCGAAGACGAAGACGTTGGCATCCGTGGCGCAGACGCCGTGCAAACGCCTCGCGTGCGAAATTTCAGCGCCCGCGCGCCAGGTTTTCGTCGCACAATCGTACACATCGTTCGTCGCCAACGCCTCGCTCCCGTTGAACCACCCGCCAACGGTGTAAATCTTTCCGTCTTTCGTCGCCGCCGAGCCCATGGCGTGTCGAGGTCGAACGACGTCTTCGACGAGCGTCCAAGCCGCGTCGTTCGCCGCGTCCAAGGTTTCCATGGACGACAGATTCGACTTTATGCCACCGCCAGAGACGACGTAAATCGTCGAATTCACCGCACACGCGCCGTGCGACCCGCGCGGCTCGACGAGCGTCGGCGCGCGCTCCCATCTATTTTTCAGCACGTCGTATCGCTCGACGACGCCCACCGTTAAGCCGCGATTTCTTCCGCCCAACACGTACACGTACGGCTGCGTCGTCGTCGCTCGCGCACGCTTCAAGCGTTCGCGATAATCCTCGTGCGTCGTCTTCACGCGCGTGTCCTTGACGCTCGGCTTCAAACGCACCCGAGTTTCGCGCTCGTGCTCGGCGAGTCGTTCGCAATCGTACGCGCGATGCCCGTCTTCGCCGCAATACGCGCACTCGTCGTGATTCAGCGCGCACGCGCCGCCGCCTCGCGCCACCGCCTCGCACCCCCCTCGCGCGTAGTTGTGAAACTTACACACCCCCTCGCGCGCTTCGAAATCATTCGGCCACGCGTTTCCGAAGAGCGCCTCCGCCGACGCTTCGTCCTCTACCCCGCGCGTCTCCTCTCGCGTCACCATCTCTCGCAAGATCGCCCCGTCCCGCGTCGTTCCGTCTTCATCGACGTCCCCACCTTTTTCTCGCGCGTACGCGCACGCCAACGGCGACCGCACGAACACGATTCGTTCGCCGTCCGCGCGTTCCATCGCCGCCGCGACTCGCGCCGTCGCCTCCGCGCCGTCCTCCCCATCCTCCACGTCCACCACGCACGCGTCCGCGCGCCGCGCGCGCGCGATCGTCGCTCGCATCGCGCGCGTCGCGTCCAACCTCCGCGCGCGCGCGTCCGTCCCCGCGCCGTCGCGCTCGAGCTCAAGCGCCAACCGTCGCGCGTCTCGCGTCGTCGCCGTCGCCGCGTCGCGCGTCTTCGCGAGCTTCCCGATCGCGCGCGTCGCGTCGAGCGCCGCGGAAGCGCTCGACGCGACGACGAAGGCGCG
>TARA_B110000003_G_scaffold276566_1_pt1 | contig 30665 bp, 27 predicted proteins | sample TARA_B110000003 | Tara Oceans TARA_B110000003 (sample SAMEA4396424) | marine metagenome | biome: Westerlies Biome; feature: [SRF] surface water layer (ENVO:00010504); material: water (ENVO:00002006), including particulate matter (ENVO:01000060) such as... | depth 5 m
AATAGACCTATCAATGCAAGTATTTTCATTTAAAACTGGTTTAAAATGTGTTTTATCTTTTGGCAAGCTTCCACTATTTGCTCGTCGCTAATATTTAATGGAGGTGAAATTCGAACGCTTGTTTTAGTAAACAAAAAGAAAAAAGTAATCAATCCGTTTTCATATCCTTTTTCAACCAATGCATTGCACCAGTCTTTATTTCCTAATTCTACAGCAAGCATAAGGCCTTTTCCTCTTATCTCTTTAATTTTAGGATGAACTAAATTGTCTCTAAATAATTTCTCTTTTCTTATAACAGAATCTATAATATCTGGCTCATCTAGAAGCGTTTGTAGAGTAGCCAAAGATGCCGCACAATTTACAGGGTGACCTCCAAAGGTGGTGATGTGGCCAAGCATAGGATTTTCTTTTAAAAGAGCCATGTCTTCTTTGGAAGAAATAAAAGCACCTATTGCCATTCCTCCTCCCATTCCTTTAGCCAAACATAATATATCAGGAACAACATCAAAAGTTTGCAAAGCGAATAATTTACCTGTTCTGCCAAAACAAGTCTGAATTTCATCAAAAATTAATTGGGCACCAACTTCTTTGCATCTTTTCGAAAGTTGTTTTAGCCAAAGGGTAGATGGAACTCTAAAGCCACTTGCACCTTGAATTGGTTCGACAACAACCGCTGCTGTTTGGTAGTCGATTTTTTGTAATGCAGAAATACAATCGTATGGTATTTGGTAGCAATCGCCTAGAAGTGGTCTGTATTTAGTTTTATAGTGTTCTTGTCCCATTATAGATAATGCTCCGTGGGTACTTCCGTGGTAGCTATTATGGAACGATATAATTTTTGATCGCGATGTTTTTCTTTTAGCAAGCTTCATAGCACCCTCAATTGCTTCGCAACCAGAGTTAACAAAATAAGTGCAATCTAACTTTTTAGGAAGATTTTGTGCTAAAAGTTGAGCAAGTTTATATTGAGGAGATTGAATATATTCTCCATATACCATTACATGCAAGTACCTCTTAACTTGGGTGTTTATAGCGTTAATAATGTTTGGGTGAGCGTGGCCTAAGGTACAAGCCGATACTCCTGCAACAAGATCTAAATAACGTTTTCCATCAATGTCGTAAATAAACATTCCTTCACTATGACTAATTTCTAATGCTTTGGCAAAAGGAGTAGTCTGTGCTTGGTGTTTAAAAAAGATATCTTGAGAAGACATTTATTTTCTATCCATTACTTTTAATGCTGCTTCTACTATAGAATCACAATCAAGGCCATATTTTTTCATCAGATCTGATGGCTTACCACTTTCTCCAAAGCTATCGTTAACCGCTACCATTTCCATAGGAGTAGGAGTGTTAGTAGATAGCAACTGAGCTATGCTATCACCAAGGCCACCATTTCTCATGTGTTCTTCGGCACTTACCACGCATTTTGTTTTAGCTACAGAGTCTAAAATAGCTTTTTCGTCTAGTGGTTTGATCGTATGAATATTTACTATTTCAGCACTTATGCCTTTTTGAGATAGTATTTTTTTAGCTTCTAATGCTTCCCATACTAAATGGCCAGTCGCAAAAATACTAATATCAGAACCTTCTTCTAAAACAACAGCTTTACCAATTTCGAAGTTTTGATCAGCTGCAGTGAAGTTAGGAACTTTTGGTCTACCAAATCTTAAGTAAACAGGTCCTTGGTAGTCTGCAATAGCAATAGTTGCTGCTTTTGTTTGGTTATAATCGCATGTGTTTATAACAGTCATGCCAGGAAGCATTTTCATTAGACCAATGTCTTCCAATATTTGATGGGTTGCACCATCTTCTCCTAGGGTTAGTCCGGCGTGAGAAGCACAAATTTTTACGTTTTTACCAGAGTAAGCTACCGATTGACGGATTTGATCGTAGACACGGCCAGTAGAAAAGTTAGCAAAAGTTCCTGTAAAAGGAATTTTACCACCTATTGTCATACCAGCTGCAATCCCAATCATGTTGGCTTCAGCAATCCCTATTTGAAAAAATCTATCTGGATGATCTTTGGCAAAAGCATCCATTTTTAAAGATCCGGTAAGGTCAGCACATAATGCGACTACGTCTTTATTCTTTTTTCCTAATTCTGTTAATCCAGCTCCAAATCCGGAGCGTGTATCTTTCATTTCCATTTTTTATAATTTTAGGGACACTGTTTTTTTAGGTAAAACTTTAAATGTTAAGTCTTTGGTAAAAATGCTTTCCGATGCATTCTTTGCTCTATAAATAATTCGGTAACTGCCAGGCATTAAATAAACATTTTGCTTGCCTTTGTTTGACTTAATATCTGTTACCCATTTTAATTCGTTTTCGTCTTCAAAAATACTTCCATAGCCCGAGGAGGTAAAGGAAAGTATAACTAAGCTTGGCTCTGGAATTACTACTTTGTAAGAAGAGTCTTGCTTAATACTTATGCTATGTTTTATGCGAGGAAGGGTTAAGAATTCTAGGTCGTAGTCTCCAATTAAATAATTTTGGTTACTATTAATTTTCTGAACATTTAATATTTCTTCTTCTCCTTTTAATTTAACAATGCAATTTGCAATCTGTCTTCCTCCCATACTTAGCTTTAAATTGGCTTGAGGAGTATGTAAAGCAATAATAGTATGTTTCCCAGGACTTAATTTCCATTCTTGATCAGACTCAACAGGCGGAATAGTATGAGCAACCACTTTGTAGCTTAAAACCGGATCAATTTTTAGAGTGTCTGGTAAACCTTTGTGGTTCATGGTATGAATAAAGTTGTATTGTAATTTTCCTGAAAAAGAATCATAAAAACTAACAGGTACATTGGTTTCTGTAGGAAGCCCTTGCTTATCAAGAAGATTAAGCTGAACAGTACTAGTATTTAGAACTTGAGAGACTACTACATTCAAAATGTTTTTAAAGCTTTCTGGGTCTTTAGCGTCGTAAAAGGTACCTACGCAGTCAAATGTTTTTTGAAAATCTTTTTTTAGTCCTATACCAATGACAAAAGGTTTTAAAATGACTTTTTTCTCTTGGTACAATCTTGAAATAGCACAAGGGTCACCATCGCATTCTTCTATACCGTCGGTAATTAGAATAACAATGTTTCTTGCGTTTTTAGTATCGCTAGGAAAATCATAAGCACCAGATTCAAGAGCTTGAGCTATTGATGTTGTTCCTTTTGGTTTTATAGTTTTTAATCGGTTTTGTATGGATGCGATATTGTTGAAACCAAAATCAACTTCTAGTTTTGTGTCGTCACAATGCTGTGGCGGATAGGGGTGCTGATGACCATAAACTCTAAGAGCAACTTCTAGGTTTTTTTGTCCTTTTAAGCTATCGAGCATATCGATAAGCAAGCTTTTAGCAACATCCATTCTAGACTGGGCCCCAAATTTGGCATACATGCTTTGAGAGGCGTCGAAAATAAAAAGGACTCTGGTTTTTTTAAGATCGTTTTGAGCAAAAGTTGGCACACTTAAAAAGATACTTAAAATTAACGTTGTTGTTAATTTTAGAAACAGTAAATTTTTAAGTTTTAATTGTAAGTCCATTTTAGAAATCTCCTAATGTCTCTTGATTTTGAGATAAAGCCGATGCTAGTTGCTCATCGTTTGGAGCTGCGCCATGCCATTTGTGAGTACCCATCATAAAATCTACACCATTACCCATTTCGGTATGCATTACTATACAGACTGGCTTTCCTTTTCCTGTTCTGCTCTTAGCATCTTTCAATACTTTAAGAAGCTCAGAGATGTTGTTTCCGTCCTTACAGGTAATTACGTCCCATCCAAATGCTTCGAATTTAGCTTCCACACTTCCTAGAGCTAATACGTCGTCTGTGGTACCATCAATTTGTTTTTGATTGTAATCTATGGTAGAAATAAGATTGTCTATTTTTTTAGCGGAAGCATACATTGCAGCTTCCCAAACCTGACCTTCTTGTAACTCTCCATCACCATGAAGACTATAAACAATATTGTCTTCATTGTTAAGTTTTTTTGTTTCTGCTGCACCGATAGCAACCGACATCCCTTGTCCTAAAGAACCAGAAGCCATACGAATACCAGGTAATCCTTCGTGAGTAGTAGGATGGCCTTGCAATCTAGAGTTTATAGTTCTAAAAGTAGCAAGTTCGCTTGCCTGGAAAAACCCTCTTCTTGCTAAAACACTATACCAAACTGGCGAAATGTGTCCGTTTGATAAAAAGAATAAATCTTCGTTTTTACCGTCCATTTTAAAATCGTCGTCAATTTTCATCACCTCAAAATATAGAGATACTAAAAATTCTGCGCAACCTAAAGAACCGCCAGGATGGCCCGAACTTTGTGCGTGAACCATTCTTACAATATCCCTTCTTACCTGATTACAAATGGATTCTAAATCGTGTGTCATAAGTGTATTTATTATGATTCAAATTTAATTCTTTTCGTAAGGTAAAGAACAATTGTTGATATTTTTTAAAAAATGTTTGAAAGAGGTGCTTATCTTTGCTCAAAATATTTATAAAAAATGGCTTTAAAATGTGGAATAGTTGGATTGCCAAATGTTGGGAAATCTACTTTATTTAATTGTTTGTCGAATGCTAAGGCACAATCGGCTAATTTTCCTTTTTGTACTATAGAACCAAACGTAGGTGTTATAACGGTTCCGGACGAAAGGTTAACAAAGTTAGAAGAGTTAGTTAACCCTGAGAAAGTACAACCTACAACAATCGAAATTGTAGATATCGCAGGATTGGTAAAAGGAGCTAGTAAAGGAGAAGGCTTAGGAAATAAGTTTTTAGCAAATATCCGAGAAACGGATGCTATTATACATGTATTGAGGTGTTTTGATAACGATAATATTGTACATGTTGATGGATCTGTTGATCCTATTAGAGATAAAGAAACGATTGATTACGAATTGATACTGAAGGATTTAGAGGCGATAGATAAAAAAATTCAGAAGTACGATAAGATTTCAAGAACTGGAGATAAAGAAGCGCGTAAAATTTCAGATGTATTGATTAAATACAAAGCTCACCTAGAGAGTGGTCAGTCTGTTAGAAGTTTAGAAGTAGAAGAAAAAGAAAAGGAACACATCAGTGATTTAATGCTATTAACTGCTAAGCCCATCATGTATGTGTGTAATGTGGATGATTCTGCGGTTCAGTCAGGAAACAAACATGTCGATAGAGTAAGGGAGGTGGTGGCTAAAGAAAATGCTTCCATCATTATTATTGCTGCATCTACAGAAGCTGATATTGCAGAATTAGAAAGTTTTGAAGAACGTCAAATGTTTTTGGAAGACTTAGGTTTAAAAGAGCCAGGAGTTAATAGAGTTATTCAAACTTCTTACGATTTGCTAGATTTATCTACTTACTTTACTGCAGGAGTTAAAGAGGTTAGAGCTTGGACTATTCGTAAAGGAATGAAAGCTCCTCAAGCTGCCGGAGTAATTCACAGTGATTTCGAAAAAGGTTTTATTAGAGCAGAAGTTATCAAATATTCTGATTTTACTGAACTAGGCTCTGAAATAGCTTGTAAAGAAAACGGTAAAATGAATGTAGAAGGAAAAGAATATGTTGTTGAAGATGGAGATATTATGCACTTCAGATTTAATAACTAGAAACTAATCGATATTTTTAAGGATAATTATATTTGTGTATGAATTCTATCTTATTTGACGATTGCCGTTCTGATTTATTACCTCTTACTTACACTAAACCTGTTTGTCAATTAAGGGTTGGTATACTGACTATTAAGGAAAAGTGGGAGATCTTATCTGGACTTTCTTTTTCTTTTAAAACCGAAGATTATCTTCAAAAAAAATACCCTTTAGTTTTAAGCAATGACAATTTGTTTATCAATGGAAGTATACTTCCTAATAAAGAATTGGTAGATGCAATTGAAAAATTAGAAAGGGAGCAATCTCTTGTTAAAGATGGTGTTGTTATTGCTTATAAGTCTAGCAATGAAAATCGTCCTGAAAAAGATGTAGAATACCAAAATGATATTTTTCAGCTTAATAGATGTTGGAATATTTTCTCTTTAAATAAAACTGAGATTGATTCTGATTTTCAGTTAGTTACCAAAGGTAAAACGACTCAGGAAATTAGCAAAACCAATACGGTTATTGGTGGCCAAAATATTTTCATTGAAGAAGGCGCCAAGGTAGAGTGTAGTATTTTAAATGCTCAATCTGGCTTTATATATATAGGTAAGAATGCCGAAATAATGGAAGGTTCTATGGTGAGAGGTTCTCTTGCTATGTGTGAAAATTCGGTTTTAAAAATGGGAGCTAAAATTTATGGAGCAACCACTTTAGGTCCTTTTTGTAAGGTCGGTGGAGAAGTAAATAATTCTGTTTTTCAAGGATTTTCTAATAAAGGTCACGATGGTTTTTTAGGAAATTCTGTAATAGGCGAATGGTGTAATTTAGGAGCAGACACTAACAACTCAAACCTTAAGAACAACTACGCAGAAGTTAAATTATGGAATTATTCTGTAGATAGATTTGAAAAAACTGGTCTTCAGTTTTGCGGATTAATAATGGGAGACCATTCTAAATGTGGCATAAACACCATGTTTAATACAGGAACTGTAATAGGTATTTCTTCTAATTTATTTGGGCCTGGTTTTCCAAGGAATTTTATTCCTTCCTTTTCATGGGGAGGATCTGGAGGATACACCACCTTTGTTTTAGATAAGGTATTCGATGTAGCTCAAAAAGTTATGGAAAGAAGAGCTATCGAATTAACCTCTGAAGATAAAGATATTCTAAGCTATGTTTTCTCGCTGACAAATAAGTACCGAAAGCAGTAGTCCCTGTCAAAACTGGAAAGCGTTTGCAACGGAACACTCTTTGCATATAACACTCTCACAACTATAATTGAAATTAAATCTGTCAATTTGGCATTAATATAAATATATGAGTAATACTTTTTTAGATTCTTTGGCTTCAGGTGCATTTGAAGACGATGCTGATTTCATTCCATTGTTAAGCAATGAAGACGAAGAGAAAATAAACAAAGAAGAAGTCCCTTCTGTACTACCAATTTTACCATTAAGAAATACGGTTTTGTTTCCTGGTGTTGTAATTCCTATTACTGTTGGTAGAGATAAATCGATCAAACTAATAAAAGAAGTTTATAAAAAAGATAAAATATTAGGGGTTGTTTCTCAGAAGGATTTGAATGTGGAGGAACCTTCTATTGATGATCTTAATAAGATAGGTACGGTAGCTCACATAATGAAAATGCTACGTATGCCTGACGGAAACATTACGGTTATCATCCAAGGACGAAAATTAATGGAGGTTCAGGAACTGGTAGAAGATGAGCCTTATTTAAAAGCAAAAGTAATAGAGCTTGCTGAAGAAAAGCCTGATTCAAAAGACGAAGAGTTTGAAGCATTGGTTGATTCGGTTAAAGACATTGCTATAATGATAGTAAAGGAGTCTCCAAATATTCCTTCAGAAGCACAACTAGCTATTAGAAATATAGAGTCATCTTCTTTTTTAGTGAATTTTGTATGCTCTAATATGGATACTTCGGTTACTAAAAAGCAAGAGCTATTACAAACCTTCAATCTTAAAAAACGTTCTCAATTAACTTTGGAAATGTTGACTAAAGAATTGCAGCGTTTGGAAATGAAAAACGAAATTCAGCATAAGGTTAAACACGATTTAGACCAACAACAAAGAGAATATTTTCTTAATCAACAACTGAAAGCGATCCAAGAAGAATTGGGTGGATCGGCGGATCAAGAAATTGAGGAAATGAAAAATAGAGCTAAATCGAAAAAATGGAACGATACGGTAAAAGACGGATTTGATAAGGAAATTAAGAAATTGCAACGAATGAATCCGGCTATGGCTGATTATTCTGTTCAAAGAGCTTATCTTGATCTTTGTCTTGATTTACCATGGGGTGTCTTTAGTAAAGATACTTTTGATTTGACTAAAGCAAAAAAGATTTTAGATAGAGACCATTTTGGTTTAGAAAAAGTAAAAGAAAGAATTTTAGAACATCTAGCAGTACTAAAATTAAAGGGTGATATGAAAGCACCTATTATTTGTTTGTATGGCCCTCCTGGAGTTGGTAAAACTTCTTTAGGAAAGTCGGTTGCCGAAGCACTTGGTAGAAGTTACGAAAGAATTTCTTTTGGAGGCTTAAGAGACGAATCGGAAATTAGAGGACATAGAAGAACTTATATTGGTGCTATGCCAGGAAGAATTATTAAGTCGATTAAAAAGGCAAATACTTCCAATCCTGTTTTTGTTTTAGATGAAATTGATAAAGTAAATAGAGATTCCCATGGAGATCCGTCTTCGGCATTGTTAGAGGTCTTAGATCCGGAACAAAACAATTCTTTCCACGATAATTATTTAGATATTGGTTATGACTTGTCTAAAGTAATGTTTATTGCTACAGCCAATTCTCTATCGACTATTCAACCTGCCTTAAGAGACAGGATGGAAGTTATTGAGATAAATGGTTACACTATTGAAGAGAAAGTACAGATTGCTAAAATCCATTTGTTGCCTAAGCAAATAAAAGAGCACGGATTAAAGAAGGGCGATGTAAAGATTTCTAATGCTGTTTTAGAGAAAGTTGTAGAAGGTTATACTAGAGAGTCTGGTGTTAGAGGAATGGATAAGATGATAGCTAAATTAGTGCGAAATGCTGCTAAGTCCATTGCAATGGAACAACCTTACAACGTAACGCTTAAAATAGAAGATCTAGAATCGATTTTAGGTGCTGTTATATTCGATAAAGACAAATACCTTAATAATGACATTGCAGGAGTAGTTACTGGCTTAGCATGGACTTCTGTGGGTGGCGACATTTTATTTATTGAAAGCTCTTTAAGTAAAGGTAAAGGGAAGTTAAGTATTACAGGAAATTTAGGAAATGTAATGAAAGAGTCGGCTACAATAGCCATGCAGTATTTGAAATCTAATTGTGAGAAACTAGGAATCAGTTTCCAATCTTTTCAGAATTACGATGTTCATATTCATGTTCCTGAAGGAGCAACTCCAAAAGATGGTCCTTCGGCAGGGATTACTATGCTAACAGCTTTAACTTCTTTGTTTACACAAAGAAAAGTGAAAAGTAAATTAGCAATGACTGGCGAGATTACTCTTAGAGGAAAAGTGTTGCCAGTAGGAGGAATTAAAGAGAAAATACTTGCGGCTAAGCGTGCTGGTATTAAGGAGATTATTTTGTGTGCTCAAAACAAGAAAGACATTAACGATATTAATCCTGACTATCTTAAAGGACTTACTTTTCATTATGTAAGCCATATGATGGAGGTTTTAGAATTATCTCTGATGTCTACAAAAGTTAAGAATTATAAAAAATTAAATTAATTAACTAGATTTGTATTATAATTTAAATAATCATCATGAAAAAATCATTTTTATTGAGCGTACTTACCTTTTTCGCTCTTAGTGCTTTTAGCCAATCTACTTTAGTTAAAATAAGTCCATTTCACTTACTTGACGGAACGTTTTACACCTCTATTGAGAAAAATTTAAACAATGACAGAACTATATATCTCGCTGGAGGTTATAGGCTGTCTGACAACGGAGACGATATCGGTTGGATGGGAGAATTACAAATAAGAAAATACTTATTTAGATTTACAAAATCTCAATCATTAGGAGAATCGCCTTTTTCTGGAGTATATGGAGGCTTATATGGAAACGGAAAATACTTTTCAGAGTTTGATGGTGGTGATGATTATTACTATGATTATGACGATTATTATTACTCTCCAGAAGATTACGAAATTAAGCAAGTAGAAGGTGGAGTTATGATGGGAATACAGATGGTGTTTCATAAAAAACTATCCTTAGACTTTTTTGTAGGAGGAGGTTTAAGAGCTTCAGAAATAAGTGGTAACTACAATGGAACTCCATATTTTCCTGAAAGAGGATATACTGGTGTAGTACCTAAAGTAGGCTTTGAAGTAGGTATTTCTTTTTAATAAGAACAACTAAAATTTAATTTAAAAGCACAGTAAAATACTGTGCTTTTTTTATAATTTTTAAACAACAATATTCGTTTAAACTTTATTAATATTGTATATGCATAAGATTTTAATCTTTTTCATCTTCTTTTTTTCTTTTGATTTACTAGCACAAACTGGTGGTACTAATTCTTACGCTTTTTTTAACACTCCTTTATCGGCTAGGTTAGCAGTGCTCAATCAACCAATAGCTATTTATGATAATGACGTTAATGTTGCTATTTTAAATCCTTCTATGTTGAACGAGCAAAAGCATGGCATACTTTCTATGAATGTGGTAGATTATTATGCTGACATTAGTTTTTTAGAAGCCGCTTATGTTTTTCCTTACAAAGAATTAGGAACCTTTTCTACTTCCCTTAAATCAGTGTCTTATGGGGACTTTTTAGAAACCGATATTAGCTCAAATGTTTTAGGATCTTTTAGTGCTAGTGAGCAAATTATTTCTTTCGGATATGGAATGCCTTTGGGTAGTAACTTTAATGCTGGTGTTCAATTTAAATTTCTAGTTTCTGATTTTGCAGATTATCAGTCTTCTGCTATAGCATCTGATATTGCTCTTTCTTATTTTAATCCTAAGTCAAATTGGTCTTTTTCTCTCTTGAGTAGAAATATTGGTAGACCAATTTCTGATTATACTAATAGCCAACTTTCTTTGCCATTTGTAGTACATATTGGAGCGTCAAAAACTCTTGAGCATCTTCCTTTCAGATTTCATTTGGGTTATCATAATCTTCAAAATTTTGATAATACTTTTGAGCTTTCTAATTCCAATACTTCTCTTTTTGATGATCAGGATGTTTCCGATATTTCTTTTGGAAGCAAACTCTTTAACCACTTTAGTTTAGGAGGCGAATTAACATTAGCTAAAAGAATAGATTTAAGGTTTGGTTATAACGCTCAAAGACGTAGAGAATTACAGCTTAGTTCTTACCAAGGTACTGTTGGGTTTTCTTGGGGATTAGGAGTAAGATTAAATTCTTTCATAATAGACTTTGGTAGAGTAACCAATCATCTTAATGGTTCACCAAATTATTTTTCTATTCGAACCAATCTTAACAAACTTATTTCTAGAAAATGAAAAAAATAAACATTGCAATTGATGGACATTCTTCTTGTGGAAAGAGCACTATAGCTAAACAATTGGCGCATCACTTCAGTTATGTTTATATTGATACCGGAGCAATGTATCGTTCTGTTTGTTTGTATTGTTTGCAAAACGATATTCTTGTAAATGGTAACTTAGATACCCAGAAACTTATCGCATCATTGGATCATATTGATATTTCTTTTTCTTACAATTTTGAGCTTAAAAAAGCAGAGACCTTACTTAATAACGTAAATGTTGAAAATGAAATAAGATCCCTTTGGGTTTCCGAAAACGTTAGCAAGATTAGCAAACTTAAAGATGTAAGAGCCAAGTTAATTAAAATTCAAAAAAATATTGGCAAATCTAAAGGAGTAGTTATGGACGGAAGAGATATCGGTTCGGTTGTTTTTCCTGATGCAGAAATTAAATTATTTATAACAGCTTCTTTAAAGGAAAGAACCATAAGAAGGTTCTCTGATTTAGAGAATGTAAGCATGGAAGAAATAGAGCGAAATTTAGCTCAAAGAGATTATGACGACTCTAATAGGGAGGAAAATCCACTTGTTCAGACCCAAGACGCTATTCTTATTGATAATACTAATTTAGGTAAAGAGGAACAGCTAGAGTTGATTTTAGAGCATTGTAATAAGGTTATTTTTGCTTAAAAGGAGCCATTACTTCTTCAATTGACTTTCTGTTATCGAAAAACGAAAGCAATTCTTTCAAGACATTTTCAACTACTGCATCTGGACAAGATGCTCCCGAAGTAAGTATAATTTTAACTTTATCTTTTTTAGGAATAAAATCAGATGTAGTTAACATTTTTTTGTTTTTGTAGTCGAAGTGGTTAATTGTTTTTTGAGACTCTATTTCTTCTTCCGATTTTATAAAGAATGTTTTTAATTTTTGCTCGCATAGTTCCACTAAATGCGATGTGTTAGAGCTATTATAGCCTCCTACAACAATTGCCACGTCAGCTTCAACTTCTAAGAGTCCGTAAGTTGATTTTTGATTTTCATTGGTAGCGTAGCAAAGAGTATCTCTTGTATCTGCAAAGTGATCTTTATAATTTTCCTTTCCATATTTTTTTGCAATAGTGTCTTTTAAGAAATTCGATATTTCTTCTGTTTCACTTGCTAGCATGGTGGTTTGGTTAACTACTCCAATTTTTTCTAAATCCTTTTTAACATCAAAGTTTTCCGAATATTTTCCTTTGAAAAAAGTGTAGAATTCTTCCTCTGGCTTTTCTCCTAAAATGATATCCTTTAAAAAGGATGCTTCCTTTAAATCTTTAATTATTAAAGATGGAGCGTTTTGGTAAGAGTGAGAAAAGGTAGCTTTAGTTTCTTCATGTTTGTATTTACCATGAATAATAATAGAAAAATTATCTTTAGAAATGCTTTCTGCTTTCTTCCATACTCTAGTTACAAATGGGCAAGTAGTATCATAGCTTTCTAGTTTTACTCCTTTTCGTCTTAAGAGATCTTCAATTTCTATAGTTGTTCCAAAAGCCGGAGTAATAATAACATCATCATTATTAATCTCATCCCACGGAATTAATTGATTTCCTTGAGTATCCATAATAAATTTCAATCCTTTTGCTAATAAATCATCGTTAACAATAGGATTGTGAATCATCTGACTTAATAGATAAATATTCTTGTTTGGATTTTCTTCTATAGCTTTATAAGAAATTTCTATAGCATTTTCTACCCCAAAGCAGAATCCGAAATGTCTAGCAAGATGAAACTGAACAGGACCAAAGTCTAGTATAGTTGGTGTAAAGTCTTTCTTTTTTAAATCAAGACTTTTTCTTTTGTTTTTTATGGTCTTTATTATAGAAGACTGATAAAATTCAGGAACATCGAAATTTTTCATTTTGTTAATTTAAAGTCCGAGCAAAAATAGGTAAATTTGACTAATGAGTGATTTGAAAAATATACGAACTGACTATCAGGTAGGAAATTTAAATGAGACTGATTTAACCAACTCTCCAATCGATTTATTTCAGAAATGGATGGATAAGGCTGTCGAATTAGTTAAAAAAGATGCAAATGCTTTTGTGTTATCTACCATTGATGGAAACGGCTCTCCTAGTTCAAGAGTAGTTTTACTAAGAGGAATAGATAAAGGCTCTTTTTGTTTTTTTACTAATTACACTAGCAATAAGGCTAGTAATATGGAAGAAAATAATCAGGTAGCAATGAATTTTTTCTGGCCTGACTTAGAAAGACAAATTAGAATTACGGGTGCTATTGAGCGAACAAGTTCAAAATATTCGGATGATTATTTTCATAGTCGACCCTATTCTAGTAAAATTGGAGCTTGGGCTTCCGATCAGAGTTCGGTGATTAAAACAAGAAAAGAGTTGGATGAAAGCGTTTCTTTTTATGAAAATAAATTTCCTGAAGATGTGCCTAGGCCAGATTTTTGGGGAGGATATAAAATTATTCCTAATTCTATAGAGTTTTGGCAGGGAAGATCAAACAGATTACACGATAGATTTGTTTATAATCAGGAGAAAAAAAATTGGAAAATAGATAGATTGTCTCCTTAGATTCTGTTTTGTAAAAAGTCTTTTTCAACTATTTCTGACCTATCAATTGTATATCTTAACCATTGAAGCATTACTAGGTCTTTTTCTTCATCGTTTAATTTCCAATCTAAATTGCTTTTTTCCAATTTAGTTCTTAATTGATACAAGCAAATTGCGGCTGACACTGATAAATTAAAGCTTTCTGTAAAGCCATACATTGGAATAGTTACTAACTCGTCGGACATTTCTTGTGCTTCTCTAGTAAGACCTTCCATCTCTGTTCCGAATAAAAGAGCAAACTTTCCTTTACTTACATCAAAAGAGTCTAAGCTTTGGACTTCCTTTCCTGGAACGGTTGCGACAATTCTATAGCCTTGTTTTTTTAGCTTTCTAATACATTTTAAAGTATTGTTTTCTTCTTCGTTATATCTATTGATGCTTAGCCAATTAGAAGAGCCCATAGCTACCTCTGTGTCTGGTGAAAATTCGTTGTAATTTTCTATCACATGAACATCTTGAACACCAAAGCAATCAGCAGATCGTAGTACTGCACTTGCGTTTAAAGGTTGATAAATGTTTTCTAATACTACAGTAAGATAACTTGTTCGGTTAAGAAGATTTTTTTGAAATAATTCTAATCTTTGGTCTGTAATACAATTGCTAAGGTGTTTTATAAGTTTTTTCATTGGACAAAACAATTTTCTTTTTGTTGAAACCCTCTTAAAAATTCATCAATTTTCATTCTCTTCTTTCCAGATATTTGGACTTCTTTAAGACAAATAAATCCGTCTTTAACAGCTACTTTAAATTGGGTTTTATCTAGTTCTACATCACCAATTTTTAAATTATGATTTGTGAATTCGATGCTAGCATCATATATTTTAAACACTTTGTTTGGATCACCCATTAAATTTGTCCAAGCGCTAGGGTAAGGAGATAAACCCAGAATCTTTTGAAGAATAGTTTTTCCATTATTTTGCCAATCAATTTTACAATCGGCTTTAAATATTTTTGGAGCTTGAGTAGTATCGCCTTCTTGCTTAATGCTTGGAGCATTTTGTTGTTTTATAGCGTCAATAGTTTTTGTAATTAACTGACTTCCTATATCCATCAGTTTATCGTGAAGTGAGCCAGCATTTTCTGCTTTTTCAATTTTTATTTTTTCTTGGAAAATTATGTTTCCAGTGTCAATTTTTTCATCAATAAAAAAGGTAGTAACGCCACTTTCTTTTTCTCCATTTATTATTGCCCAATTTATTGGTGCAGCACCTCTGTATTTTGGTAGGAGAGAAGCATGTAAGTTAAATGTTCCTTTTAAAGATAATTGCCACACTTCTTTAGGAAGCATTCTGAAAGCAACTACTACTTGAACATCTGGCTTCCATTCTTGTAATTGACTTATAAAATCAGGGTCCTTTAAATTGCTAGGTTGTAAAACTTCTATTTCTTGTTCTAGAGCGTATTTTTTTACGGATGAGATATTTACTTTTTGGCCTCTACCTGATGGCCTGTCCGGAGCTGTAATTACACCAACAACATTATATTCTTTCTCAATCAAGTGTTTTAAGCAATGGGTAGCAAAATCGGGTGTACCCATAAAAACAATTTTTAAATCCTTCATGCTGCAAATCTAAAACATTTAATCAATCCAAATAAACTGATTGTATTTATCTATTTCTAGTTTTCCATTTTCCAGCAAAAATTCAATAACTTTTATGATTTTTTCTTCTTCAAAATCCATTACTTTTAAAATAATTTCATCAATTGAGGCTGCTTGTAATTTGAGCATATTTTCGACTTCAGCTCGTATTAATTGAAATTCTTTTTCTGATAACTCAGACTTCCCTTGTTTCAAACAGATGTCGCAAACACCACATTTTTCTACATCTTTTTCATTGAAATAATCTAGTAAAAAACTACTCCTACAAAGGTCTTTATTTTTGTAATAGTTGATGATTTTATCGGCTTTTTCTAAATCCCTTTTCTTGTTTTCGATTAGATTTTGCTTTGAGAAATATAATTTCTTTGCATCAATTCTATTTTCTAAAAAGTAAATTTTTGGCTTAGAATTTTGTTTGACATAATCGATCAGTTTTAATTCTAATAATTTGATTAATAATTTGGTCACATTTTGACTGTCCGTGTTTAATCTTTTTGCTAAAACATCTTCTTGTATAATAACAAAAGTTTCGAATATCCCAGGATAAGATCGCAATAGAGTTTTAATAATTTTATCGAAACTAGGGTTAGCAATTTGAAACTGATATAGTTCGTTGTGGCTTACTTTAATATGAACTTTTGAAGGATTTGAAAAAGTGTCACTTAGTTTTATTAGTTCTTCTTTTTCTAGAATTTTCAAACTGTTAAAGGCTTTTAAATATTCTAAATTAAACTTATTGCAAAACTCTATGATGTTAAACTCGTGTTCTTTCATTGATGAAATAGGGCCAATCGCTAAACCAAAATAGTTGGCCAATGACTGATATACAAACCTTATTTCATCTTTGTTTGGGTATTTAGTTTCTATTTGAGCTAGCAACTCTTTTTCTAATGCATTGTTAGCTAGCAATATAGAATATGCTGTTTTGCCATCTCTTCCTGCTCTTCCTGCTTCCTGAAAATACGATTCTATGGTCTGAGGAATAAACTGATGGATAACAGACCTTACATTGGGTTTGTCTATTCCCATTCCGAATGCATTTGTTGCAACCATTACTCTTACATGGTTTTGAGTCCACTCTTTTTGTATTTTATCTCTTTCTTTTATATCTAAACCTCCATGATAAAAATGGGCCGAAATCCCGTGTTGATTAAGGAAATTGCTAGTGGTTTTTGTTTCTTTTCTTGTTTTGCAATAAACGATAGAACTCCCTTTTACTTTTTTTAATATTTGAAGAATTTTTGTCGATATATCTTCAGTTTCAATAACGATATAAGAAAGTTCTTTTCTGAAAAAACTATTGCTTACTACATTGTTAGCTTTAAACTCTAATTTTATCTGAATATCTTCAATTACTTTCTTAGTTGCAGTAGCTGTAAGTGCTATAATTGGTGCCTTGCATATTTCTTTTAGTTCTGAAATTTTTAAATAATTTGGTCTAAAGTCATATCCCCATTCCGAAATACAATGGGCTTCGTCAACAGCTATTAAATTTACATTCATCTTGTGCAGCCTTTGCTTAAACATTTCGTTCTGCAAACGTTCTGGAGAGAGGTATAAAAATTTAACTCCTCCATAAATACAATTGTCTAATGCTATATCAATTTCGGAGTGAGTCATCCCTGAAAAAATAGCGATTGCTTTTATATTTTTACTGTTAAGATTCAGTACTTGATCTTTCATTAAAGCAATAAGAGGAGAGACGACAATACAAACGCCATCCATCATTAGTGCAGGTATTTGGAAACAAATAGATTTTCCTCCTCCTGTAGGTAGAAGTGCTAAAGTGTCTTTTTTGTCGAGTACAGATTGTATTATTTGCTCCTGTCCAGATCGGAAAGAATCATGATCCCAATATTGTTTTAATAATTGATTTGGCTTCATCATTAATTAAGGGAGTAGTTATATTCGATCGAGAATAAATTTAATCCGATCTTCTACATTTCCTTCAGGTAAGATAGCAATTTTATATCCAAATTCCGAATAAATATTTGATAGTTGCTTGTAAATTTGTTGGGCTTGCTCTATATTTTCTAAACGCTGTGAATCGTTTTCAAAAATTTTTGGCCAAAACGGACAAATAAAAACAGTAGAGAAAAATCGTAAATCGACACTAGTTTTATGGAAAGAATCAGGGATTTTTATTTGATTCATTTTCATATATGCTAAACCATCTAAAAAGCTTCTGTCGTAGAATTGAATGTCAGATTTTGCCATTTGATATTGTTCCAGTCTTTTGTTGAATACTGTTTGTTCAAAATCAAACTCTTTAACAGAATTATTTATTTTTTGGCTTTCGATTATTTCTCTTGATACTTCATCGAAACAAATATGACCTTGCTTTTTTAACTCATTAATAAGAGTAGTTTTTCCTGACGAAGGGCCTCCGCTAATTACGATTCGTTTCATTATAGAGACAAGCCAAGAATAGCTATTACAGTTCCTAAAATTATAGAGATCATTTTATGTTTATTAAAGTTGTGGCCATCTCCACTTTCAAATAAAATAGTAGTGGAAATATGTAAAAATATTCCTATTACGATAGCCATTATTTCATTGTGAAAATTACTCACGTTAATAAACTCGCTAGTAAACATTCCTAAAGGAGTCATTAAGGCAAATACAATTATGATTGCAAATGATTTAAACTTAGAAAAACCACTTAATAACATCATATTCATAAGTACTATACTTACTGGTATTTTATGTATTGCAAGTCCTGTGAGTAAATTATCGTGAACATGATTGTGATCGTGGTTTCCTAATGGCATTCCTTCTAAAACAGCATGTACACTCAGACCTATTAGTACGCTTAGGGGAATGCTTCCGTGAAAGTGACTATGTCCGTGTTCAGCTCCTTTAGTAAAATGCTCTAAAATTATTTGAAAGAAAAACCCTAGAATAATATAAATTCCTATTGAATAATCTGCTCCATGGTTGTAAATGTCTGGAATAAGATGAAGGACTGTTATAGCAAAAAGGTAAGAACCACTAAAAGATATAAGCAGTTTAGTCTTTGTTCCTGAAAAGCCTTTGTAGTAAAGAGCAATTAATGCTCCAATTAAAACCGATGATATTAATATTAAGTAATACATAATTTATTTCTGTGCTAAGATAATTAGGCGATTCGAATTTATTACATCAAAATCATTTAACTCATAATCTCCCCAAATGTTAATAATTTTTAATCCTGATTTTTGCATTAAATCAGAAATATCATTTAAAAATAGAGCTCTCACTTTTTCTTTGTAAGAATAGGCTTCCTCATCATGAAAAGATATTTTTTTTGTGATGAATTTCGAGTCAAAATTTCTATTTATATGGAAGTCTAATCCTTCTACTTTTTTAACTTCGGTGCTTACCAAGTTGGCAATTACTTTTTTAGCATTCATGAAGTCAAATATTAATTTTCCTCCAGGTTTTAGGCTGTTAGCCATTGCGTCAAAAGCTAATTGATTATCCTCTTCATTATCAAAGTAACCAAAACTCGTAAATAGGTTTAAGCAAAAGTCAAAGTATTGTTTTTTGTACGTTTTTCTCATATCGAAGACTTCAAAACGACAATTTTCATTAGAATTATTGTTAGCTAACACAATATTTTGATCGGCATTGTCTATTCCTTGGACCTCAAATCCTAACGAATTTATGTAGTGGGAGTGACGGCCGTTTCCGCAGGCAACGTCTATAAATTTAGCTGTTTTACTAGGTTGAAGTGTAGCAAGCAGATTGTTTAAGAAATGCTGTGCTTCTTGCTCATTTCTATTATTATAGAGTATGTGGTAATATTTTGTGTTAAACCAATTTTCCATTTTTCAAATATATATTTTCTTAAGAATATAAATCACTAAATTCGCCAAATGGATGATAAATATGTCAATTATGAAATGATTGCTAAAACACAGCTCGGATTAGAGTCTGTTTTAGCTCAAGAACTTACGGATTTAGGTGCCCAAGATGTTGTGGAATTAAATAGGGCAGTAAGTTTTGTTGGAGATTTAGGTTTTATGTATAAAGCAAATCTTAACCTTAGAACTGCAATAAGAATTTTAAGACCTATTTATAAATATGTTGCCAGAACAGAGGACGATTTATACGAACGTGCTAAGGACTTAGATTGGTCGAAATATATTAATGTAGACGATACAATTGCTGTCAATGCTGCGGTAAACTCTGATTTCTTTAATCACAGTCATTACGTTGCTTTGAAAGTAAAAGATGCTATTGTTGATTATTTTAGAGATCTAACAAAAGGAAAAAGGCCGAACGTTGACACTAAAAATCCGGATGTTAGGATTAATATTCATATTTCTAATGATAAAGTAAATATATCATTAGATAGCTCTGGTGATTCTTTACACAAAAGAGGGTATAGGCATGTAACTAACGTAGCTCCCATTAGTGAGGTTTTAGCTGCTGGAATGATACTCTTGAGTGATTGGGATAGAGAAAGTGATTTCTTAGACCCAATGTGTGGTTCAGGAACCTTGTTGATTGAAGCTGCTATGATTGCTTGTAATATTCCGCCATCCTTACATCGAAAAAACTTTGGTTTTATGAACTGGGCAAGTTTCGATGAAGAGCTTTGGGAAACGATTAAAACATCTTCTCTTAATAAGGTTAAAGATTTTAAAGGTAAAATTATAGGTTGCGATAGATCTTTTGAATCTTTCAGAAAAGCTGAGGCAAATATTAAAGACGCTATGCTGGAAGATATTATAGATGTAAAGAGAGCTAATTTCTTTAGAGAACCTCATATGTTCGAAACAACTGGTACTATATTATTTAATCCACCTTATGGGGAAAGAATAGAGGCTGATGTGTTAGAATTGTATGGTAAGATAGGGGACACCTTCAAAAAGCATTATGCGGGCTCTACAGCATGGTTAATTACTTCTGATATGGAAGCAGTTAATAGTATTAACTTAAAGCATACTAGAAGAATTAAACTCTTTAACGGTCAGCTAGAGTGTAGATTCTTAAAATACCAGATGTACGAGGGTACAAAAAAATTGCACAAAAAAACCACTGATTAATCAGTGGTTTTTTTTTAACTAATAAGTAATTAAATCCTTAATTATTTTGTTAGCTCTTGGGCCTTCTTTAATGAAACTTGTTGATTGTTGTAGAAAGCGATTACGTAACAATTTTCGTGTCCGCTATTTTTCAACTCATTCATTTTTATCATTGCCGCTTGAATGTTGGTGAAAGTACCAGTTGTATATCGAACTAAACCATTATCCATTTGAGTAATTTCACTAGAGTTCATTTCGTTATACTTTTCAATATTTACTTGATCGTTCTGACCAAATATTCCTAATTGAACTTTGTATATAACATCTCCAAATATTGCTGGAGTATTTTCTTCCGAACCATAATCCATATATTCTTCCGCTTCTACTAATTCGCCGTTTTTAAGGGCAATTACTTTAGCTTCTTCATAGCTCATGAAGTATAGTTCGTTTCTGTGCTCTAGAGCTTCATTGTAAGATGAATATCCTCCAGAGAAAATGTGTTTAAATCCGTTTTTACCTTCAAAAACAATTAAATCTTCTAAGTCGTAAAAGTCAAGGTCTACTTCTTTTAGCATTCCTATTTGTACTCTAAATACGATGTTTTCTAAAGGTGGAAGATCTTCTAAGATAGCAGAGTTTCTTTTGTTTTGCTCTCTATTCATTTCATCCTCACTAACTACTCTTATGTCAGCTTGTTTATCTTCTATTACTAAAGCTTTAGGATAGCCACTTATGATTAGTTGATTTTGCTTTTGTCTAGCTTCCAATAAATCGGAATACTCTCCACTAGTATATAATACTTGGTCATCTACTTTAGTACTCTTTAAGTTAACAATACTCATTAGTTTGTTAATTTGACCAGCGCTTAAATTCTTTTTCCCTTTAGATATCTGAATTTTGTAGGTAATCTTAGGGTCAAGATCTATATGAGTAGATGTTGTAACATCGTCTAGGTATTCTTTCTGTTGAGTATAAATGTCTTGGAAAACTTTTGGTTTGTAAATATCTATTAAAAGTGTGTCTCCTTTTCTGTTTATTACTTCTTTAGATATTTTTACAAATCTTTCGGAAGGGTAGCTTCCTACATAGTATTCGACAGCTTCTTTTCGAGAAGAAGAATTTTGATAGAGAAGATAAAGCATTTCGCCCATCTTATTTGTCAGTTGAATACCTTTAGAATTAACAACAGCACCCTTTGGAGTATTTAACTCTTGATCTAAGTAATCAGGAACAGCATCGTAATCACTATCAATAGGGCAACCAGTGTTGTCTACTTTTACGTTCTTTGGTGTTTCAGGACAGAAGTCGTCAACATCTTTAATGCCATCATAGTCATTGTCTTCATTATCTAATACATCAAAATTGACTAAATATGCGTCTTTATCTTCTGGTATATAATCCTCTACACATTCATAGCAAAACAAATCATAAGTCATTGAGGCAGATGTTACAATGTAACTATCGTTTCCATCTTGTTCAATGTTATCAATAAAGTCTGTGTTTGTTAGGTGTAAAGAAGTACCAAACTTTAAGTTAAGTCTGTCGTTAGCTGAGAAATTAACACCTATAGAAAGAGGGATTTCTAAGCCATTTTTGCTGTATGTTTCTCCTGTTCGGTTGGTGTATTCTGTTAGTAAATCGATTTCATAGAAATCGATTGGATTGTCATTAGATCCTTTAGAATCAAATCTTAAGTAACTTAAACCTAACCCCACAAATGGTCTTATGGTTGATTTCTTAAATATGTTTTTAAAGTTGTAATCAAAGTTTATTCCAAAACTATTTACGGTACTCAAAAAGTTAGTTGGAATATCATCATTATTGGTACCGTCAACTCTTAATGTTCCTTCTTGCATATAAACTGTAGCATCGAAAAAGTCATTAATGTTTGAGCTAAAACCTATTTTAAAGCCAGGACGACTAATTATACCCGTGTTTCTAGAGTCTGAAATGTCTCCTCCAAAATTAAAGCTTCCAAAGCCAAAAAATATCTTAGGAAGAAATTTAGTTTTGTGTACGTGCTTCTCTTTGATAGCCAAAGTACCATCCTCTTCTAGATTGGTAGTATCTTTATATTGATACTGGCTGTATTCTGGACCAGGAATTTGACCATAAGTCAAAGACGTTGACACTAACAATAATACAGCAATTATTAAATGATTTCTCATTGAAAACTTAATTAGTTATAACGATTGTAAAACTAACAAAATTTCTTTTATTATTAGAAGTTAGGTTTGAGCAAATATTTAGAGTAAAATTCGTCTATTTTATCTACTGCTTCTTCCGAAGAATCTACAATACTAAACAAGTCTAAATCTTCAGGACTGATATTTTTTTCTTCGATTAGCATCGTTTCTTTAATCCAGTCTATCAGACCGGTCCAATATTTCTTTCCTACTAGAACAATTGGAAAAGCAGCAATTTTTTGTGTTTGAATAAGCGTTAATGCTTCAAATAATTCGTCAAGTGTTCCTACGCCTCCTGGCATAACTATAAATCCTTGAGCGTATTTCATAAACATTACTTTTCTCACAAAGAAATAATCAAAATTTATTAGCTTATCATTATCAATAAATTCATTAGAATTTTGTTCGAAAGGGAGGTCAATGTTTAATCCAACTGACTTTCCGTTACCTCTTTTTGCTCCTTTATTTCCTGCTTCCATTATTCCTAAGCCACCTCCTGTAATTACTCCGTATCCTTTTTTTGTTAGCATAAAAGCAATTTCTTCTGCTTGGATATAATAAGGATTGTCTGGTTTAGTTCTTGCAGAGCCAAATATAGATACGCAAGGGCCAATTTTAGATAGTTTTTCAAACCCTTCGACGAATTCAGACATGACTTTGAATATTTGCCATGAATCAGCTGTTTTTATTTCATTCCAACTCTTATTATCAAAAGCATCTTTAATTTTGTTTTTCATTTTTTTAAGGTTTTTAGATTTCGTATTTCAAAAACTGGGCGGTATGCCCAATCATTTCTTTTACGACTTTTTCGGGTGTTCCGTTACAAACGACGTATCCGCCATTCTGTCCACCTTCTAAACCAATATCAATAATATGGTCAGCAACTTTTATTACATCTAAATTATGTTCGATAATCAGAACGGTATTTCCAAGCTCAACAATTTTATCAACTACAGACAATAATACTTTTACATCTTCAAAATGAAGCCCAGTTGTTGGTTCATCTAATATGTAAAATGTCTGTCCAGTATTCTTTTTAGATAGTTCGGCTGCAAGTTTTATTCTTTGTGCCTCACCACCAGAGAGAGTTGTTGATTGCTGCCCTAGTTTTATATACCCCAAGCCTACGTCTTGTAGTGTATTTATTTTCTGTGCTATTTTAGGTATAGCCACAAAAAATTCTACGGCTTGGTTAATGGTCATATCTAAAACATCTGCAATTGATTTCCCTTTGAATCTTACTTCTAATGTTTCTCTATTGTATCTTTTACCTTCGCATTCTTCACAAGGAACATGAACGTCTGGCAGGAAATTCATTTCGATTGTTTTAACGCCTGCTCCTTGACAGTTTTCGCATCTGCCACCGATTACGTTAAATGAAAACCTTCCTAGCTTATAACCTCTTGCTTTTGATTCTTGTAGATTGGTGAATAATGCTCTTATTTCAGAAAAAACTCCTGTATAAGTAGCGGGGTTTGATCTAGGTGTTTTGCCAATTGGAGATTGATTTACTTCAATTACTTTATCTACGTTTTCTAGTCCAGAGATGTGATCATATTCTAATGGTTTTTTAACACTATTATAAAAGTGTTGATTTAGAATAGGGTAAAGGGTTCCGTTTACAAGTGTGCTTTTTCCAGAGCCGGAAACTCCTGTAACGCATATTAGTTTACCCAAAGGGAAGTCAACAGATATATCTTTAAGATTATTTCCTCTTGCTCCTTTAATGCTGATTTTTTTTCCATTTCCTTTTCTTCTAACTGTAGGAATAGAAATTTTTAATTCATCATTTAAGTATTTTACTGTTGTAGAATTACTTTTTTTAAACTCAATTAGATTTCCTTCAGCAATTATTTCACCCCCTTGATGTCCAGCTCCTAGTCCTACATCAATTATGTGGTCAGCTGATAAAATCATGTCTTTATCATGCTCTACAACGATTACCGAATTACCTATATCTCTTAAATCTTTTAAAGATTGAATTAATTTTTGATTGTCTCTTTGGTGTAAGCCTATGCTAGGTTCGTCAAGAATATATAATACGTCTGTTAGTTGAGATCCTATTTGTGTTGCTAGTCTAATTCTTTGACTTTCGCCACCTGATAAAGATTTAGATGATCGGTCTAAGGATAAGTATTCAAGACCTACATCAAGTAAAAACTGGACTCTCTTGTTTAATTCTTTTAAAATTTCTTTAGCAATAATGTTCTGCTTTTTGTCAATTTTTTCAGGTAGGTCGTTAAGCCAAGATTGCAAGCCTTTTATATCAAGTTGAGCAACTTGAGAAATATTTTTGTTGTCAATTAAAAAATGCCTTGATTCTAAATTTAGTCGAGAGCCTTCACAATCCTTACAATCAATTTTACTCATGTAGTCTCCAGCCCATCTTCTTAGTTTTGGAGAACTAGAGTTAAAATATTGATCTTCTAAAAAACTAGCAATCCCTTCAAATTGGATTTTGTAGGTTTTATTTAAGCCAGCATTTTTCAGCTCTACTTCAAAGCTTTCATTTAATCCGTAAAGAATGGCTTCCATAGCTTCTTCAGGGATATTTTTTATAGGTATACTTAGATTAAAGTCGAATTTTTTTGAAATATTTTCTATTTGATTAATAATCCAACTGCTTTGTTTTTCTTCAATTGGTTTTATTCCTCCTTTGTTTATACTTAGCTTGTTATTAGGAATAATCTTTTTTAAATCTATTTCATGAAGATTTCCTAAGCCATTACATTTTTTACATGCTCCTTTTGGAGAATTAAAAGAAAAGCTATTGGGCTCTGCTTTTGCGTATGCAATTCCTGAAGTAGGACACATTAGTTGTCTGCTGAAAAATCTAATTTTTTCTTTATCTAAATCTAGAGTCATCATTAAGCCTTTGCCATATTTCATGGCAATTTCGATCGATTCTTTTATTCTACTTCTATTTTCTTCTTTTACGACTAAGCGATCAACAACAATTTCAATATCGTGTGTTTTAAATCTGTCGAGTTTCATTCCTGAAGTAATTTCTCTCATTTCTCCATTTATTCTTACTCGAATAAATCCTTGTCTAGAAATTTTTTCAAAAAGATCCCTGTAATGTCCTTTTCTCGATCTTATTACTGGAGCAAGAATTAACATTTTTTCTCCTTCGTATTCTTTCAAAATAATTGAAATAATTTCTTCGTCAGAATAGGAAATCATTTTTTTACCACTTACATAAGAATATGCGTGTGATCCTCTTGCATAAAGTAATCTTAGGAAATCATAAATCTCTGTTATAGTACCAACTGTAGATCTAGGGTTTTTACTTGTAGTTTTTTGTTCGATTGAAATTACGGGACTAAGTCCAGTTATTTTATCTACTCTTGGTCTTTCTAATCCTCCAAGAAATTGTCTGGCATAGGCTGAAAAGGTTTCTATATATCTTCTTTGTCCTTCTGCGTAAATAGTATCAAAAGCCAAAGAAGATTTACCACTACCACTTAAGCCAGTAATAACAACTAATTTATCTCTTGGAATGGATAAACTAACGTTTTTAAGATTGTTTTCGTTAGCACCGTAGATATTTAAAGAGTCATCTTGTTTCATTAATTGATAGAATCCGAATTGTTAGAATGGTTAAAGAAGTAATACCCTTTTTGTGGAATCTTAATAGTATACTTTTTTCTTGATTTATTAGGTAAGTATGCTTCCCTTAGCCAAGGGTTGTGCAGCTTTAATATTTTATAATTTATTTGGTATAAGTTTGCAAAGTCAGCTAGATTATTAACGGTTGTATCTACCACTATTTCGTTTGTAGGGATATAGTTGTAATAATCATTTTCAACTAAATTAAAGCCATGTTTTCCTGGCTTTTCCATAATCTGCTTCACAGCAATTATTCGAAACAAATACCTCGAAGTTTCTTGATTCAGTATTAAGTCGTAGTAGGAGTTTTCCTTTTGCCTTTTTACCTGCCTAGCTAATCCTGCTCTTCCCATATTATAAGAAGCGGCAGCCATTGTCCAGCTATCAAATTTCTTGTAAGATTTGTTTAAAAAATCACACGCAATTTGGGTAGACTTTTCAATATGATATCTTTCGTCTACTTCCTTGTTTATTTCTAATCCAAATTCTCTTCCAGTTGTTTTTAGTATTTGCCAAAAACCTTTAGCGCCAGCAGGAGAAGTAACATTTTCTAATCCACTTTCTATTAAAGCTAAATATTTAAAATCATCTGGGACGTTATTTTTAGCTAAAATTTCTTCAATAATAGGGAAATATTTTGCTGCTCTTTTTTGTAACAACAATGTGCTCGACTGCCAGTAAGCATTTTTTAATAATTCTTTATCGTAACGTTCCCAGATATCAGGATTTTCTAAAGGTACTCTTTCATTGCAAAAGAATAAGTCTTTAGCTGGTTTTGGAAGGGCGTATATATTATATTTTTCTTTAAAGGTTTTGTAAAATTCGTTTTCACTAGAGTAAATTCCAGTATTTGACATACTCACTATCCCCAAAATAAGAAGCGTTAAAAAGGATAAGATTAAAGTGTTTTTTTTAGTCATTAAAATGGACTTTTAAAACTTGTAAATGCTTGTGCTTCTTGGTCTTTCGCTGATACTATTGGCTCATCTATATTCCATTCAATATTTAATTGGGGATCATTCCATAATAAAGAACCTTCAGATGATGGATTATAATCTCCGCTGCACTTATAACTAAATATAGTTTGGTCTTCAAGAGTAAGAAATCCGTGAGCAAATCCTGGAGGAATCCAAAACATTTTTTTGTTTTGCTCTGAAAGTATTATCGAAAAGTATTTGCCATAAGTAGCCGATTCTTTTCTAATATCTACAGCAATGTCTAATACGCTTCCTTTAATAACCCTAACTAATTTTCCTTGGGCAAAAGGAGGAGCTTGAAAATGCAAACCTCTTAGCACATTCTTATTAGAAAGAGATTGATTGTCTTGAACAAAAGATTCTTTAATACCAATGTCTTCTAATTTTTTCTTGTTAAAGCTTTCGAAAAAATAACCTCTTTCATCTTCGAATACTTTCGGTTCCAAAACAAGTAGATTTTCAATAGGTGTTTTAATAATTTTCATAAAAAAAAGTAAGAGGGCTAAGATACTAAAACATCCATCATAGAGGGTGGTGAGAAAACATAATTAATCTTATATTTGTCAAAATTTTTGAACAATGAAAAAAACTATTATTTACACACTCTTATTTATGGGAGTTTTAACTATTAATGCACAAAACACAACAAAAATGGAAAAAGTAAGCTACAGCTTAGGAGTAAATGTTGCTAAAAGCGTTCAAGCTCAAGGATTAGAATCTATTGATGCGCCAGCAATTGCAAAAGCGTTTAAAGACGTATTTGAAGGAAACGATCTTGATATTAGCGAAGAAGAAGCTAATTTAGTTTTACAAGATTACTTCACTAAACTTAATAATAAAGCTCAAGAGGCTAATATTGGAACAGGTATGAAATTTTTAGAAGAAAACGCAAAGAAAGAAGGTGTAGTAACTACTGCAAGTGGTTTACAGTATACAGTTATCACAAAAGGTGATGGCGTACAGCCTAAAGAAACAGACAATGTAACTGTTCATTATCATGGTACCCTATTAGATGGTACTGTTTTTGATAGTTCTGTTGAAAGAGGTCAGCCTGCATCGTTTCCAGTTAACGGAGTTATTCCGGGATGGGTCGAAGCACTTCAGTTAATGAATGTTGGTTCTAAATATAAATTGTTTATCCCATCTAACTTAGCTTATGGCGAAAGAGGAGCTGGTGGTGCAATAGGACCAAACGCAACTTTAATATTCGAAGTAGAATTAATTTCTATTGGAGGATAATTTCAATTTTATATAATAAAAAAACCCGAGCAAATTGCTCGGGTTTTTTTTATTTCCTTATAAGAGAGAATAGAGCGTTTTATGTGAGGGCAGCCTACTATAAATAGTTGATTACAACATAGGGTAAAAGAGCGATTGGCCAAAGCAATAATGGGTAGGCAATAACTTTATGTTTTTGATAGTGTCGCCGGCTCAAAAAATAATTAGCAAATAATACGAGCGGGTAGGCGTTCATGGCTAAAACTTAGAATACTTAAAATCCTGTAGGCTAAATGTTTTTTGCTTTTCATCTATTTAATTTTTTCAATTTCAAGCCACCAAAGACTATATAATTGTTCTGTTATTTCGTTCGATCTGGTAACCATATTTTTATTTCCATAGAGTTCTACCGTTCCATTTTCATGAGTTAAGTTGGTTAATTCACTCTGTTTGACCAATTCATTTATGGCATTGACAAGCTGCACTCTGTTGTTTTGTTCTTCGCTATGACAGTCGGAGAAGTCCATTGCATAGAGTTGCTCTGCATCCTTCTTCGTTGCGCGAAAATGTGCACTTATTCGGAAATTGTGATAATTTTCTAGCCTAATGTATTCATGCTTATTCTCTGCTCTAGTTAAGGGGTATTCATTCGCTCCGATTCTGTGAACTAAATAATTATTGGTTTCTTCATTTATGCTTATGGTCACGTCAAGGCCATCAAGCATTTTGGCCTTTTCACGAATGCAGTTTTCCAATTCCTTGGTCAAGTTTATTCTAGATCCTATTCTATTTTCATTTAACCAGTTGTCATACTCCATTCCATTAATGCTTGCAATACTATTCATACCCCAGCTATCTTCTTTTCTTGTTACTGGCAAGGCAATACTTGGAAGGTAAACAGTAAAACTGAATTCTAGATTGTCCGGAAAATAAATAGGTGGCGAAGGGTAAAATATGTTTTCTTTGTCTTGTAGGGAGAAATACTTTTCTTGGATTAATGCTTTATTGCCTTCAATGGTATGCTTTTTAACAGGGATGGCATAATTGGCTAAGGTGCCTAGGTCAAATTTTTTAAAGAAGCCGCTTTTTTTGTTTTTGACAAAGCTCTTGCCTTTAAAAAGTGTTACGCCATGCCGTTGTCTTCGAGTCAAGCCAGAGAAAATATTTAATAAATTGACTCTCACATATAAACTATCCTTATTTTCTTTTAGTGCATCTTGGTCTAAAACCATAAACTCCCCAAACTCCTCATGGTCTACGTAAAGCGCGAAATGACCATCTTCCAAATCAATATCATTCAAAAACAAGGCTTTTTTATGGTTCGATTCTTCAATATTTTCAAATATTCCGGACAGATCTAATTTCATTCTATGGGCAGTAAAATAGACTACTGTAAAACAAATAATTGCGACTGATACAATTGTTAGGATAATATAGATTAGCATTTTTTTCATTTGTTTGAGGTAATTGTTTGGATAATCTAGTGATCATTCTCTCTCAGGAAAGTAGAGTTCATCTAAATCGTCATTATAAAAAGCAATACTTCCCGGCAACCAGAAACAGGCTTCTAAGCTTGTGGGTGCTACGCCTCCAAACCCAAGATGTGGATTTTCTAGGCATACCTCATCTATTTTGTTTTTATCTCTTTCTAGATCAATCCATAAAGAGCCAAGTTCACAAAGACCCGAGATATTCAGCCTAAGAACCAATTGGTCTGCTTTACTGATTCGTTGGGAGCTATAACTGTCTTGCTCGTTCGACCAAGCATAGTTAAACTTTGGAAGGGATTTATTCGTCACAATACGATCAGAAAATGGCGGTTTGGAAAATTCAAACTTATCAACTTCACTCGGCCAATATTCATAGGATTTATAGGTTTCGGTTTGTTCCGTTTCCAAAAAGAAATCACTCGATTCTTGTCGTTCGACAAAGACAAATAAGGTTTTTATTTCTGAAGTTGAATGGGGTAGTTGAAGTGTAAAATAGTTTCGATCGCTAAATAAAAACTGACAAAGTAAAACACCCAAACGTTGATAGGTCGATTTATAGGCAAAGAAGTCCAAGCCTTCAATTGCATTGCATAGCTCAAAGGGAAGATCGAACGCATAAGCAGCTGAGGAAAATCTTGTTGATTTTCGTATAAGCAGACTGTCTATTGTAATGTCATTCTTAAAATCTACATCCAATTCTTCTTTCTTAAACACATAGGATTCATTCCCATCGGTTTGAAGTGTTTTTAGTGTATTGTATTTATTTATATTCATTAAAATTGATTTTAAATTGAAAAAAACAGAAAGAACAATAAAGGCCAACATAGCAGTAGATATGCCAATGTTTTATTGTAGGAATATGCTTTATTACTCAAAACAAGATTCC
>TARA_B110000003_G_scaffold43863_1_pt1 | contig 30208 bp, 26 predicted proteins | sample TARA_B110000003 | Tara Oceans TARA_B110000003 (sample SAMEA4396424) | marine metagenome | biome: Westerlies Biome; feature: [SRF] surface water layer (ENVO:00010504); material: water (ENVO:00002006), including particulate matter (ENVO:01000060) such as... | depth 5 m
GGCGACGATCAGTCGGCGCTCAAAAGGCTCTTTGTTGGGGTGAAGGTCAACGCCAAACTTCTTGCCGTTGGAGACGCGGTAGCGCTTGCCTTGGACATAGAAGACGACGGAGTAACGGTTATGCTTGTCCTTGGACAAACGAGGCGGAATGAACTGCATGAACTGACAGTTTTGCTGCCAGACTTCTTGCACACTTCGTCTTAAACCCCTCAACCAATGGAGGTTACAACCCTTTGAACACAACCTTGCCAAGGTTGGGGTCGCGAGTTCGAATCTCGTTTCTCGCTCAAGAAAAGCCTCCCATTTTGGGGGGCTTTTTTCGTTGTTGGGCAAGGGTTTCCGAGGGTCGGGCTGGTGGAAACCCAAGCAGCCCATGCTTGGAAAGAGAACGCCCTCATTTTTTAAAAAATCAAAGCGAGCGAGTACCTTTGGCGCGTCTTTTGATTTTTATCTTTTCAAAACAAGGCGCAGCCGGAGGTTGCGCCGCACCAAAAACCTTTGCCATGCGTTTGTTTTTCCTTTCTTTGGTCGGAGCGGCTGTCCTCGCAAGCTGCAACGCACCATGTCCTGAATGTCCTGAAGTGGATTTGACCGCCTATGAAAAAAACCAAGCGACCATGCAAGCCATGTTTGCTGGATTTGCCGAGGGCAAGGTGGACCCCTCCATGTTTGCCGAGGACTTCAAAGACGTTGGGACAGGATTCAATGAGTCCGACAGGGGAAAGGCCGAGGCAATGGAGCAATACGGCATGTTCACTTCCATGTTGACCATGGATTTGGAAGAGGCAATGTATTTGCCTGGGGTGGACACCGTGGACTTCGCACTTGACGGAAGCGTGCGCTACTACGGCAAGTGGAACATGCAAATGGGCGAAGCCTCACAGCGGTTGATGACCTACGGCAGCATGAACTTCAATGCAGGGGGAGAAATCACCGAGCTCGCCCATTATGGGGATTGGACGGCCACATTCAATGCTCTGCTCGCAGAGAATCCAGAAATCATGGAACAAATGATGGCGGCTCAAGCAGAGTGACCTTGACCTTGACCCTGTCTTGGACCTCAAAGAAAGCCTCGCTCAAGCGGGGCTTTCTTGTGCCAGTTTCAGCTGTTGACGTGGACTATTGTCACCCTCAATGGCTTTCCCATGTTGTAGCTGTGGTGCATCTTTGTGCCATGAACGCGAAAATCCACACTGACCAAGGCTCCATGACCGTGGAGTTTTTCGAGAAAGACGCCCCCAAGACGGTGGCCAACTTTGTCAAACTTGCCCAAGAGGGCTTCTACGAAGGCTTGAAATTCCATCGTGTCATCCCCGGGTTTGTTGCCCAAGGAGGTTGTCCCCAAGGCATCGGAAGCGGGGGGCCTGGCTACACCATCGACTGTGAGTTGGATGGAGAAAATCAATACCACGACAAAGGGGTGCTCAGCATGGCACATGCTGGACGCAACACCGGAGGGTCGCAGTTTTTCCTTGTGCATGGCCGTGAAAACACCGCCCACCTGGACCGGAACCACACGTGTTTTGGGAAGGTTACTGAAGGGCTGGACATCGTTGATCAAATCAACCAAGGAGACACCTTTCGCGTCGAGATCATCGAAGGCTGAAGCAAAAGCTTGGTGCATGAAAAAGGGCTGCCAATTCAGGCAGCCCTTTTTCATGTCCTCACGTCAGGAGATTACTGGTCTTTTTTCTCCCTGAGTCCGTCGTTGTAGCGGTTCTCATTGATCACAATGTCGTAGACCTGTGTCCGCAAGGTGTCGCCCTTGGCATCGACAGTCTCCTCAGCGTAGCTCTTGACCACAAAGTCCTGAGGCAATGCTGGAGGGGTTCCCGTGAGCTTCTTCATCGAAGCATTGGTTAGGTTGCTTGTGCTCAAATCAGTGCCCGTGAAATCAACACCATCCACCATGGCCCCAACGAAGGAGACCCCGCGCATGTTGGCCCCTTTGAAGGACGTTTTTCGGATCATCGCATCGTTGAAATCGGCCCCTGTCATGTTGCATGACTCAAAGGAGGCTTGGTCAATCCTTGACCGGCGCAAATTTGTACCACTGAGGTTCGCTTCTAGGAAGTCCGACTGGTCCAACATCGCATTGGTGAAGTCTGCCCCGTTGAAGATGCAATCATCTGTGGCCTTCGTCAGCAAGAAGGTGGCGTCTTCGAAGTTGCCACCCGAGAGGTTGCACTCTTCGAGCAAGCAGTTCTCAAACCTGGCACCCTCCGCGGAAATGGCGCGCATGCTTTCAGGCGCCGGCTCAAACAAGCCTTCGTAGGACAAGGCATCGGTGGTCCACTCGGTCAGCACAGCAGAACTGAACGAGGCTTCGTCAAATGAAGCGCCTTGCACGTACCAGGACGCCATCTGGGCCCCATGAAACTTGGCCTTCGTCGCGATGAAGCCTGTGGCATCTACCATCTCCACAGGTTCTCCGTCCATATGAATGGCTGAAAAGTTGGCCTGGGCGGCGTTGGTGTAACGCAGCAAGGGGGGGGTCAAAAAATCGACTGCCACCCAAGAGGAAGATCTCAAATCCAAACCTTCCAAAGGGACGTAAGGCCCCATGGGACCCGATGGCTCGCTCAACTCAAACCGAGAACCATTGAGCACGCAGCGTCCACCATTGACTTCGCCAAAGGAGCGGTTGACCTCCATGAAGACGGTTCCGGCCATGTTGCATTCACGCACAAATCCAGAGGCATTGGCGCGTCCAGCACGTTTTCCCCGGTACGACTGGGCCATCAAACTGCTGCCGGCAAGCATCAAGCCCGCCAACAGCAACACGTTAGAGCAAAGGTTTCTTTGGAACATCATGGTGAAGTGAATTCTTTGCGAAGGTAAGTAGCTAAGGAACAAGATGCCCCAACGGCCTCTGGTCGATTTTCCATTCAAAAAATCAGTCGACAAGGTCAGTGGGGAGCTTTTTCCGGTAGGTCCAGTCCCGCAACACCCCAAATTGTTGAACAGCTAGGGTCGAATCCGTTGGGAATTCATACAAACTGTAGGTGGGGCCTGGAAAATTGTACAGTCCATTGCCCATGGAACAAAGGTCCATGGTGTCACCGTTGCTTCGGATGGCAACCAATTGGTTACCCACCAAGTCCAGTGTGATTTCTTCGGCACCCCACGTATTCAAAAACCCTTTGTCCTCTAGCACATACGTACCCAATTGCTCCATCGGGAGATCACCTCTGAACGCATAATTCATCCAAGGCGGAGCCGCTGATGTATCTGACAAAACGTTTCTGATATCATGGTATAGATCAATCGCTGCAACGCGGTACCTCTCTGAATTGCTCGCCAAATGGGCACTGGAATTCACCGCCAAGTGGGTCTGGGCCAGACATTCCGGGGTCTTCATCCACTCGATGAATTCAATCCCTGGTCGGCCAATGTAATTGCTCTTGTTCCACCAAGCATAGTTGTGCACGTTGTGCTCCATGTTGGCATAGACGACCTCCTTGAAACGTTTGTTTTTCTCTTCAATCTCAGGCTTTCGCATCATCAGAAGATCCAAATCCACATAGAGATCAAGCAAATGAGGGGGAAGCCGCTCATGGATTTTCTCGAGGGCATTGTAACCTCTTGAATTCAGTTCCAGCTGGTCATAAAACCGAACCATGAAATACACACCCATGGCATTTTGAAAGGCCTCTTGGGAGGTGGTTTTTGGATTGTAAACCAAATCAGAGACTTTGTTGTTGGTGCGGTTCTTTTGGATGACCGTATTGGCCGACAAAACCTCTGCCTCCAAATTGCTCATGACTTCTTCGAACAACACCTCGGCCGATTCAGTGACTTCCCTGAGCTCCTTTTGCTCCTCGAGCTGATTGGCCATCACAATGCCCAGCACAATCATCACAACCTCCACCAGTGCAAAAGCCATCATGGCCATTGAATTGGGTTGACCTTCGGATGACCTTGTCATTTGACGAAACAACTGTTGCATGAAGGCAAGTTAACCCAAACCCTTCATGCATTCCTTGCCGATGAAGGGCTGCTCCACGGTGAACCATCAATCCCGACGTCGCCAAATGCAATTCTGCAGAAAGCCATCACACGTCTCCTTGATTTTTTCGCGCTGCACCCGGTAGTCCGTTTGCTGCGTGGTGCCAATCAGGCCATACAGTTCAAACGAGGCACTGTCAGGATAGAGCATCAACTTCGCCGCAGTGTCCACCCACAAAAAATCATACTCACCTGAATGCGCATCTCCATTCGAGAATTCAAACCGGTAGTGGCCTGGCACCCCATCGGAAATATCGTTGTCTTCAAAAACCATGACCTTGGGTCCGTCTTCTTCACAGTCCCCACACCCGCGCTCCACATCGAGGTCGTACGTCCCCAGAATGTTCTCCTGGATGGGCTTGCAACTGCAAATGGAGAAGCTGGCGAGAAGAACAAATACCTGGAATTTCATGCTCGAAAGGTCGTGGAATCTTTGATTTGACAACTGTCCATGTCCCTCAAAGGGAGTTTTCACTTATTTCTTCCAAATTGGGAATGTTTTTGAGCAGAAGAGGCACTATTCACACGGGCTTGCAAACTCTCCTAGCAGCAAAAGAAGATCGACCACATTGGTTGTTCCATCTGCGTTGATATCCGTTGGACATTCATCTGGAGCGCCCTGTCCGCCGTTGTCGTCGCATTCGCCTTGGGTCCAACTCACAACTCCACCGAGATACATTGCATAACATGAATTTCCATAGGTCATGCCATTGCATCCGCAAACAGGGTCATACTCATCGTTGCATGGGTGGTTGGGGTTGATCAAGGTGGGGAGTATGCAAGTATCCCACAGGCATGAACCATCGTCTACCGTGGCGTTGGGGTTGAAGTTGATGGCATCGGGGTCTGTGCATCCTGAAATTTCTCCGCAAAAAGGCAGATCCGTACAGACTTGTATGTGGCAGCATTCGAGCCATTCTCCTGCATTGCCGGCTTGATAGAAGACCATGTCGATGCAGAACGGACTCTCTGCTAGTGCATCTGGGTCGAGGGTCACGCTCAATGTCGAGGACATCTGGGCGCCAAGTGAGACTCCCGTAACCCACTGGACAATGGGGCCATACTGACCGGGGTAGGTCAGCTGAATTTGGCCAAAGTCAAACAACAGGTGATTCACGATGCCCAGTTCGAGTGAATAGCCGTCTGCCGTGCACGTGACGTCGAAGATCTCCACTTCAGCACATCCACATTCTGGCACCTCCATGCAAACATCCAAGAAGCAGCAAGTGGCAGCGGGGTTTTGTGCCGGGTTCTCCTCGTGTACAGAGAAAAACAGGCAAAGTTCGTCCGTGGCGTTCGCACCCTGCACGAGAACAGAGAAGTCTCCACAGGATCCTGGGGCCAAGCTGTTGCCAGAAAGATCAAACGTGGTGTTGTCTAGCGTGACGCCTGGAGGCCCGACAGCTGACAAGCTGAAGTAACCAATGTCAAAGGTCGTACTTGCGCTGTTGCACAAGGTGAAATTGTAGATCAGGCTCCCATCCTCTTGACAGATCAAAGTGTCTTCTACAATGGTGACGCAGGAGGAGTCACTATCGCACTGGACAGGAAACTCGCCCCCACATGTCTTGTCTTCATCCGGATTGGCCCAATCCCAGCCTATGTTGTGGATGGGGGTGGCCTGCGGGTCGAGGAAGCATATCTCGACGGCATCCTGGACAATGCCAATGGGCGCAACGCCTCCAATGTATTCCAATTGGATGGCCGCGGGGCCCGAATTGATCAAGTTGAAATCGCTTGAAACGTCAAAGGTTGCAGGCTCGCCGTGGGTGTGCACGGACAATTCATAAAAACATCCCGTGCTGTTGTTGTCGAAAGACAGGGTGACACAGCATTCGTCATCCACCTCGACGATGGGTTCAAAGTCGCATGTACAGTCCAGGAGCGTGAAATCCAGAAGTTTCGAAGTGGAAGTGCACCCATTCAGACCGGTCACTTCGACCCAGAAAAGGCCGGTGGCATTGATGAGGAAGCATGGTTCATCGGCTCCAGGCACAGCCACTCCATCCTGGTACCACTGATAGGACCCATGACCTTCTGGCGCACAAACGAGTTGTGCGTAGCAGTCTTCATGGCACCCGGAGGGCACCGTGCAAAGGTCCGGTGGTGGAAGGATTTCGAAGGAAGCACTGTGGAAGCAGCCGTTGGCATTGATTCCTGTGGCCGTATAAATACCTGCATTCTGAGCCACGATGCTTTCCCCTGTGGCGCCAGTGTTCCAGTTGTAGTTGATGAGGGGGTCCACAGGGTCGACCTCGATCACGACGTCGGTTCCTGCGCAGGGTGGGCTGTTTGGCGAAATGAGGTTGAATTGGATGTCTTCGACCCATTCTACGATGAGTGAAGTGCTGTGTGTGCAGCCGTCCGCATCTGTGACGATGAGGTCAATGGTGCTTGTTTGGCCTGGCGCGCCGGACACATTGTTGAGGGTGGGTGCGGTGGAAAGCTCAATGCCGTTGACCAACCATTTGTACAAATAGAATCCTCCAGTGGTGCTGTAGGATGCATCGTCTGTGCCGCACAGCACGGAGGGTCCAAGAATGGCTGGAGACATGTCTGGAAGAACCTGCACGGTGATGGGGCCGCTTGTTCTGGAGCAACCATTGCCATCGGTGACCGTGACCGAGTATTCCCCTGCGCCCACACCAATGAGCAGGGCTGAGGTTCCGACCACGGTGGAGGATGCATCTGTCCATGCGTGACTTGCGAAGGCTGGATCTGACTGGATGTTCGCCGTTCCCGGGTCTGCGCAAACAATGTCATCCAGTGTTGCAACGAGCGGATCGCTAGGTTCCGGATGCACTGTGATGGTGGCCGTGCTGGTTTCGGTGCAGCCTTGACTGTCGACGGCAGTCACGGAAATGGTGTTCCCCGCAGGCACTGAGGTAAAGCTGTGTTGGAAAGGAGACCCTTCAAAGGCAGACCCGTCAGGAAAACTCCAGATGTAGTTGACCGCACCGCTGGCCGAGGCGGAATGAACCTTGGGGTCGCCCACACATGCCGGGTCGTCCACGGTGATGATCGGCGCACTGACGGATCCTATGTTTACGTTTTGCGTTGCCGTGGCTGAGCACCCTCCGGCGGTGGTTACAGTAAAACTGGCCGTGTATGTTCCTCCACCTGGGTAAGACTGCATTGGGGGGTTCTGGCCTGTGTAGTCTACTGTACCGTCATTGTTGAAGTCCCACGCCCATGACACGATGGTGTTCGATGGGTCGGTGGCGATGTAGCTCGATCCGTCCGTGAAGGTCACATCGTCACAGCCGATGATATCGAATGAAAAGTCGGCGGCCATGGGCACACAGACTTCCACATTGCTCCCGATTGGACAAGCGCTTGGGGGCGGTGTGAGGTTGGGCGCGCTGGTGTTGACCACCACGTTGTAACAGCCCGCTTGGGTGTAGGTGTGACTGTTGCTGCCACTGATGGCTCCATCGCCCCAGTAATAGGTGATCCCGTAAGGGTGGGCAGCGGGCAAATTGTCACTGATCGTCGCGGTGTTGCAGTTCACATTGGCGTTCAGCGAGATGCCATATGCCGGGTTGCATGTGTTGGTAGATGTGCAGGTTTCTTCTTCGATTGGATAAGCCGAGGAGGTTGTGCTGCAACCTGTCGCATCTATGGACGTCGTGACGGTGTAGGTGGTGATGCCCGGAGTTCCCGTCGGAGCATATGTGGTGATCGAACTGCCCGGTGATGGTCCGGTTGTGCCGTCTGACCAAGTGTGACTCCATCCGGACTGCGTGGGGGTCACCAAGGTGACAGGGTCCGGATAGGGAATGCACAGCACATTGGGGTTGGGCGACGTGATGACGGCCGTGGGAACTGGACTGTCCTCAACGGTGAAGTAGGCCGTTCCTTGGCAACCATTGCCGTCTGTAACCGTCACGCTGTGCTCTCCGCTTGCGCTGACGCCGAAAGTATTGCCAGACGTTGGAGTGCCGCTTGGGGGACTCCAGTTGGATGAGGTGTAGCTCATTGTGGTGCTCAATTCGGCTTGAATCAATGCGCCGGGGCAGAGGTGTCCCGTCTGCTGGATCACTGGCGTTGGCTGAGGATGCACGGTCACTGTGAAGTTGTTGACCTCCTCTTCATTGCACAGGCTTGATGTGACTTTGATTGAAGCAGTGGGCGTGGTTTGGCTGTTCCATTGGATGTCGACCGCGGTTGAGCCTTGACCGCTGATGACACTTCCCGCGGTGATTGGACTGATTGACCAAGTGAATTCCTCCCCATTCGGGGTTGCCGAAGTGGTGATGGAATAACTGGCGATTTGGTTTTCACAGGTTCCGGTGCCGACAAGGCCGGTTGGGGCCACGGGCATGTCGGGCTCGAAATCCAGAGTTGTCTCTGAAAAGCAAAATGGTGTGGTTGTCTGGTATGCACTTACAGACAACTCGTGCGCGGTTGCGGTGCTCGACCAGTTGACTGTGGTGTTGGTGCCGCTAAAGCTGGACAGGGTTCCTTGACCTGAGCCCACGTTCCAATAGTAATTGACGCCGGGTTCGATGGGGTCGACCACATAGAGCAAGTCTTCGCCAGCGCATCCTTCCGTTGGTCCTGAGATGATAGGGGTTGGCGGGTCGACAACGACCACGGTAGTGGACACCTCGGAATTGCAGTAGATGGAATTGGGGTCAGAAGCCGTCACCGTGTAGGTGCCTGCAAAGGGGAAGTTCACATCAAACAAGGCGCCCGATACAGCTCCTGTGGCTGGGGCGCTGACGCTCCAGTCCACGTTTGTTGCGTTGGTGGAGAACGTGAGGTTGCTTCCAATGCATGCTGCGTTGGGGGCTTGTGCAAAGAGCAATTCAGGCAAAACCTCGATGGTGAGGTTCCCCTCGCCTGAACAGTCGGGGGCGTTGTGCTCCTTGAGGCCGAGCAGGAAGGGGCTCTCATAGGTGACGTCAATGGTGCCGACTCCGGTGGTGGGCCACATGACAGTTACTTGGTTGCCATTGGTATTGACAACGGTGCCTCCAGACACATTCCAATCGTATTCAACATCCATCCATTTGGGCACGGAATACACGGCCACGTCGCCGATGCAAACGATATCTGGTCCGGAGATGACACTTGAGGAGGAAATGATGGGCACTTGTACGGTGGTCGGTTGATCACAAATGCCATTGCAGTCTGACACGATCAAACTCACTTCTCCGAAGGGACCTTGGTCCCACTGAAGGCAGATTTCGGGTGTCCCTTGACCGTCGATGCTGATGCTGTTGCCGTTGGCATCGTTCACCGTCCAGGCATATGTTGCCCCGGGGCAAGTGGTGGTCCAATAGCACGCGCTGTCACCTTCACAGAGTGTGGTGATGCATTCGATCTTTGGCCCTTCCTCGTTGAGCACCTCAACCTCAAGGACATACGTGTCCTGACAGCAACAGACAGTGTCCCCTTCCGCATTGAGCAGAGGAGTGGTTACCGTAAGAAGGACTTCTTGGGTGCCCGGAGTGTTGAAGGCGTGAGCGGGATTGACTTCGTTGGAATAGTAGCCATCGCCGAAGTCCCAAAAGTGAGATGCGCCTGGTGTCGAGAGGCTCTGGAATTGCACTGGAGTGTTTAGGCAGACGGGCGATGGCGCTGTGAACTCAGCATGGGGGGCCTCCCCAATCTCAACGCATTGCTGCAGGATTTGCATGCCACCTGGCCCAATGATCGTCAAGCTGATGTTGCCTTGTCCAGGGCCTTGCCACTCCACTTCGACCGAGGCAGGATCTTGGAGGGTATTGATCAGGGTGCCTTCTGTGATTGTCCAGTCATAGGTGTTCTGATCCGAATACGGTGCCAAGACGGTTGTGACGCCATTTTCACAGACGTAAACGCATGAGGAGTCACCACTTGTTGGTGGTTCGTCCGGATTGAGGTCACCTTCGTTGTTCTGAGGTCCCAATTCAATGACCGCACAATCCCCCTTGCTTGTCTCACAGGCCACTGTTATTCGAACAGTCGCAGCGCAGACGAGGTCCGCAGAATAAATCTTGTAGGAAAAAGTGAAAACGCCGCAACAATCACTTCCGTCTCCATTGCCTCCGGAATAAAAAATGAAGCCTGTTCCTTGCTCCACTCCAAAACAGGCAGGCAATCCCTCCACTGTCACGCCATCAAGATCCAAGTCAATGACATCATTGGAGAGCAAATTGGCATTGAACTGTGGGAGATCTGCCTCGTCAATGGAATAGGTATCATTTACAGCTTGAAAAAAGTCCGGATTGCAGTCCAAAACGGCTTGTGAAAAAGCATTGGAAGAAACCAAACAAAAGGAGAGAAGGGAACAGAAAAATAGGCGCATATGCCTAATGTACTGAAAATGAGTTATGTCTGCAATAGAGGGGGGGCAAGAAATCATCAAGCTTGACGATGGGGTGCAAAAGTCCTCTCATCATCCGACCAGGCCGAAATGGGCAAAACAAGGAGAGCTCTCGAACCATTTGTTCGCCAACCTCGATGAGTCAGAAACGAAGGGTCGACCACAACACGTCGTCATATTGATGCCTGCGTCTTTCCAAAGATGAAGTTTGTTTGGCGAGTGGTGAATGTGCGTGAAGTAGTATTGGCAAACCCTTTCTTTCAGGAATCAGTCACAGGTGTTTCCAAACTCGCCGAGGACAAGCAACAAGTCATCAACGGCCACATTTCCGTCTTGATTTGCATCATTTTCGCACAATGACGCACACCCAAATTCACTTAACACAAGCAATACATCTTGAACGCCAACAATGCCATTGCCGTCAAGGTCTTCTTGGCAAGACAAGTCACATATCCCATCTCCATCAAAGTCATTTAGACAAAAACCGTCACAATCATAACCGGCCTCGGCATAGACACATGTGCCATCATCCTCGGTTGACGTGGCGTTGAAATTGCAGGCTACAAGATCATTGCACCCAGAAGAGGGCTCATTGTCGCAAAGACTGTCAAAAAACAACCAAGCTTCTCTGCTTGAATCGATGTCCATATTTCCATAGGCTCCCGGCCAATCGTGTCCTCCGCCGTTTACAGTGTAAAGCCAAACCTTGGCGCAGTCATCTTCAACACTATATTTCTCGAACGATACGGTGCTTCCATCAGTTGTCGAGGTATTGGGGAAATTTCCCGTTGCATCTATTTCGAGATCGTACAGGTCCACAAAAAAATCAATGGTCGCAGGTATGCTCGGGTATGCTCCCCAACCATCTTGGTTGTTCGCGTCTCCATTGAAGTAGGTGATGTTGTCTTGTGTTCCATGAATTTCTAGGATGCCCACGTTTTGAGAAGGGGTACAATTGTCCATGATGTCTTGCATAATCATCCCAGAAATCGGAGCTATACCTAAGAATGACTCAGATGCTTCGCAAGCGAGTAGGTAACAAAAGTCCCCGCCATTCGACATGCCAGTGCAAAAAACCTTGTCTGGGTCAATCGCATTGTCTGAGGAAAATGAGCTGATCAAATCTTCTAAAAAGGCGACGTCGTCGACCGTTTCATTGTTTTGGAAATCATATCCCACATTGAAGAACGTATTTCCTCCATTGTCTTCAATGCCTTGTGGATAGCAAACACCAAATCCGTACTCAATGGCCAAGTCGTTAAAATGAGAGTAGTTCATAATGTTCTGTGCGGTCCCAGTATACCCATGACAAACAAACACCAAAGGACAGTTGTCTGGTGCGGTGATGGGTTTGAAATAGATGTACTCTCTCAGAAATCCGCCACTGAAAATCTCACCATACTCAATGACCGTTATATCGCTGTTAAGGCTGTTGTTTGAGAGGTCTTCGTCTTGCTGACCATTGACATTGGTCACCGTCACATCGACATTGTAGAGTCCTGAACTCTGGGCAGAAAACTGATCCGGGTGAAGGAAGTTGTAGGAGTTGCCTACCGATAGATCAAGGTTTTCATAGGATTCTGAATATGACATGGAGCCTCCTTGTGACCACACAATGTCAAAACTCTGAATGACGCTTGTTCCAGTGTTGGTGACGACCCCTTCAATACTGACTGCTGTGCCCATTCCAACATTTGTAGGGTAGGTCAGCAAAGTCATTTCCGCATCCAGTCCCAAAGGTTCGTAGACAACAACATCGTCAATCGCCCAACCAAACATCCATCCGCCATCATCATCGTAGTGAAAGGCGAGCAAAACATCAGCATAACCCAAGATCTCGGTGAGATTGACAGTAAGGTTTTCCCAAACGGTGTTGTCGGAATTTCCATTGCCAGCGATCTCTGTCAACACAATCCAGGAGCCACCCCCATCCAAAGAGTACTCGATGGTGGCCAAATCCGTGCTGCCTTCAAACGCCTCTCCTGAGAAATAACTCGCAAAAGACAAAAGTGCATTGTCCACATCACTTAAATTCAAAGGAGGCGTAATGAGATAATCTTCGCTTTTGTTGCAATCGCAAGCATCATCATTTGTGGCGATGAAGGTGCCGTGAGGATCAATCCCCCACCATTGACTCTGCAATTCACTTCGCGTACCGGTCAACCACCCTCCATCATTGGAAAGGGTGTTCTGGCTCCAGAATTCAGGCAAACTGCCTTGAGAATTGCTGGAAAAGTCTTCTTCTAAAAGGATGGCTTGAGCAAAAACATCACTCGAAAACAAGAAAAGGATGACAAGTAGTAGCCTCATTTCATATTTCAATTATTCAGGGACAATGGCGTCCCCAAAGCAAATCATTTGGAACCAAAAGATAAGGCCATCCGAATTCTATGGACTTGGCGCGCATAAAATTCAAGTGACACAGAAGTTTCTGGCGTGTTTGCAACCAAAAACGGGAGACCGCATTGCTGCAATCTCCCGTTTGGTACCCGGAGCGGGACTTGAACCCGCACGACCCTTCGGGTCAACAGATTTTAAGTCTGTCGTGTCTACCAATTCCACCATCCGGGCAGATGGTCCAGGGCATGACAAAAGTAGCAAGAGGAGGACCCCGCCTCACCAACGGGCCACAATACCTGCAGAGGCTCCCTCTTGATCTTTCAGCCAGCGCAAACCCCTTTCCCCCGAGGCCTTGCTCTCATTTGGTTGCGACAAGGCCGTCTCGAGATCGTGGACGAAAGATTCTGACCGAAGGACACCCATCGATTGCAAGGCAACGGCCTCACGAAAGTCACCCAACCGGGGTCCGGTCACGATGGGCAAACCAGCGGATGCGGGCTCCAAGACGTTGTGCAAGCCACTGGGTCCATGGCCGCCACCGATGGCCGCTACACGTGCTATTCTGTACAGGTCAAACAACAACCCCGTCGCATCGACCACCACCACGTGCCAGCGAAGTTGGTCTTCCAGTGACATCTGCGACCATTGGCTCCAGCGAACGGCCAAGCCGTCCCACTGGGCATCCAAGGCATCGAGGTGTGTCGGAGATACGTCATGGGGCACCAAAACGAGTCGGCACTGGGCATGCCATTCCATGGATCTGAGCAAGCGTTCCTCTTCCTGCCACGTGCTTCCTGCAACAACCACCGCCTCAGCAGCTGCGGCCCATGTTCGCCATGCCGACGAGAGTTGCGTCGAACGGGAAAGCACGCGTTCCACCCTTGGGTCACCATCCACATGGACGGTGCCTTCCATGTCCAAACCATTGAATGCCGCAGCAGCCTCTTGGTCCTGCACGCTGATGGTGGCCAAACCCCGCCAAAGCGCCGGGTTGGTGATCCTTCCTCCTGATGGCGACGCGCCGAATGCGTGAACGGGCACCCCTGCCCTCTTGCATGCCGTCAACAGATGCGGCCACAGATCGTATTTGGCCAATGCCAAGCCTTCCAATGGCAAATGCGCCAACCAAAGGGCCCATGTACGCGGTTGATCGTCGGGCAGAACGGCCATCACATCCCCCTCACGCCAACCCTCTGGCAGTTTCTGTTGGAGGGGGTGCCAAGCGGAGGGAGAATACACCGTCAGCAGCCAGGCTGTTCTAGGGTGGCGCTCTCGATAAGCCTGCATCACCGGGAGGGCTTGTTCCAATTCGCCCAAACTCGACACGTGAAACCACATCACGGCTTGCTCCTCGCAAGACATGACGTTGTGGTGGCCCTCTTTGCGGATGGCCACCCTCGCCTTGGCCCTTGAATGGCCCAAAAGGGCCAGCAAACGCAGGAGCCACACCCAAAACGAACTCCCCAAGCGCAAGGCCAGCCAAGCCATCAGTACCAATATTCCTTTTGGGCCCGTCGGTAAATCTGAAACACCCAACCAGCTTCAAGGCCCAACCAGCCGTCCCACACCAAATCTACATTGGGCTCCAACGTATCGAAGTTCACGGCCCTTAGGGCGTGGGTCCTTGCCAGGCCGGTGTGCAACCCGGCAAAGGCATTGATGCGCTGGTCGTTGCTCATGAGCCAATACCCCACCCAAAACTCTCCATAAGCCCCCCACCTCATCCGGTCGTAGCCCTTGACTCTATCACCCTCCAAGGGGCCAATTCGGTTTTCTGTGTAGTCAAAATGAACGTTGTGGTGCAGGGACCCCCCACCCAGCTTGACCATCCATCCGCTGTTGGGATTGCTCGAAGCGGTGGGGAAGATCTTGCCGATACCTGCGCCAAACTGCCCCCCCCTGCCCGTTACAGTGATTTGGGCCACATCCCCCTCGTTGTCAATGATGAATCCTTGGTCAGTGGTCAAATTGCTCAGCAAACCAATCAACTTGACATCCGCCCCGCTCCACGACGTGGCCTTCACGTAGACATAGCCATTGTCCTCTGTCTTGAGACCCGCCATCAGGCCAATTTCACCAAACCTTGCGTACCTAGAGCCCCAGTCCCCTTGTGGGGCCATGGTACCCAGCACCAACCCAACGTGAGGTGCCCGAACGGAGACGTTGCCGAGGTCCCGGTCGGTTTGACCTTGGGCCAAGACGGCGACAGTCAGCCAAGCACACAACAGGAGCAGCCTTTTCATCCGGCCAAGGTAAGGGCTATCTTCGCCTTCTGCGATGCACCAAACCCCGCACCATCCAACCCCAGACACCATCCACATGGTTGACCTAGGCGGCCTTCATGCCCGCCTGCGTCCCGAATTGGACCGGGCCATGGACGAGGTGCTGGCCACCTCGGGTTTCATCCGCGGCCAGCAGGTCGAGGCCTTTGAGAAGGAACTCTGCCAAACCTTGAATTTGGCGGGCCATGCCGTGGGTTGCGGCAACGGGACCGACGCGTTGGCCCTTGCACTGCGAGCCCTTGACGTGGGACCTGGGGATGAGGTGATTGTCCCCGATTTCTCCTTCATCTCCACGGCTGAAGTGGTCATGGAAGTGGGCGCGACCCCTGTGTTTGCAGACATCCACCCGGAGACCTTTCAATTGGACCCCATCTCAGCTGAAGCCGCGCGCTCCAGCAGAACCAAAGCGGTCATGGTGGTGCATTTGTTTGGCCAATGTGCCCCCATGGATGAACTCCTCACTTGGGCAGAACATCATGGACTGCATTTGGTCGAGGACAACGCGCAAAGTCTAGGGGCCCAGTGGCGCGGGGAACGCCACCAAGGCGATGCCGGCATGATGGGCACCGTCGGGACCACAAGCTTTTTCCCCAGCAAAAATCTTGGAGCATTGGGCGATGGAGGGGCTGTGTTGACCAAGGATGTCCAACTTGCGGAGCGCGTTCGTCGCCTCGCCAATCACGGGGCAGTGCAGAAATACCACCACATCGAACTGGGCGTGAATTCGCGGTTGGATGGCCTTCAAGCCGCCTTCCTTCGGGTCAAACTCAAGCATTGGTCGGACCTTATTGCACGCAGACGAAGTGCCGCCGACTGCTACGACCGTTTGATCGAGGCGAAGTTGAACGTTCAGTCTCTGCCCATGGCCCTTCCCATGCGTGACGCCAAAAGCAGCCACACCTTCCATCAATACTGCCTTAGGCTGCCCAAAGGCACGGATCGAAAAAGGCTTCAAGCTCAACTTCTAGAGGCGGGCATTCCCACAGCAGTCTACTATCCCACTCCCCTTTCCGCGCAGCCTGCCTTTGGCTCCGGAGCAAAGGTTGTGGCGCATGGCACGCCCCAAGCACACGATGCCGCGGCGCGCATTTTGGCCTTGCCCATGCACACAGAATTGACAGAAGCCATGCAAACGCGCGTAGTTGACAAACTTTTCAGACTTTTGTGATCCACTTGACCCGCGCTTTCGCGCATTCACAACACGGCACGATTCATGAACATTGCAGTTGTAGGGACCGGATATGTCGGCCTCGTCACCGGAACTTGTCTTGCAGAGACGGGCAACCACGTCATTTGCGTGGACATCGACAAAGCGAAGGTCGATGCCATGAAACAAGGTGAAGTGCCGATCTATGAGCCCAACTTGGATACGTTGTTCCACCGGAACATTGGCGCAGGACGACTGCATTTTACCACCCAGCTGAAGGAAGCCGTGGACCATGCGGACATCGTGTTCTTGGCCCTTCCAACTCCGCCCGAGGAAGATGGCTCTGCGGACCTTCGCTACGTGCTTGGGGTGGCCCAAGAGCTTGGACACCTCATGGAATCCTACAAGGTGGTGGTGGACAAGAGTACCGTCCCCGTTGGCACCGCCGACAAAGTCAGGGATGCCATCTCCGCCCATGCCTCTGTCGATTTTGACGTTGTTTCCAATCCAGAATTCTTGCGTGAAGGGTTTGCCATCGACGACTTCATGAAACCCGACCGCATCGTCGTGGGTGGTTCCAGCGAGCGAGGCCGTCAGTTGATGGAAGAACTCTACAAGCCATTTGTGCGCCAAGGCAACCCATTGATCTTCATGGATGAACGCAGCGCCGAACTCACCAAATACGCTGCCAACTCTTTCCTTGCGACCAAAATCACCTTCATGAACGAGGTGGCCAATTTCTGCGAATTGGTCGGGGCAGACGTCGACATGGTGCGACGCGGCATGGGCACGGACACACGGATTGGGCCGCGCTTTCTCTTTCCCGGCATAGGGTATGGCGGAAGCTGCTTTCCCAAGGACGTGCAGGCCTTGCACAAAAGTGGAGCCGACGCCGGGCATTCCTTCCAAATTCTTGAGAGCGTTATGGCTGTCAATGAAGCGCAAAAAACAAGGCTCTTCCATCCCATGCTGGAGCATTTTGGGGGCGATCTGAAGGGAATCAAGGTGGCCCTTTGGGGGTTGGCCTTCAAACCTGAAACCGACGACATTCGAGAGGCTCCTGCCCTCTACATGGTGGAAGCTTTGACCGCAGCAGGTGCTGAAGTGGTGGCCTTCGATCCGGAGGCCATGGACAACGTCCGGGAACAGGTGGGCGACCGCATCCAATACGCCGACAGGGCCATGGACGCCATCGTCGACGCGGACTGCCTCTTGATCTGCACCGAGTGGGCTGCATTCCGCACCCCTGACTTTGAGGATATGGAGGCGCGCATGAAGGGAAAGGTCATCTTTGACGGCAGGAACCTGTACGAACCTTCCAAACTTGCCCGAATGGGCTGGACGTACCGGAGCATTGGACGTTCCGCACAAAACATGTCCTCATGAGCACAGATCAGGCTTCCACGCACGAGGGACGCGCAGAGCGGGTCTTGATCACGGGTGCAGCGGGGTTCTTGGGCTCCCATTTGTGCGACCGATTCACAAAAGATGGGTTGGATGTCATCGCCATGGACAACCTGATCACGGGCGACATGCGCAACATTGAACACCTGTTGGCCTTGCCCAATTTCACCTTTGTGCATCAAGACGTCACGGAGTTCATCCACGTCAGTGGTCCACTCGACCACATCCTCCATTTTGCCTCGCCAGCCAGCCCCATCGATTACCTGAAAATCCCCATCCAAACCCTCAAAGTCGGGTCGATTGGCGTGCACCGGTGCTTGGGTTTGGCCAAGGCGAAAGGGGCCCGAATCACCATCGCCTCCACAAGTGAAATTTATGGCGACCCCGAAGTCCATCCCCAACACGAAGACTATTGGGGCCATGTCAACACTGTGGGGCCAAGAGGAGTGTACGATGAGGCCAAAAGGTTCCAAGAGGCCATCACCATGGCGTACCACACCTTTCACGGGCTGGAAACGCGCATTGTGCGCATCTTCAACACGTACGGTCCCAGGATGCGCTTGAACGACGGGCGGGTCTTGCCCGCCTTCATCGGCCAAGCCCTTCGAGGGGAACCCCTCACTGTGTTTGGGGATGGGTCCCAAACCAGAAGCTTTTGCTATGTGGACGATCTCGTGGAAGGCATCGTGCGACTTCACTTCAGTGAGGAAACGCGGCCCGTCAACATTGGCAATCCAGATGAAATCACCATTGGTGAATTCGCCCAGGAAATACTTGCATTGACTGGAGCAACCGTCGAGGTCATTGCCAAAGCCCTGCCTGTGAATGACCCCAAGCAACGACGCCCGGACATTGGACGTGCGCAAAACATTCTTGGTTGGACACCTAAGGTCTCAAGGGCAAAAGGGCTTCAATTGACCTATGCATACTTCAAGGGCTTGAGTGAGGAAGACCTGCACCGCAGTGAGCACAAAAATTTCGAATCCTTCACGACCCGATGACACCTGACAACGTCCACCCTTCTGCTTTTGTCCACCCTACGGCAGTGGTGGACGCCGGCGCTGTGCTTGAAGCAGGAAGCAAGGTGTGGCACTTCAGCCACATCATGCCGGGCGCCACGGTGGGGGCCGATTCGAGCCTGGGACAAAACACCTTTGTCGCCAAGGGTGTCCGCATCGGTCAGCGCGTGAAAATCCAAAACAACGTGAGCCTTTATGAAGGATTGACCATCGAAGACGATGTCTTTCTGGGCCCCTCTTGTGTGTTCACCAATGTGCGCAACCCGCGCAGCGCTGTGGACCGAAGCCACGCCTACGAAACCACTCTTGTGAGGAAAGGAGCCACCGTTGGGGCCAATGCCACCATTCGATGTGGCGTGACCCTCGGGGAGCATTGCTTCGTGGCTGCAGGGGCCGTGGTGACCAAGGACGTCCCCCAATTCGGCATCGTCGCCGGCGTGCCTGCCGTCCCAACCGGATGGATGTCCGCCCATGGAGAAAAGCTCCAATTGGACCCTGAAGGAATGGCCACATGCCCCACATCCGGACAATCCTATCGACTCATCGACCATCAATTGATTTTGCTATGACTCCGTTGCTCGAACGTTTGAAATCCAAAGAAGCCACCATGTCTGTGGTGGGATTGGGCTATGTCGGATTGCCCATTGCATTGGCCTTTGCCAAACATCTCAGGGTCGTGGGGTTTGACATCCACCAGGGGCGTGTGGACATGATGAAGCGAGGGGAAGACCCCTCTGAGGAGGTTCCCGCTGAGGGCTTCCTCGACAGGGACATCACCTTCACCCACAACGCCGAAGATCTGAGAGCCGCGCAATTCCACATCGTGGCGGTGCCCACCCCAATCCACGCCAGCCATGCCCCAGATCTTGGGCCGTTGTTGGCCGCTTCGCGCACGGTGGGCAAGGCCCTCAAACCCGGGGACATCGTGGTGTACGAAAGCACAGTGTATCCGGGATGCACGGAAGAGGATTGTGTGCCCGTGCTTGAGCAGGAAAGCGGGCTCCAAATGGGGGTCGATTTCTTTGTGGGCTACAGTCCTGAGCGCATCAACCCAGGAGACAAGGTGAACACCATCGAAACCATCGTCAAGGTGGTGGGGGCAAGCGACGAGCGCACCTTGGACACCGTGGCCCAAACCTATGACATGGTCGTGGCTGCAGGCACCCACAGGGCGAGCAGCATTCGGGTGGCGGAAGCGTCCAAAATCATTGAAAACACGCAGCGCGATGTCAACATTGCCCTCGTCAATGAGCTGAGCATCATTTTCAACAAGGTGGGCATCAACACCTTCGAGGTGCTCGAAGCTGCGGGCACCAAGTGGAACTTTTTGAAGTTCCATCCGGGGCTCGTGGGCGGACATTGCATCGGCATTGACCCTTACTACTTGACCTGGAAAGCCAACAAATTGGGGTACCATGCCCGCGTCATCAACAGTGGCCGCTACGTGAACGACAGCATGGGTTTTTATGTGGGCAAGCAAACCGTCAAAAGGCTTTTGGCCCGAGACATCAACCCCCTTGAGGCCAGGGTGCTGGTCATGGGGCTGACCTTCAAGGAAAACGTTTCCGACATCAGGAACACCAAGGTCATCGATGTGATTCGTGAATTGGAGTCCTTCCACGTCCAAATCGACATTGTGGACCCCCATGCCAACCCAGCCGAGGTCCAAGAGGAATATGGCCTTGCCATTTCACCCGAGGCGAAGCCTGGAGGATACGATGCCATCATCGCTGCGGTGAACCACGCTGAATACGCGGGGTTCGAAGCCAAGGATTTCATGCACCTTTTGAAAAATGGACAAGGCACAGTGGTCGATGTCAAAGGGGCCTTCCGGGGCAAAACGGGTGACTTGGACTATTGGAGTCTCTGAACGACCTTCCCACCATGACCACCGCACCACAGCCTCCAAAGGGGCCGCGCTCCTTCCAGTCCATCCTCGTCACCGGAGGCGCGGGGTTCATCGGTTCCCATGTGATCCGGCGTCTGCTTCGGACCCACCCCAACACGAAGGTGGTGAACTTGGATGCCCTCACCTATGCCGGCAACTTGGCCAACTTGAAAGACGTGGAAGACCAAGCCCATTGCCATTTTGTCAAGGGGGACATCCAAGACCGAGCGTTGCTCGACAGTTTGTTCGAAACGCATGGTTTTGACGCGGTCCTTCATTTGGCGGCGGAGAGCCATGTGGACCGAAGCATCGACGAGCCACTGGCCTTCCTGGAAACAAACATCTTGGGCACTGCGGCTCTGTTGCATGCCGCCAAAGAGTCTTGGATGCAACGTGGCTGCATGGAGACTGCCTTGTTTTACCATGTCAGCACCGATGAAGTGTATGGCTCATTGGGGCAAGAAGGGCTTTTTTCCGAGACAACCGCCTACGACCCTCGGTCACCATACAGCGCTTCCAAGGCATCGAGCGACCACGTGGTGCGGGCGTACCATCATACCTATGGTTTGCCTACGGTCATCTCCAATTGTTCCAACAACTACGGTTCGCATCAGTTTCCTGAAAAACTGATCCCATTGATGATCCGAAACATTGTGGATGGCCGTACCCTGCCCATTTATGGGGAAGGCATCAACATCCGAGATTGGCTGTGGGTGGAGGACCATGCTTCGGCCATTGATGTCATCCTCCAAAAAGGTTGGGTGGGGGACACCTACAACATTGGAGGCCTCAACGAATGGCGAAACATTGACCTTGTGCACAAGCTGATCGACTTGGTGGACAGCCGTTTGGGAAGGACCAAGGGCCATTCGCTTGGACTTATCTCCTTTGTGAAAGACCGGGCTGGGCACGACATGCGTTACGCCATCGATGCCTCGCATTTGGAATCTCGTTTGGGATGGACGCCTTCGGTCACCTTTGAGGAAGGATTGTCGCGTACAGTGGATTGGTACCTGGGGAACGCCGCTTGGATGGAAGAGGTCACCTCTGGGGACTACCAACAGTACTACGCACAGCATTACGACAAGCGCTGATGGGTTGGAAATGGCCATGGAAAGCGTCCTCTGGAGCCGCAGTGGACTTCGGACAATGGAAATGGGACGTCCACAGCCATCTCGTTCCAGGTGTGGACGATGGGGCCGCGACCATGAAAGAAGCCCTGGACATGCTTCGTGGGATGGAGGCTCTAGGGTACGTTGGTCTGGTGGTGACACCCCACGTCATGAGCGACCTCTACCCCAATACTCCCGCAACCCTGCAGCCCGCCTTTGAAGCCCTCCAGTCTAAAGCCAAAGCCTCAGGCATCCAGGTGGAATTGAGACTGGCCGCAGAATACATGATGGATTCTCATTTGTTGGAACTCCTTCGCAACGGTCAGATCCTCGACTTTCCTTGCACCAGCATTCCAGATGGCAAGTATCACCGCATGGTTTTGATGGAGTTTGGATTTCACCAAGCACCACCAAAAGACCTCGTCAAAGAAGCCATGTTTCTCGCACAAACGCAGGGATATACGCCGCTTTTGGCACATTGCGAGCGCTATCCCTACCTGCACAAGGATGAGGAGCTCCTCACGCTTTGGCGAGAACGCGGAGGATGGATGTCCGTGAATGCTGCCTCTGTTGCCGGCGCCTATGGGCCAGAAACCAAGGAGATGGCCGCGCGTTGCATGAAACGAGGCTGGGTGTCCTTCGTATGTTCCGACGCCCATGGCATGCGGCATGTCAAGGCTCTCGAAACATTGACCACTTCAAGGACTTTGGCCAAGTGGCTGGGGTCGGATGCCCCACAGCATCTCGGCTTGGGAGCCCATTGAAGAAAGACGAGGTACCTGGCGCTTAGCCCACAGAGGCGAGCTTCACCACCAAACCGTCTAGGGCATCGGCCAAATGGATTTGGCAACCCAAGCGACTTTCATCGTTTACGTGGAACGCTTCGTCCAACATGTCTTCTTCGTCGTCAGATTTCTCTGGCAATACGTGGTCGCTTGAGACGTACATGTGGCATGAAGCGCACATGGCCATGCCACCACAAGTGCCTTCAACCGGAAGTTCGGCGCTTTTGCACAACTCCATCATGTTCATCCCCATGTCGGTAGGGGCATCCAATTCGTGGGCCTCGCCTTCGCGGTCGACCACGGTGACTTTGATCATGCTCATGACGCAAAGTTAAAAACCGGCGACGCCATTCACCGTGGTGTATTTGAGGACCAAATTCTTGTCCGGATAAATCCGCTTGAAGGCACTTTGTACCATCAACGTCGCCTCGTGGAATCCGCACAAAATCAATTTGAGCTTGCCAGGGTAAGTATTGATGTCCCCAATGGCATAGATGCCAGGCACATTGGTGCTGTAGTCAAAGGTGTCCACTTCAATGGAATTCTTGCCAATGTTCAAATTCCAGTCGGCAATGGGCCCGAGCTTGGGACTCAAGCCAAACAACGGCACCCAGTGGTCGGTTTCCAACACCATCTCGCCTTGTTCCTTGTGATTCACAGTCAAAGTTTCCAAGGCTCCTTCGCCTTCTGTGCCCACCACCTCGGCGTTGGTCAACAATTTGACCTTACCCTGTTCCGCCAAGTCCATCACCTTTTGGACGCTGTCCAAGTGACCACGGAACCCCGTCCGGCGGTGCACCAAGGTGACCTCACTTGCCACCCCATCGGCCAAGAAAATGGTCCAATCGAGGGCGCTGTCGCCGCCGCCGCTGATCACCACTTTCTTGTCGCGGTAGAACTCGGGATCTTTGATGATGTACTCTACCCCATGGTCTTCAAAATTGGCCAGGTTGTCAATGGGTGGCTTTCGAGGTTCGAAGCAACCCAAACCACCGGCAATGGCAATGACTGGAGCTCGGTGGACCGTTCCTCGGTTGGTGGTCACCACAAATTGGTCCTCATCGTCTTTTTCGATGCGTTCCGCCCTTTCCCCCAATGTGAACCCGGGCTTGAAAGGCTCGGCTTGTTCCATCAACTTGTCCACCAGGTCGCCCGCCAAAATGGAGGGATAGGCCGGGATGTCGTAGATGGGCTTCTTGGGGTAAATCTCCGAGCACTGCCCACCAGCTTCGGGCAACGCATCAATGAGATGGCAGCGAAGCTTCAGCAGGCCAGCTTCGAAAACGGTGAAGAGTCCACAAGGACCGGCACCTATGATCAGGATGTCTGTTTGAATCATGTCGGGGACAAAAGTACTCACCCAACAACGCAAAGGGAGCCGTGTTCAATTCGGCTTTTTCACTTTTGGCACTAAGAAACCGAGGAGAACTTTACTGAAGGTTGATGGCCTCGATGGCCGTCAACTCTGGGGCCGCTTTTTTCAATGCCGATTCGACGCCGCCCTTCAGGGTCATGTTGATCATCGAGCAATCTGCGCAGGCTCCGAGCAACTCGATGCGTGCGACCAACGCTGGAGTGATTTCAACCAACCGAATGTCCCCGCCATCCGCCTTGAGATAGGGACGCAATTCATCCAAGGTGGACTCTACGCGGTGAAGGAGATCTTGCGGTGTCATGGTCAGACGTCTTTGCCCAGTTGTTGGAGCAATTTAGCAACGACAGCGCGAAATGCAGCCGCTGCCTCCCCACTGGTTTGCAAGACTGCCGGCCTTCCCGCGTCCCCAGCCTCTCGGATGGTCTGCAGAAGAGGGAGCTCCCCCAAGAATGGTGCGTTCAAACTGTCTGCCAAACGCTTGACACCGTCCCGGCCAAAAATGTGGTATTTCTTCTCTGGAAGATCGGGCGGAACGAAGTAGGCCATGTTCTCAATGAGGCCCAGCACAGGCACTTTCAAGTCCTCCAGCCGAAACATGCCCACCCCCTTTCTCGCATCGGCCAAGGCCACATCTTGTGGGGTGCTCACAATGACTGCACCCGACAAGGGGATTTGTTGCACCAAAGAGAGATGGATGTCTCCGGTGCCCGGAGGCAGGTCCACCACCATGAAATCCAACTCACCCCATTCGGCATCGGTGAACAATTGGCTCAATGCACGGCTGGCCATGGGGCCGCGCCACACAATGGCCTGGTCCTGATCGGCAAAGAAGCCCATGGACAACACCTTGACACCATACTGCTCAATGGGCTGGATCTTGGTGCCTCCCTCCACCTCGACAGGCTGCGGTTTCGCACCCACCACATCAAACATGGTCGGCACACTTGGTCCGTGAATGTCAGCATCCACAAGGCCCACACGGTAGCCAAGTTGCGCGAGAGCGACAGCGATGTTTGAGGAGACCGTGCTCTTGCCCACACCGCCTTTGCCTGAAGCCACAGCAATGACATGCTGTACGCCAGGCAGCACCTTGCGGGTCTCAAGGGTGCGCTCTTCCTTTTGCAATGGAATGACCTCGACTTCGCATTCGACAGGGGTGCCCATGCCTCGTTCAAGGGCAAATTCCACCGCGTCTTGCATGCGCTTCCTGGCATGCATCGCAGGATTGCTGGACTTCACTTGAACCGTGATGCCTTGACCCGTTGAGCTCTGGCCCTCCAAAGGGCCCGAAAGCTCCACCAAATCGAGGGACACAATGTCCTTGCCCAATTCGGGCTCCACCACACCCTTCAAGGATTCCAACACGGCGTCTTTGGTCCAATTGCTCATGGGTCAAAGTTCGGTCATGGGGTCCCAAAACAACGCTTTGAAATCAACGACGGTCGCATCCTGCACCTGAACGCCCTCGGCTTCGAGCATGGACGACATGGGACGGCCATTTGGGAAATGCCTGGCGCCCGTCAACTGCCCCAATCGGTTCACCACCCGGTGGGCTGACACCGCAGGGGAGGCTGAAAAAGACTTGTTGAGGACCCATCCCACTCTTCTGCTCGACTTCTTGGCCCCCAGACAATTCGCCACAGCCCCGTAGGTTGTCACCCTGCCTTTGGGCACAGCCCGGACAACATCAAATACGTCACTGGCAAAATCCAAGGGGCTCATCTCTTTTGGGTCGAGGGAGGCTGAATCTCCATGAAATGGATGTTCTTTCCCTCCTCCAACCACCTCTGCTCATAGAACGTTTTGATTTCCAATGCGGCGCGCAAGTCGGAGTCCACCTCCTCTAGGAATCCGCCATATACATCTTCAGAATCGTGCAAGAAGGGATAGCCCGCCTCGAGGTAATCTTCTTTGGACAAGGCATAAAGCAGCTTGCTGTCGGACTTGATGCGGATGGTCCCTCCTGGCGCCAAAAACTTGCGGTAGCGTTCGATGAATTTGCCTGAAGTGATGCGCTTGGTGCCCTTCTCATCTTTGGGCTGCGGATCGCTGAAAGTCAGCCAAATGCCCTCCACCTCTCCAGGTGCAAAGAACTGATCGATGAACTCAATGCGCGTACGCAGGAAGGCAACGTTGGACAGGGACTCTTGGTTCGCCGTCTTGGCACCACGCCAAAAACGATGGCCTTTGATGTCTACCCCCACAAAATTTCGCTGGGGCCATTGGCGGGCAAGTTCCACGGTGTATTCCCCCTTGCCACATCCCAACTCCAAGGTGATGGGATGGTCGTTCCCAAACACCTCCTTGTGCCATTGGCCTTTGTGAGGATGCTGAGCGCCCCGAACGGCCTCTTGCAAGTCGGGCTCGAAGACGTTCGTCATCTCCGCATTTTCCTCCCATTTCCAAAGTTTTCCCTTTCCCATGCTCTTTGAATTGATGCGAAATTAGGAACTTCAACCCGACGATGAACCACGCCGAAGCAACCTGCCCATCAATGTTGGTGACCGTCCTCGATTGGGGCATGGGCCATGCCACGCGAACCCTGCCACTGATTGAATGCGCATTGGACCTTGGCTGGCATGTGCATGTGGCCTCCAAAGGGACCGCCCTGGCGTGGCTGAAGCGCCACTTGCCGGAGTCGAATCGCTTGGAATTCCACGTGAAGCCCGGCCCCGAAATGAAGTACGCCAAGCGCGGCAATTTCTTTCGCATTGCCGCCCAAGTGCCCAAATTCCTGTTCCACGTACGTGCGGAGCGGTCTTGGGTGGCGCAGTTTGCGGAGGAACAGGGGATTCGGGCCATATTTTCCGACAACTGCTATGGCTGCCAGGTTCCTGGGCTGTCCTGCGTGCTCATGTCCCACCAACTCCAGATTCCTGTGCCCAAGCCTTTGGAGGGGATGGCGCGCGCCATGGTGCGCCATTGGGCCATACAATTTGACGCGGTGTGGGTGCCCGATGGCCCTCCTGGACCATTGGCCATGAGCGGTGGGCTTTCCTCCGCAATGGTGCATCCACGCACCACATACATCGGCGTGTTGAGTCGACTGGCCAAGTACCGGCAAGCCTCCCCTTCCGCACGCTGGTCGAAGGTGGGCATGGTGAGTGGGCTGGAACCCCACCGAGGATTGATGGAAAAGGCGCTGCGCCATTGGATGGCCGATGACGAAGGTCCCTGCCTGATCGTGGCCGGGAAGCCAGGAGGTGGCATGCACGTCGAAGGCAACATCACCACCTGGAACGACCCCTCCGATGCCGACTTGGCCGCTGCCCTTCAGGAGGCCCGTGTGGTGGTTTGCCGAAGTGGATACAGCTCCCAGCTGGACCTGGCAGCCTTGCAAGTGAAGGCCATCCTTGTGCCAACGCCTGGACAACCCGAACAAGAATTCTTGGGACAACTCTGGGCCGAGCGGTTTGGTTTTGTCTGCATGAGCCAAAAAAAGCTCCAACAAGGAGACATTCCCGAGCTTGCCAACGGACATTTGCCGCAAGCCGAGGCCAATGCGCAGGCCTTTGCCCAAATGACATCCTGGCTCACTTCCCTTCAAACCAAGCCCTCCTGATGGACACCTCTTCCTCCAACTTCAGCCAAGAAGACATTCGGTTCATGACCTTGGCACTCCAAGAAGCAGAGACCGCCGCCGCCATGGACGAAGTGCCGGTTGGGGCGGTGGTCGTGGCCGAGGGTCGTGTGATTGCTCGGGCGCACAATTTGTGCGAGAGGCTGCGCGATTTCACAGCCCACGCAGAGATGCAGGCCTTCACCTCCGCATCCGAGTACCTTGGAGGGAAGTTCCTCGACAAATGCACGTTGTACGTCACTTTGGAGCCCTGTCCCATGTGTGCAGGAGCTGCTTTTTGGACACGGATTGGCCGGATCGTCTACGGAGCCAAAGACGAGAAGCGGGGGCATTCCAAATTCGACGGAGAGCTAACCATGCTCCATCCCAAGACCAAATGTGAAGGCGGACTCTTGGCCGAGGAGTCGGCACAGTTGCTCACCAACTTCTTCCGCGCCAAGCGATAAGCGTCCTTTGTTCCAGTGGCGTGTACCTTTGCGCCATGCTTGAGTTGACCAAAGAATTCCTCGACCAACTTCGCCTGCAGATTGAAGACGGTCGTGATGTGGAGCTCGCCGCCATCGTGGGCGAGCTTCACCCGAAGGACATGGCCGATGTTTTCGATGCGCTCAAGCGGGAGGAAGTGCTGTACATCTACCGCCTTCTCGACTCGGAATCTCGCTCTGAAGTCATCTCTGAAATGGAGGAAGACATCCGGGAGGAGCTTCTGACCTCACTGAGTTCCAAAGAAATTGCTGAGGACGTCATCGAAGGTTTGGATTCGGACGACGCCGCAGATGCCTTGGCCGATTTGCCAGAAGCCAAAGTGGAAGAGGCCGTCCGATTGGTGGACGACCAAGTCTCTGCTTCTGAAGTCCTAGAGCTTCTCAACTACGAGGAAGGTTCTGCGGGTGCCATGATGGCGGTGGAATTGGTCAAGGTTCAGGAGGATTGGACGGTGGCAAGGGCCATCCGAGAGATCCGGTCACAAGCTTCAGACGTCGCCAACATCTACACCATCTACGTGGTGGATGAATCCGGTCGACTCAACGGCCGATTGTCCCTGAAGAGCTTGTTGCTGAACGCCTCTAGTGCCCGAAGCATCTTGCGCGACCTGAAAGACGATGTGGAAATGGTTTCCATCGAAGCCCATGAAAGCGAGGAGGTGGTGGTGAAGATGATGGAGCGCTACGACCTTGTGGCCCTTCCTGTCGTGGATGCCACTGGCGGCCTTCTCGGCCGAATCACCATCGACGATGCCGTGGATGTCATGATCGAAGATGCGGAGCGCGATTACCAATTGGCCTCAGGAATTTCGGAGGATGTCGAAGGCAAAGACGGCGTTTGGACGCTGACACGTGCCCGCCTTCCGTGGTTGCTCATTGGCCTTGGCGGTGGGGTCGGAGGTGCGTATGTGATTGGTGCCTTTGACATCGAGAACAACCCTGAAATGGCCCTCTTCATTCCATTGATTGCCGCGATGGGCGGCAACGTGGGCGTGCAATCCTCCGCCATTGTGGTGCAGGGGTTGGCCTCTGCTTCCATGAACATGGGCAACCTCGCAGAACGGTTGTTGAAGGAACTCAGTGTGGGAGTGCTCAATGGACTCATTTGTTCTGCTGTCATTTTCCTGACCAGCCTTCTGTTGGGCTTTGGCTGGAACTTGAGCACCACGGTCAGCGCCTCCCTGTTGTGTGTCATCGTCTTCGCTGCCCTGTTTGGGGCCTTTGTGCCCCTCATGTTGGACAAGCGGAACATCGATCCTGCCCTTGCCACCGGACCGTTCATCACGACCGCCAACGACATCATGGGGCTCATCATTTACTTCAGCATCGGCTCCCTGGTGGCCACATGGATGCCCTGACGCCCTGAGCATGAAGCCAGAGGACACCCACGTGTGGTTTTTGGACTCGGTGCATGCCGGTTTGCAAGTCCGCCTGGAGGCCGCGGGCATGTCTTGTTTTGACGGGACTGCCCTGGGACGAGAAGCCTTGAGGGAACAGGCCGCCAAAACACCCATCCATGGTTTGGTGTTGCGCAGCCGACTTTCCCTCGACCGAGAGCTCTTGGACCAACTCCCCGACCTCCAATGGATCGCGCGGAGTGGATCGGGTTTGGACAACATCGACGTGGAGGCAGCCCATCAAAAGGGCATCGCACTGCATTCCAGTCCAGAAGGCAACCGAGACGCCGTGGGCGAACACACCTTGGGCATGCTCCTGAACACCTTGCATCGTCTGTCCTCAGGGGATGCCAGTGTGCGCGCGAAAGCGTGGGACCGCGAAGGGCACAGAGGAAGAGAATTGAAGCACCTTACGGTGGGCATCATCGGGTACGGTCACATGGGGTCGGCTTTTGCCCAAAGACTTGCTGGCTTTGGATGCCGCGTCCTTGCTTACGACAAGTACAAGGACGGCTGGGGAGAACAGCCCCAAGTGAAAGCCCCCTTGCCATACGTTGTGCCTGTGGGTTCCGATGTCTTGGCCCAGGAGGCCGATGTGGTGAGCTTGCACGTGCCCTGGACCTCGGAAACGAAGGGCATGGTGAACGACATCTGGTTAAAGCGTTGGCACAAGCCCATTGTGCTTCTCAACACTGCCCGTGGGGCCATTGTCCAAACGGAAGCCTTGCTTCGGGCCCTTGACGATGGAAGGGTCAGCCACGCATGCCTCGATGTATTGGAGTTTGAAGGTCGGTCTCTCGAAACGCTAGAAGGACTTCAGGACCCCGAGAAGAAGCAAGCCTTTGAAGATCTTCTAAAACACCCAAACGTCATGATGACGCCCCATGTGGCCGGGTGGACGCACGAGAGCTGGAGCCAACTGAGCGAAGTGCTTGCGGACAAGATTTTGGTCTCCTGAGGTGCGGATCTTCCGATGGAGATGAGGTGCATGAAAAAAACCCTGACCAAAAGGCCAGGGTTTTCTAAGCTTTGGTGAAAGGAATCACTCCTCGCTTCCTGTGCGCTTCCTGCTC
>TARA_B110000003_G_scaffold276571_1_pt1 | contig 30196 bp, 24 predicted proteins | sample TARA_B110000003 | Tara Oceans TARA_B110000003 (sample SAMEA4396424) | marine metagenome | biome: Westerlies Biome; feature: [SRF] surface water layer (ENVO:00010504); material: water (ENVO:00002006), including particulate matter (ENVO:01000060) such as... | depth 5 m
TTATCAACAATACAGGCTGCACCTAGTGGAAATTTTGTCATTTCTATTACTAGATCACTCACACGAGTTGCTGGGTTGACAAGAGCAACCTTACGAACTGGATGCATAACATCTCGAACATTTAATAATAAATTTCGGCCTAGTTGACCGGCTGGATGTGTTAAGGCATAATCTACTTCTGTAAAGTCCCGTCTTTTCATTAGTGCAGACGCTAATGCATCTCCTAATGCGGCCGATACCATAAAACTTGCTGTCGGAACAATTCCCAAAGGATCTGCTTCTCCCTCTACGGATGAATCTAAATATACATCAACTTTTTTACTTAAAGGTCCATCTGTATTCCCTAAAATTCCTACTATTTTTCCTCCCCTTTTTCGAATAATAGGTTCAAGCGATAACAATTCTGGTGTGCTAGCGCTATTTGAAAGAAAGATTACAGGGTCATTTTTTTGATGTATTCCCAAATCACCATGTACTGCTTCAGAGGCATGTAAAAAAGAAGATGGAGAACCAGTACTACAAAGGGTCGCAGCAATCTTTTTACCTAAATGACCAGATTTTCCTATACCACACACGATTATTTTATTAGTTTTTGTAAAAAGAATATCAACTGCATCCAAGAAATTTTTTCCGAGTTTTTTGGCGGCACGGTTAATAGATTCACTCTCTTTATTTAAAACATTTATCGCATCGTTTAATTCATTTTTCCTCATGTAATTTTGTTTATTTATTTATTAAGGGATTTGTTTGCAGGAAAGTTAACAAAGAATCTTTAAATAAAATAAATCAATTGTCATTAGAATTATTTTTCTCTTTCATCTCATTTTATGTTTCAAGTAACTTTTTCTGAACAAAGCTTAAAAGAACTTAATTTATTAAGCCAAACTGACCAACTTCATTTAATGGATAAATTAAGTTCTCTTACGAGTGAAATATTATCCGGAGAAAATTCCTCCGTTGGTACTTTCTTGAGAAATGGAAAATCTTTTTATCGACTTAGAATAGATGATCTTCGTGTATATTTTGAGAAAGTTGATATTTCTTTACACTGTCATTTTATTTTACAAAAAAATTCTTTAAATGATTTTTTAGTTCGTTGTAAAATGCCTTCTTCAGATGATGCTATATTAGAAAATCATCAAAGTTTTTGGGAGTATTTAGAATCTTTAGCTAAAAAATAAACAACTTGTTAAAAATTTGTTGATTTAAATTGTTTTTTAACAAAAAAAAAAAAAGATTTCTTTTGTTCCCGTTTGTTCTTTTTTTATTAACAAAAAAAATTTTCGTAAAATGTTCTTTTTCAAGTGTTTAAAATGTTGTTGTTCTTTTTTTCCTCTATAATAAAGAATACTTTTTATATTTGTTTAATTATCTTTAATAATTCTAGATTGAAGAATATCTTTTTTTCAGTCAAAAAGATTACCAATGAAATTTAAGATAAATCGAGATCATTTTAGTTCAGGGTTACAATTGGTAACCAGCGTAGTTGGTGCACGAAAAACTATGCCCATACTTCAAAATGTTTTATTAGAAGCAAAAGAGGGCTTAGTGAGGTTAACAACAACCAACCTTGATTTAGGTGCCCGGTGTTCGGTAAAGGCTGATGTAAATGAAGAAGGTTCTATAACTTTGCCCGTGAAAGAAATTGGAAGAATTGTCAGAGAATTAGCGGATATGGAAGTAAGTGTTGAAACATCTGATAATTCGAAAGCAACAATTAGTACCAGAGGTTCTATTTTTAATGTTATTGGTATGGATAGCAAAGAATTCCCGCCATTACCTGAACTGGAAGGTCAAAAAGAATTTTCTTTAGAAAGAAATGAAGTAATATCAATGCTCAAGAGTGTCTCTTATGCTCAATCAGTAAATGAAGAAAGATATATGCTGAAAGGTGTCTTTTTTCAGTTTAGTAAAGAAAAGCTTTCGCTGGTAGCAACTGATGGAAGAAGATTAGCAGTAACAAATCGAGCAATCACAGTTAATGAAGGAGATGGTGGAGAATTTATTCTTCCCTCCTTAACAGTTACAGAAATAGAAAAACTTCCAGATATTGGAAAAGACATTAATATATCATTTACAGACCGACAGGTTGCATTTGAATTAAAAGTAGAAAATTCAGAAGAAGCAAATAATGGTTTTATGGAGTCTGTCTATTTGGTTTCAAAAGTAGTGGAAGGAAAATATCCAAACTACAAACAAGTTATTCCAAAAGATGATTTTAATAGTGCAGAAATTGAACGAGAATTAATGCAAGAATGTGTTCATAGGGCAGCTTTAGTTTCTGATGAAAAGGTTACCTTAAGAATAAAACCAGAAGAAATGGAAATTACCGGACAAAGTGTTGTAGGTGATGCATGTGAATCTATGCCAATTAGTTATAAAGGTGAAGAAGCTGCTGTATCATTTAACCCACGATTTTTATTAGATCCGTTAAAATCAATAACCAAAGATAAAATATCACTCGAATTTAGGGATGATATGAGTCCTGGAGTTTTTAAAGTGAAAGATGAAGAAAAAGATACCTTAATTTTTCTCTGTGTGGTTATGCCAATAAGAACTGATTAATTAAGGAATAAGAAAAGGCTGTTTAGGTAAAAAATTTTTACTTGAGGGGTAATGAAATGTTTCACCTTCATAATTTTTTAATAATATTCCCTCCTCATCGTGCTTTAAGACATATTCAGGATTAATAGGAATCTTACCTCCGCCCCCTGGTGCATCTATAACAAATTGTGGAATACTGTAACCTGATGTGAATCCCCTTAGCTCACTAATAATTTTTAGACCAACCGATGGATCAGTTCGCAAATGAGCACTTCCTTCTATCAAGTCGCATTGATATAAATAGTAAGGTTTTACCTTCATCATCATTAATCGATGTAAAAGGCTTTTCATAATACTTGTTTCGTCATTTATTCCCTTAAGTAAAACAGTTTGATTACCTAAAGGTATACCAGCCTTAACAATTTTTCTACAAGCTGTATAAAGCTCTTTAGTACACTCTAAGGGGTGGTTTACATGTATACTCATCCATAGGTTTTCTTGTTCTTCAAAAATAGATAATAAATTATCAGTAATTCTTTGAGGTAAAAAAACTGGAATTCTAGAGCCGATTCTTACGAATTCTACATGATCGATACTTTTTAACCGATTAAAAATGGCGGATAATTTTTCATCAGATAATAATAAAGGATCACCACCGCTAATTAAAACATCTCGAATAGAAGTGTTATTTTCAATATATTGAAACCCTTCTTCTAGGGAAGGGTGAAAGCCATAATCTTGTGCATTTGAAACTAATCTGCTTCTTGTGCAATACCTACAATATGAGGCACACCTATCAGTTACTAAAAATAAAACCCTGTCTGGATATCGATGGACAATACCAGGAACCGGCATGGTATTTTCTTCCCCAACAGGGTCTTTCATTTCTCCCTTGGATGCAATAGATTCAAAAGAAGAAGGAATTAATTGTTTTCGAATGGGACAATTTGGATTATTCGGATCAATTAAATTAAAAAAATACGGCGTAACTGATACAGAAAGTTTATTTTCAGCAACATCAAACCCACCTATTTCATTATCAGAAAGCTTTAAATATTTTTCAAAATGTTCTTTTCGGGTTAAGCGATTTCTCATTTGCCATTTCCAATTGAACCATTCTTCATCAGGAACATCAGACCAATGGCCTTTACCGCTAAACCAATTCTCCTTTATGTCTATAGGATACATAGTGTTAATTTAATAGATGCAGAACGCAAAACCTTCAACTCTTTGTTTACGGAAATAAAAAAATGTACATAAAGATAAATAATATTAAAAGGATAACGATATTAATCCTAGCAATTAGTGTGACTTGGTTTCAGTCACATGGATTAGATGAAGGTTTTTCGATAGATAAAATAAAACCATTTAATTTAAAGGGGGTGAATGGTGAGATGTATAAGAATAAGGACCTTATGGGAAAAACAGGAGCGGCAATAATTTTTCTATCAAATCATTGTAAAGTCTCACAACAATTTCAAAAGAATGTAATATCAAGAAACAGTATTTGGATAAAACAAGGAATTAAGCTGATGGTCATTTCCCCAAATTATGAAAAGGCAATATTACCAGATGAATTAGCATATACAGATTCTGGTGATTCTTTTGAGGAAATGAAAGAAAGAGCAGAAACGGAAAACTACAATTTTCCGTTTGTATATGACGGGAAAGACCAGATTATAACCAAAAGTTTAAAAGTAAAAATAACTCCGAGTGCATACCTTTTTAACAAAAATGGTAAATTAACTTATAGTGGAAGGTTGGGAAACCATGAAAAACCAGATGAACTGAAAAATGGAGAATTTAGTCAAGCTGTAGAAAAGTTATTAAAAGAAAATTATTCATATACACGGACAAAGGTTTATGGAACATCGATAAAGTTTCAGGAGGATTTAAATTTAGTTGAAAGAGTAAGGAAGAGATATGCTCAAGAAACGATATACTTAAATTATGCAGACAAAAGGAAATTAAATTTTTTTTTAAAACAAGAAACGAAATATCCAAGATTTTTTTACATATGGACAATTTACGATAACCAAACACAAACAAGAGAAAATTTAATTGGTATTTCCACAAGCTATAAAATCTTTAGAAAAAGGGGATTAAAAGTATACACAATTTGCATATGTGACGAAAATGAAAAAACAAATGCACTAGAAATATTAAAAAGAGCGCAATTATCTACATTAAACTTTTACACCTCGGCTAAAGAAATCTCAGATTTGACTAAATTAAGAGATTCGGTGGGGTTTAAAACTACTCCATTTTGTAGAGTCTTGAACGGAGATGGAAAATTTGATTACGGGACAAACGGAATAATTGATCAGAAAAGTTTAAAAAGATCGTTTTTACGGGTTTTAAATAAAAATTAAGGTTACCCCCCCCCAAATTATTATCGGTATTAAAACATAAGATAAATATCTAGGTAAAAATTGATTAAACCGAGAAAAGAAAATAAACAACGAAAGCGGATACAAAATGTGAGAGATATTATGGAGAGGAACATGATTTTCGAACTGAAAGAATGTTAAACCATTGTATGATAAGCTATTAGTAATAAAAATAATAGATTTGTAATTAAAGTATATAATATAATTTAAAATTTCTGTTGTAAAAATTAAATTTATGAAAATACAATTAATAACTATAAAAACAAAAGGTACTACTAAAATATTAATAAATATAGACCCTGGTACAATAATTTGAAAATAATCAAATATTAAAAGAAAACTTCCACAAAATGCAGCATAAGTTATTATTAGAGAATCTTTAATTTTAGTACTCCGAATTTTTTCCTTTTCTCTTAAATTTAATCTAATTATCAATATAGATAGCACAACTGTATAGGATAATTGAAAACCAATTTCCATAATAGATCCAGGATCCCAGAAAAGAACTACAAAACAAGATAAAAATAAAGAGGATATGGAATTTTTTTTCTTAAAAATTATTTGTGAAACCTGCCATGAATTTATCATTAGTAGTGCTCTGACAGCGGAGGGTGGATGATTTACTAAATATAAATATAATATTAACATAAATGTAACCAAAATTTCTACCGCTAATCCTTGTTTAAAGATATAGGAAAATAACTTTTTAAAAATTACATATATAAATCCGATGTGTAATCCACTGACAGCGAACAAATGCAATGTTCCGCTAAACTTAAATACATCATAGTCCCCTTTAGATATATTCTCTGTTTTACCCAAAAATATACCATTTTGAAAATGCACTAAATTGGGATTTAATTTAGATGATTTATCTAAAGTATTGGTTATATATTTTCTTAATGGAATAATAATATTATCTATAATAGAAATCTTTTCTTTTATAAATAAAATTATACATCGATTAATTACTAAATCCTGATATCCGTTCTTATTTAAATATGATAGTAAACCTTTAATTACTAAATTTTTACCAGTCAAATCGGTTTTATCAAAGTTTGTTAATTTTGAATGTATAGTCAGGTTATTTAAGTAGTTTTTGTTAATATTTATATCTTTTATTATACCAATGTAATATATATCACCTTTAATCATTTTCTTTTTATTGAAAATTACTTCTATTGTTACTTCTCTTTCAGGTAAAGCTATATTAATATCTCCTTTTTCTAAATTATAATTTGAATATAATTTATATAAGGATATAATAAATATAAAGATAATAATTCTTACTTTTTCAAATTTTATTGATATGTAAATTAGAATTATGGATATTATATAAAATGAACATATAATTATATTAGGAGATAGTAATTTATTTTCAATAATAATAATAAGAAGAATGTAAGGTAATAAAATATATATAAAAGGTAATCTCATAAACAATTATTGTTTCATAAAATAATTAATTCTTTATTTGCATAATCTTTAATAACTTTTAGTTTGGTTAGTATGTTGTACGATAGGCCATACATGAGAAAAAGTTTCATTACTAATCCAAAAGGAGCGGTAGACATTTTTATGGTAATTTTGATTGCCAGTTTTTTTCTTCATTCAATACTGCGACTTTTTTCACCTTACTTGTTTGACTTTATCTATCAATATTTTTCATTTTCACCTCATGGAATTCTTAGTTTTTTCCTTTGGACTCCCTTAACATATTCTTTACTTCATGATGGCCCGTTTCATCTAATAATGAACCTGTTGGGATTCTATTTTATAGGTAAGGCCGTAGAAGATGAAATAGGAACTTATAACTTTTGGTATTTAACCATTATTGGTAGTATATCCGGTTGTTTATTTTGGTTTTTTTTTAATGAAAGTGGTGAGTTCCTTGTTGGATCATCTGCAATTGTAATGAGTTGCTTATCTTATTATTGTCTAAAAAATCCCTCTAGACCAATTACATTGCTTTTGTTTTTCTTCCTGCCTTGCCGAATTAAGCCAAAATGGGTCTTAGTTGGAATTCTTCTTATCGATTCTTATGGATTTATTTTTAATGAGTTAAATGATAATTCTGGAATAGCACATTCAGCACATCTTGGAGGTTTAGCTGGAGGAGCCTTTTTTTTCCTCTACCTTCAATCTGGTCGTACATTTCCTAAATTTATTTTCAATTCTAGAAAATCAAGTACATTCACGGGTCAATTTCGTCCTAGGAAAGTTGATAAATCAAACTATAAGATTAATTTTTCAACAACAGACCAATTACAAAAAGAGGTAGATCGTATATTAGATAAAATCAATGACTCAGGTTTTGGTTCTTTAACTGAGGAGGAAAAGTTGACTTTAGAGAAAGCAAAAGGATTGCTATAATTCAATTTTATGTAGTAAAAATCAACAATGAAGCCACATTTTAAACAAACCTCACATATACTAAAACGAGTATTGCTCGTCTTTTTCTATTTCTACACCTCGATAACTTTAAGTGCCGATAAATTAGCTCCTACTCCTTTAATGCAACAGGAAGGAAAGTGGTTGGTTCAAGCATTACAACAAGCCCATTTTAACAAAGTTTCAATAAACGATCTCAACTCAACGGGCTTCATCCATAGTTATCTTAAAAAATTGGATAAACAAAAACTATATTTTACTCAAAGTCATGTAAATGAATTTCTTGAGAGATATTCCCCTCCGTTAATTACTTACTTCGAGCAGGGCAATTTATTTCCTGGGTTTGAAATCTACAATATTTATAAAGAAAAATCACTGCAAAGATCAGAATGGGTTCTGAATTATTTAAATAGAGATTTTAATTTTGAAACAGATAGTTCATACCAGACAAACAGGGATGAATTACCATGGGAAACAAATGAAATTGACCTAAATAATACATGGAAAAATCTAATAAAATTTGAAATTCTTGGAGAAATTCTTTCTGCATATGATACAAATATGACCTTTTTAGAATTTAAGGGAGAAAAATTTACAACTATTTCTAAAGATTCAAAAGAAAAAGTACGCAAAAGGTATGAACGTTGGAGTAAAAGCATTAAAGATTTTGAAGCCACTGATGTACAAGAACTTTATTTAACAACGCTTACCCAAATGTTTGATCCTCATACTACATTTATGAACATTAAAGAGAAAGAAAGATTTGATCAATCGATGAATAATGAACTTGTAGGTATAGGGGCGGTCCTAAGCGATAATGATGGATATTGTACAATAAGGGAGTTGTTGCCCGGAGGTCCTGCAGAATCATCTCGTGAACTCAAGCCAAACGATCAAATAATCAAAGTTGCACAAGCCGAAGGTGACTTTGTAGATGTGGTCGATATGAAATTATCTAAAATAGTAGAACTTATTAAAGGGCCCAAAGACACACTGGTTCGTTTAGAAATTAAACCTGAACTTACACCATCAACCACAAAGATTGTAAGAATTATCCGAGATAAGGTAAAGTTGACCTCCAATTTAGCGACAGCTTCAATACATAAAGTAAATCACAATCAAAGAGATAAAAAACTCGGAGTTATAGAGCTTAGATCTTTTTATGGTTCAACCGGTACTGGACCAAAAGCCACCGATGATGTTGAAGAACTAATCTTAAAACTGAAAACTGAAAATGCTGAAGGTTTAATATTAGATCTCAGGAGGAATGGGGGCGGCTATTTGAGTGAAGCGGTTAGTATGGCCGGTTTGTTTATTTCAAGAGGTCCTGTCGTTCAAGTAAAAAGTACAGATGGAAAGATACGTAAAAAGTTCGATTTTAATCCAAAACTTACATGGGGGGGTCCACTGATAATATTAGTTTCTAGATATAGTGCATCTGCCTCCGAAATCGTTGCGGGAGCTTTACAGAATCACAAACGGGCTCTTATTGTTGGAGATAAAACGACGCACGGAAAAGGCACTGTTCAATCTTTAATACAAATGAATTTACCATTTAATTATAATGTTTCCAGCGGTAAAAAAAGTGCGGCTAAAATTACCATTCAAAAGTATTACTTACCATCAGGAGAAAGCACCCAAATACAAGGTGTTAAAAGTGATATTTCTATGTCTTCAATTAATCATTATTTACCTATTGGTGAGTCAGATTTAGAAAATTCTTTAATATGCGACAGTATTGCACCGGTCAATTTTCGACGCCCTCTCAATGAATTTGTTTATAAGAAAGAACATATTTTAGAACTACAAAAGAAAAGTCTTGATCGACAGAATGTATTGCCAGAATTCAAATATTTAAAGAAAAATGTCGCTTGGTATAAAAACAAAAGGAATGATACTTCTCTTTCTCTCAATTTGAAAAACCGGATTTCTGAGAAAAAGGAGGATAAGAAGTTTACTAATACTATGAATATAAGCTTTGATAAATTATTAGACAATGCATTCTCTAAGAAAAATATAACTTTAAACATAGTTGAAAGTCAAAATATGAAATCTTTAGAGGTTCGTGGAGAAAACAATGCAACAATAGAGCCTAATGACAATTTTATAGCACCAGATAATTTTGATATTAGGCTTCACGAATCACTTCGAATTATGTCAGATTGGATAGACCTCACAGAGAATAAGAATTTGACGCACAAAGATGAGTCGTCTCTAGAGATTTAATCTATTTCTTATATGCGAAAATAAATCGTTCTCGTTGGCAAAAGTCTTTGACAACTTCAATTCTTGTAAAATCATCAGACATGTTTTGGATGATATCATTTTTTTGACCAATACCTATTTCTAATGCCAATAATCCATTCTTCAGTAAATGTTTTTTTGCATGATCAATAATATAGTGAATATCAGAAAGCCCATTTTCTTGAGAGACAAGAGCATCCTTTGGGTCGAATTCTTTTACTTCCTGTTCGGCAAAACTCCATTCATCATTAGTAAGATATGGGGGATTCGAAACGATAACACCATAAGAACACTGTAAAACATCAGAAGACCAGTCAAAATTTTGTAATTTTATGTTTTCTACGTTGTGAAAATCAACATTTTCTCTCGCAAGGCTTAATGCGTTTATTGATTTATCCATACCAAATCCATCGCAATTTTTAACTTCTAAACAAAGAGTAATTATTATTGCACCAGATCCAGTACCAAAATCTAGAATTTTACCATTATATTCCGTTGTAATTCTTTCTTTAATTAATTCAGTAAAATATTCTGTTTCTGGTCTAGGGATTAACGCTCTTTTATCGCATTTAAGTTCATATCCGGCAAAATTAACCTTCCCTAAAATATGCTGAAGAGGTATTCTTTTTCCACGATCAACAATACATTTCCTTATCTTGTTTAAATCCTCTTTTACCAAAAAATTTCCAAAGTCTAAATACAACTCTAATTTCCCTTTTTGGGTTACATGAGAAATTATCCACTCTACATCACATTTAGAATTAGGTACTCCTTTTTTATTTAGATATTCTGTTGATCTATCAATAATATCAAGCAGAGTTAAATGCTCACTCATTTTTTTCTAACATGCTTTCTAGTTTCAACTTCTGGTCTTCTTGACTCAGAGCACTCAGCAGTTCATCTAATTCACCAAACATTACTTCATTCAATGCATGAGAAGTGTAATTAATTCTATGATCGGTTAATCTACTTTGTGGAAAATTGTATGTTCTAATTCTTTCGCTTCTGTCTCCCGTTCCTACTTGGCTTTTTCTTTCCTGTGCATACTTGGCTCTTTCTTCTGTTTGTTTTAAATTTAACAATCTGGACTTAAGGACTGTCATCGCTTTATTTTTATTTTTGAGCTGTGACCTTTCATCGGCACAATACACATTCAACCCTGAAGGTTTGTGTATTATTTGGACCGCAGAATCTGTTGTATTTACTCCTTGTCCTCCTGGTCCGCTAGCTCGGCACACACTAATTTCTAATTCGCTTGGATCTATCTTAATTTCAACATCTCTAGCTTCTGGAAGTACCGCTACGGTTGCTGTTGAAGTATGAATTCTTCCACTTGCTTCAGTAACTGGTACTCGTTGAACTCTATGGACTCCGCTTTCAAATTTTAATTTGGTCCAAACATCATCTCCTTTTAATAGAAAAATGACCTCCTTAAAACCGCCAGTCTCAGATAAACTTTGGCTTAGGCATTCAAATGACCATTTTTTATTCTCGGCCAATTTTGTGTACATTCTATATAAATCTGATGCAAATAGTGATGCTTCGCCCCCTCCAGCACCAGCTCTTATTTCTATAATTGTATTCCTACCAACATCAGGGTCTTCCGGCAACATCGAGAGTAAAAGCTGCTGCTCTAATTTGGGTAGTCTTAATTCTTGATAAGCAATCTCCTCTTTTGCAGTTTCCTCAAATTCAATATCACTTAATAGTTCCCTGCTCTCTTCAATCGAGTTAACACAACTTTGAACTTCATCAAATAAATTAATAATTGACTTGATTCTATTGTGTTCTCTGGAAACTTCTTTAGCTACATCTGGATCTTTAAAAATTGCTGGATCTGCCAATTTTTCCTCAAGTTCATTGTATCGTTGCCGAAAGGGGTCAATGTTTGGTAAATCTATCATCTACCCTTAATCATACCATAAGAAATTTTCTTTAAAACTAGTAAATGAACCTTAATCAACAAAACCGGCAAATTCACGGTCAAAACATAGTAGCATGTATTTGGGACTTTGATAAAACTTTAATACCGGGTTACATGCAGAAACCATTATTTGATCTTTATGGGATTAATGAATCTTCATTTTGGGCAGAGGTTAATCAATTACCAATCTTATACGCTAAACGGGGTATGAGGGTTTCTTCTGATACTATATATTTAAATCATTTATTAAGTTATGTTAAAAATGGCCCGATGCGGGGATTAACAAACGAAAAATTAAAAAATTTAGGAAGTGAAATTAACTTTTATCCCGGCCTTCCAGACTTTTTTCTAGAATTATCTAAAATTGCTGAACAGACTGAGTTTGCAGGTTATGATTTTAAAATAGAACATTATATTATTAGCACTGGAATATCCAAAATAATACAAGGAACAAAGATTTCACAGTTTGTGGAAGATATTTTTGCATGTGAATTTATTGAATCCCCCCTACCGCCGAATTTTATGAGCCAATCAGAATTTTCTTTGCCTTTGGACTTAGAAATCTCTCAGGTCGGCATGACTGTTGATAATACGATCAAAACCCGATGTATTTTTGAAATTAATAAAGGTTCTAACAAAAATTCATCAATTGATGTAAACACATTCATACCTCATGAAGATAGACGAATTCCAATTAACCAGATGATTTATGTAGCGGATGGCCCAAGTGATGTTCCTGTATTCACCGTGGTCAAGCAAATGGGAGGAAAAACATATGCAGTTTATGACCCTGATAACGAAAAAGAGTTTGAACAAACCTGTGATTTGGTTGAACGTTCTAGAGTTCATAATAATGGACCAGCAGACTATCGGCCAAGCTCTCCAACTTCCATCTGGGTAAAGCAAAAGATTAGGGATATTCTAAGAAATATGATCAAGAAACGTAATGATCAATTAAGCGAAAGGTCAGGACAATCACCTAAGCATATTCAAGAGGAGCCCGAAACATCACTGACAGAACTTTCAAAACAGGATACATTTTGGAAGTGAGAAAGATCAATATTACAAAAATTCTCAATCTAAATTATAAATGAGTTCTTATTGTTCTGAATCGGAAATGGATATGACTAATTGGAGTCGGAAACACTTGCTTAGTATCGAGGAACTTACATCCGTGGAAATTGAAAGAATTCTAAAATTAGCAAAATTTTTTAAAAAAGGGATAGATGGTGAGCCAATAAAAACAGATTATTTAAAAGGTAAAAGAGTCGTTAATCTCTTTATGGAGCCAAGTACGAGAACAAGAATTGCATTTGAAATTGCCGCAAAATCTTTACATGCCGATGTGATATCAGTTGCTGAACAGTCAAGTAGTTTAACCAAAGGAGAAACTTTACGCGATACAGCTATGAATATTCAGGCATTAGGAGCGGATGCGATTGTTCTTAGACATTCTTCGCCAGGTTCCCCTTTATTTTTGTCCCGTATTGTGGATGTGCCGATAGTTAATGCTGGAGATGGGGCACATGAACACCCAAGCCAGGCTTTACTTGATTTATATACCCTTCAGGAACGCTGGGGAAGTATAGATGGGAAAAAGATAACTATTTTAGGTGATATTTTATTTAGTCGAGTTGCAAGATCCAATTTTTGGGCATTGTCCAAAATGGGTGCCGAAGTAACTTTTGCTGGACCATCAACCCTTGTACCTAAACAATTTGAAAGCATGGGGGCACGAGTCTGTCATGATTTAAAAGATGGATTGGAAGATGCAGATGCAGTTATGCTGTTAAGAATTCAGCATGAAAGACAATCTTCAAGTCACTTTCCATCGTTGTCAGAATACACGAATATTTTTGGTTTAAATAAAGACCGAAAGGGGTGGCTTAAAGAAGGTGCCCTTATCTTGCACCCCGGACCCGTAAATCGTGGAGTAGAGCTGGATTCAGAATTAACTGATTCATCCCAATCAGTTATTTTGGAACAAGTTTCTAATGGTATTGCAGTGAGGATGGCTATCCTTTGCCTATGCACAAACCCAGGAAGCATTCAAGGCAATCTATGAGTGTTACATACTTAAAAGGTGGAAGAGTTATTGATCCGGTTAATAATATTGATGAAATCAAAGATCTCTATTTTGAAAACGGAAAAATTATAGAGTTCTCAGAAAAGGATTCTTCCGAAAAGGTGAAGAAAATAAATGTAGAAGGGAAAATAGTATTACCCGGATTAGTTGACTTAAGGTGTCATTTAAAAAATATTTCAGGTGGCCAAGCTGAAAATATTACAACAGGAACAAAAGCTGCAGCTGCGGGCGGATATACAACAGTTTTATTAATGCCAGATATTTATCCGAGGGCTGATAATCCAGGCACTATTCAATATATCCAAGACAGAATTCTAAAACATGCATCGGTGAAAGTTCTGCTATGTGGTTGTTTAACAAAAGAGGCCAAGGGGGAAAGTCTAGCTCCATTAGGATCATTAAAAGAAAACGGAGTAGTAGCGATATCAGATAGCCCAAGTACAACTCAAAATAATCAAATATTCTCAAAAGGGGTGGAATATGCATCAATGTTTAATTTACCGGTAATAGAAATACCCCGAGATTATTCATTATCTGATAAGGGGACAGCGCATGATGGTCCCCTAGCTTTGAAATTAGGACTGGGTGGATATCCTAGAATAGCTGAAGAACTTTTTGTTCAAAGAGCAATTTCGGTTTCAAAGAGTGCAAATACAAAAATTCATTTATCTTCAATATCTAGTTGTGGATCTGTTGAAATGATAAAAGAAGCAAAGAATAGAGAAGTAAAAATAACAGCAGATGTAACGGGACATCATTTAAGTTTAAATGAAAATTCAATTAATGACTACAATCCAAATTTCAAAACAATACCACCCATACGTGAAGAAATAGACAGGATGGCTCTTATAAATGGATTAAAAGATGGAACAATTGATTGCATTTGCACGGCCCATCAACCATTTCAAGAACATGAAAAAAATGTCGAGTTTGATCTAGCACCTGCTGGTGTTACAGGGTTTGAAACAACATTGTCCAGTTGTTATGAAACATTAGTAGAAAAACAGGGTTTTTCTTGGAATACGCTTATAAATGTAATGTCCTTGAATCCATCTAAAATACTAGGACAAAAAAGAGAACAATTAACGATTGGAAACTACGCAAATATAACTATTTTCGACCCAACATTATCTTGGAATTACAATAATCAAAATCGAATTAGTGAAGCGACAAATTCACCACATAAAAAAAGAAATTTTACGGGAAAGATTATAAAAACATTTTTTAAAGGAAAAGAAGTTTATACTTTTTAATTGATTAAATATTTGTGGACATTGAAATTTTATTAAATTTTGGTATAGTCCTATTTGGAATTTTTAGTCTATTAAAATTAAATCCAGTAAAAATTTTTGCCTTTAATGTAATTCCAGTTTGGAATCCATTCCATTTATTGGTTGTACCTATGTCGTGTTTATTTTTGATTCCCAACGGAATATTTATATTACTCGGTTATTGTATATTTTATATGATCAAGGAGAATGATATTTTTTTTGACGATAAAACTTATATTTCACTCGCTCAATTTTCTCTCACTATCAAAACATTATCAATATGTTGGATAATATTTTTAATCGTCTCATTTTTATCAAAATCTTTATTCGGAGAACTTCCACAACAAAAAATTGTTGTAACGATAAGAAACAGTGAAATAAATAAAGAAATTATTGAAATATTTTTTTGGACGGTAATTATAAGTCCAATTCTGGAGGAAATATTTTTTCGTAAAATAATGTATAGTACATTAAAATTTTATTTTGCACCTATAATTTCTATGTTATGTAGTTCATTAATGTTTTCCTTGGTACATTCTAATCTTCAATCCTTTTCTCTTCTCTTTATCTTGGGAGTTACATTATGTTTAATATTTGAAAAAACTAATTCAATTATTTACCCCATTATTCTACATTCTTTATTTAATTTTATAATGATAATTTTTATAATTAATTCTTAAGGTGACACTTTTAAAAGAATATGTGAGTAAATCAGAAAATGAGACTCAAAATATAGCGAATATTTTTTCTAAGTATATTAAAATTAACTCAATTGTTTACATTGAGGGAGATTTAGGTGCAGGAAAAACTTTTTTTACAAAAAGCCTGGCTAAAAATTTTGGTATTTCAGATATATGTAGTTCAACATATTCATTCGTTAGCACTTATTCGGGCAAACTAAACTTAATTCATTGTGATCTGTATAGGTATAGCAGTACTCCTAGCATTGTAATTGAAGAAATATATGAACATTTAAAAGAACCATGGTTACTTATTATAGAGTGGCCAAATTTTGAGATACCACTTGCTTGTAATGGTAGTTACTTGGTTAGAATTTCAACATCTTCTTATGAAAAGAAAATTATTAATATTTCGACTTTAATTGATTGATATTTGTCCGTCTTTAAATTCTTTTATATAACCTTCTTTTAATAGCCATTTCAATTCATAAAGGATACTATCTTTAGAAATTGTTTTTTTAAAATTCGTGTTTATTAGGTCTTTTTTTGAAATTTTTGTGCTTTGTTTTATAACTTGTATAATATTGAAACAACTTTCTGAAAGTTTTTCTTCGTCGAATTTCTTGGGTTTTACCGGGCATGCATACATATTTTTTTGTTTTCCCGTTTTAAAAATATGAAATCCACTTTTTTTGAGATTTATTATTATATTAAAAAATAGATCTTTTTTCCATTTATGGTTTTTATCAAAGAATTCTTTTATTTCATTCATCAGTAATTTATCTAATTTATCAATCTCAATACCTGAAATAACAATTTTATTCTTTTCTCTTACAAAGTTAACGAACGAGTTCTCAATTTCTTTTGTAATAAGGTTGATAGATTCAAATTTTTTTTCTTTACCAAGTTTATTCTTAAATTGGTATGTAAATTTTTTAATTGGAGTCTTCTTCCAACTTTCTATGACTTCAAGTTCAGTAATATTTTCTAAATTATTAACGAAATCTTCATATTTTCGTACGATTTTATTTTCGTACAAATGCTGATAGACACAACTTTCAAAATTGTGATAATTTTTGGGTGGTAATAATTTTTTACTTATAGGGCATTTTAAAATACTGTCGTATTTACCCGTAGTACTCTCTTCCTCAATACTAGTAACTTTAACTAAAGAATCCAGCCCATTTTGGATTACATGGTTAATAGCTTTATCCCTTGAGCTAAAAATACTATTATCAAATATTACTTCAAAAAATGTTTCTTTATTCTGTTTTTCAACTTTAAAACTTAGTCTTTCTTTTGTTGAAATTATGGTGTTCGCAATCTCTTCTACGCTGTATGTGATACCAGATTTTCTTATTTTATCCTTAATCTTAGATATCACTGAATGATCATATGTTATGTTAATATCAAATATTGGTTTTGCAATTGCCCGTTTATCGTTTGTCTTTAAATAGCTCTTTCTCTTTTTTTTGGTCTGTTTAAATTCTTTGTTACCCTTTACTGGGGTTGTTTCCCAATTCGGTCCAAGGTCAAAGTTACTTAAGGATGATAAATCTATTTTTTTATCTGTCATAATTAAATTTTATTTTAGACATTTAATACAACTTACTATTTATTTGAATTTTATTGTATGCTCAGGTGGCGGAATTGGTAGACGCGCTAGACTAAGGATCTAGTGCCGTAAGGCGTGGGGGTTCGAGTCCCCCCTTGAGCACCAATATTAGGATCCTTCTTTTTTTCTGTCAAAAGAGATAGTTTTTGTTTTGTCGAATATTCTATGCTTCATACGTAGTCCGTATTTAAAATCGTCCTTAAAGGTTTTATTTCCAAAACGATCAAATCCTTCAAACAGACCATGTTTTTGATTATTATCCCAATGTTCTAATAGCCTTACTTGCTGATATCCTTGATTTTGTCTAAACAAATTTATTACATAATCATTTGATTCTGCATTTCCGTATTCACGACCAAATTTTTCTTTAGCTTCTTCATTCACTTCTAGCCAAAGAGTTCCCTGTAATTTTTTTTTGTCCTTTATATACACATAACCGTCAGGTTGCTGTGGTTCATCAAACCAAAATATATGTGTACCGTGTTTTTTTCCATCAACATAATCTTTAGAAAAAACTTTCAATCCGTTGCTTTTGAACATTTCCCACTTTCCATGAAGTTTCCCAGAAAGGAATTGTTTCTGTATCATAATTTGATTGTTTGGGAATAACTTTTCAGTAGTACCACTGAATGGTAGGTTTTCATCTCCCCAAAATGCAATTGGAGTAGAATGCCAATTTGAAGTTTTACTAATGTTTAATCCAACAATTTCACTATCTACTACTTTCACATTATCGATTTTAAATTCGTTTCCCATGCTGCCGGTTACAATAGCTTTCACATTCTTCGAATATCCACTTCCTCCCTTCTTTAAAATTAAATTAACCAACTTTCCAGATTTTGTTAATTCCGGTAAAGCAATCGCCCCTGTACCTTTCCAGAATAAATTCTTATCGATAAATTTTACCTGGTTTGCATCTTCAATTCTGAGGTATGCAGAGTCTTCCCTTCTTATTTTATAGGGACTGTAAGGAAGCGTGGGGTTATCTCTAGAAAAAGATGCCCACCATTTAAATGTTTTATCAATACTCGCTTCGAAAAGAATTAAGAAAGCAAATCCAAAAAAAACGATACAAACTGCAAGTATAGTGATGATTAGCTTTTTCATTTTAATAGAAACATTTTAAATGCTTTGGAATGATTGTATCATTAGTTGGAAAATAAGAAAATCAAGTCCAATCCTTTTCTCTCTTGGTGATTGCCTTAACTAATTTTGATGGAAATAAAGGGCCTTGGTAAATTAGTGCTGAGTAAAATTGTAACAAAACAGCACCAGCGTCCATTTTTTGCAAAGCAGAATTTACTGAGGAAATTCCGCCAACTCCAATAATTGGAAATTTATAATCTGTAAGTTTCGCTATAAAGTTTATTATTTCAGTAGATTTATCTTCTAAGGGATTTCCGCTCAAACCACCCGATTCAAATGATTCAAAATGTTTATTCTTGAAACGGTTAATTGAGGTGTTAGTTGCAATTACCCCCGAGAATCCATTTTCTTGTGCACTGGAAATAATAAATTCCAAAGTTTTGAAGTTTTCGTCAGGAGAAATTTTAAGAAGCAGTGGTAAGGGATCCTTGTTAAATTTTTTTGCACAATTCTTGTTTTCCAATGTAAGAGATTTTAAAAGGGGTGAAATTAAGGAACTCTTATGTAATTCTCTAAGGTTTGGCGTATTGGGAGAACTAATATTTACAGTAATATAATCTGCTTGATTAAATGATTTATTAAGGCAAAAAATGTAATCTTCTAATGCGTTTTCAATCGGAGTATTTTTACCTTTCCCAATATTTATACCAAGGGGAGAAGTTCTTTTTCCTTTTGGGTAAAAATTTTCAATTCTTTTCACAATTTTTTCTACCCCATCATTATTGAAACCCATACGGTTTACGATTGCGTTATAATTTGGGTAACGAAAAAGCCTCGGCTTTTGATTGCCTATCTGTGGTTTAGGGGTGACTGTACCAATTTCAATATGCCCAAAACCTAAGGAGGAGAAGGTTTTTGGGAATTGAGCATTTTTGTCCATACCAGCAGCTAGTCCAATTTGATTTTGGAAAGTGAGTCCAAATAAATTTAATTTTGGTGAATCTGTAGAAGAAACGAATTGAATTAATCTTCTCGATAAATTTGAGTGTTCTGTTAACGAAAGGATTCGACTTGCACAATTATGTGCATGTTCGGCATCCAGATTAAAGAGAAAAGGACGAAGTAAACTTTTATAAATCGAATTCACAAAATAAATTATTTATTAAAACAAAGTATTGGATGGAGAGCGATAAAGAACGAAAAATTTAAAATTTTTGAAAAAGATGATTGTCTTACAAGAATAACTGACCATAAGAAAATCTAATGAAAAAAACAGGACCTAGTTTGGATTGGTGTATAGTTCGAATCGGAGATGATAAGAATTGGTGGATTGATTCCATAAGTGATAACGAAAATTGGGATGCAGAAAACCTCGGAATTATAGATCCAAAGCAATTTCTTCATATTAATGAATTATTAGACTCAATGACGGAATTCGGTTTAGATTCCCAATTAGTAGATGATGCATTTTTTACATTTGCAATCGATGAAGAAATGGAGGGTGGTTTGATAAAACTTGTTAGAGTTCGAGACTCGTTACTAAAAGCTGAGGATATGTTGTTTGCATTGCCAGATGTGCTAGACGAGGAAAAGGGGCCTTATGCAGATTTTCTTAATCATGTTTCTGAAAAAAGAGTTAGTATGCTTAACGAATTAATCGAATTTGCAGAACCATTCACCCAGGATGAAATGGAGGAGGTTTTAGCAGAAAAACAAAATAATGATTTCCTCGAAGGTAAACGCTCTCATTTCAGCGATGAGTTATTTTCTATTTTGGAGTTTGTTCCAGATGGTTTTGCCATTGATGAAGATTTGGAAGATGAATCAGAAAAATCGAAGGACGCAGTGGAAGATTATTCCGATTTGGAAAAAGATTTAATCGAAGTTTCAGAAAAGGAAGAAAAGTTGCTTCCAGATTCTGATTTAAAATGGGACGAAGAAGAAGAAAAGGATGATACTACGCCATATGAGGGTGGAGCTCCCGATGAAGAATCTTAGATTACTTTTGCTATTCTTTCTGCAAAGTAAGTCAAAATAAAATCAGCCCCAGCTCGTTTTATTGATAACAAAGACTCAAGGGCACAAGATTCAAGATCCAGCCAACCTTGTAAATGTGCTCCCCAAATTCTTGAGTATTCTCCGGAAACTTGGTACGCAGCAATTGGGATGTTAAAATTGTTTTTGGCATAGCTTATAACATCCAAATATGGCTCGGCTGGTTTAACCATTAAAATGTCTGCACCTTCCTCAAAATCTAACTCAAGTTCTCGTTTGGCTTCCCGAAAGTTAGATGGGTTGAGCTGGTAAGTTGACTTATCAATTGGAACTTTTTGTTTCGAGCCAATTGCATCACGGAAAGGTCCATAGTACGCTGAGGAAAACTTAGCTGAGTAGGCAAGAATTCCAGTATTGAGGAGATTGTGATTGTCTAATTCTTTACGAATGGCGCGAATCCTACCATCCATCATATCAGATGGTGCTACTACATCGTAACCTGCCTCTGCTGCTAACACCGCACCCTGAGAGAGTATTTTAACAGTTGTATCATTTTCTACAAGACCGTCATTGCCAAGAATTCCATCATGACCATGATTTGTATAAGGGTCGAGGGCAAGATCCCCAATTAGTGTAATATTGGTATTGGAGGATTTAATTTGCCTGGCTATTTGGTATGCGAGAGAGTTTGAATTAAGAAATTCAGAACCTTGGGAATTCTTTTTTTCTTCTGGAATTTGTGGAAAAATTGCAAAAGTATTGATTCCTAAATCCTGCCACTCTTTAATTTTATTAGTGAGCAGATTCAATGGCCACCTAAAGACTTCGGGCATGGAGTCAATTTTTTCAGGAGTATCTGATTGGTCAGTAACAAAAACCGGTAGGACAAGATCGGTATGATTTAATTGCTTCTCCTTAACTAATTCTCGAAGAAGAGGATTATTTCTTAAACGCCTAGGGCGATGAGTTAGATTGAAATTCATTGATAGCTAGTTATTAAAATGAAATAATAAGTTTCAGATATAAAATATATCAGTTATGCAATCATACTTATTAGCATTAAGAATCGCCAACAAATTATTTATTTAACCAATGGAATGGGAAACTTTATTAGCATTCGGACTTTTAATTATCACATTAGTTTCTTTTTTGATGGAGAAAGTAAGTGTTGATACAACAGCCCTTACTTTATTAGGAGTAATTTTAATATTTTCTGGATTAGAAATTAGCGAAAATTGGCCTTCAGTCCCCGAAATCCTAAGCGTATTCTCAAACGAGGCACCATTAACGATCGCAGCAATGTTTGTTATAAGTGCGTCATTAAATCGTTGTAGATTAATCGAGCAAACTTCGGATTACTTGGGAAAGTTTTGTAAATATGGATATCGAAAATTTATGTTAATTTTATTAGCACTTGTCGCCTTTGTATCGGCATTTGTAAATAATACTCCAGTAGTTGTGGTATTACTTCCGGTAGTGATTAGCCTTTCTCGAACGATGGGGGTTTCTTCCTCAAAAATGCTGATTCCTGTTTCATATGCCTCTATTTTTGGAGGTTGTTGTACTTTAGTGGGCACGAGCACAAATATTCTTGCAAGCGGCATTATAACAAATTCCTCAACCTACCAGAATATGGAACCAATTGGAATGTTTGAACTTTCCAAGATCGGACTTCCTTTGCTTGCTATATCTTTGGGCTTTTTGGTTCTCTTTGGGAGAAAACTTTTGCCTAATAGAGAGGCATTGTCTGATATTATTTCAGATTTGGATAGAAAAGAATTTTTAACTGAAGCAATCGTTCAAACAAATTCCCCTTTACTAGGCCAGAAAATCAAAGATTCTGGAATAAGCAGCCTTTCCGGAGTGAGATTGTTGGAAATTGTTAGAGAAGGTACATCTATATCGGCAAGAAATACAGAAGAAAAATTAAAAGCTAATGATCGTTTAGTTTTATCTTGTAAACCTCAGGGAATAATTGAAACAAATGAATTTAAAGGAATTAACCTATTAAACCAAAATGATCTAGGTATTGAACAAGTTTCTTCTAAAACGGGAGTAATGGTTGAATGCGTCGTTGGTCCATCTTCTTCACTCATTTCTAAAAGTATTTTGGACGCAAGTTTTCGAGCCCGATTTAATTTAACCATATTAGCGGTTCATCGTCGTGGAAAAAATCTTGGTTTTGATGTTGATAAAGTTCGACTCCAAGCGACCGATACCCTTCTTATTTTGGGATCTAAAGATGCCATTGAACGATTAAGAAAATCGGATGAAGTAATATTACTAGATCAGGCAACAATGCCGATGAAAAACATGAAAAAGAAAGCACCTATTGTCATTGGGGTTTTAGTAGGAATTATTGGAATCGCATCTTTTGGGATTTTACCAATTTCAATAACTGCAATTATTGGTGTATCGGTTTTACTTCTGACCGGTTGCTTGAAAGCCCGTGAGGCTTATCGGGCAATCGAATGGAATATTCTTATATTAATTTATGGTATGCTCGCCCTTGGTGTAACAATGCAGGAAACTGGCGCTTCATCTATAATCGCATCGGTCGTAGGCGGCGTTGGTTTAGGTTTGTTTGAACCTGAGTGGCAACCATTAGCCGTCTTGATTGTTCTTTACTTGTGTACTGCTTTCTTAACTGAAGTATTATCAAATAATGCAACGATCGTAATAATGGCACCAATTGCTCTTGAGGTAGCAAACCTAATGGAAATGTCAGTAATCAATGCGAGGGCTTATGTATTAACGGCCTGTATCGCAGCATCTGCAAGTTTCGTCACTCCTATCGGATATCAAACTAATACATTTGTATATACTGTTGGAGGTTATAAATTTGGGGATTTTGTAAAAGTAGGAATCTATTTTAACATGATTTATTTCCTAGGCACTATCCTTCTCGTTTCAATTTTTTGGGGCTTTATACCATTGAAATTTTAGATAAAAGTAATAAATAGACATTTTTATATATAGCCCTAATAAAGACTTTTATAAGTCGTAAATTTGAATCGGGGTGAATTAGCAAATTTGATCATAGAATAAAAGAATATTTCTTTAATAATAATATTCTAGAATTCAAATTCATGAAAACTTTATTCTTGTTCTTAAAGTACTGATATACAAAGTTTAATAGAAACCCTAAACCGATGGATTAAGTGGTTTGTAGAATTGCAAAATTGGTAAGGTTTTTTTTCATAAAAAAGTTTAAATCCTACCTTGACTGAAAGATAGAAAAAAAGGTATAAATTTAGGTCTAAAATCAGTCTACAAATTGCTTTCTAATTCTCTTTTAAAGCCCCAACATGGTAGAAAACCCAGAGTTATAAAGAAAATATTTTAAATAAAAATTATGTCAGAAGAAAACAATAATAAAAAAGAAGAAAAGTACGATTCTTCACAAATTCAAAAACTTGAAGGTTTAGAGGGTGTTCGTAAACGCCCGGATATGTATATTGGAGATACAAATGAGAGAGGATTGCATCACTGTGTTTTTGAAATCGTAGATAATTCAATTGATGAATCATTGGCTGGTTATTGTTCTGAGATTTTAGTCCATCTTCACATCGATGGATCTTGTTCTATTCAAGATAATGGGCGGGGGATTCCCGTTGATATTCACCCCAAACACAATATCCCTGCGCTGGAACTAGTACTTACAAATTTACATGCTGGGGGTAAGTTTGGCAAAGGAGCATATCAAGTTTCAGGAGGATTGCACGGAGTTGGCGCAAAATGCGTAAATGCTGTATCCGAATGGTTTATTGCTGAGGTTAGACGAGAAGAAAAAATTCACCAAATGGAGTTTTCGAGGGGCAAAACCACCCAAAAAATGAAAGTTGTCGGATCATGTAAATCGACCGGAACAAAAGTTACTTTTTTACCAGACGATCAAATCTTTAAAGAGGTAAGGGAATTTAAATTTGATATTTTAGCTAAAAGACTAAGAGAGTTGGCGTTCTTAAACCCAGGGGTCAAAATTTCCCTCAAAGAAGACAAAAGCAATCGAGAAGAAAATTTTATTTTTGAGGAAGGTATAAGTGAATATGTAATGTACTTAAATCAAAATAAAAATATTTTGACACCCGAACCCATTTCCTTTTCAGGAGAAGCACCTGCAGAAACAGGGGAAGGTACTATTATTTTAGATGTCGCACTTATTTATAATGATTCCTTCTCTGACCAACTTTATGCTTACGCGAATTCGATACATAATATTGAAGGGGGTACCCATTTATCCGGTTTTCGGACGGCGTTAACTAGGGTTATTAATAATTATGCCAGGCAAAACGATTTACTTAAGGAAAAAGAATTATCATTAACGGGTGATGATGTACGAGAAGGTTTAACCGCAGTCGTTTCAGTTAAAGTACCGGAACCGAGGTTTGAGGGGCAAACTAAAACGAAGCTTTCAAATCGAGAAGTAGATGGAATTGTGCAAAAGATTGTTGGCGAAAAAATGAAATATTATTTTGAGATGAATCCAGATATGGCAAAATCCTTGATTCAAAAAGTAATTCATGCAGCACGAGCTAGAGAAGCGGCAAGGAAAGCTCGCGAAACCGTAAGAAAAGGTGCTTTATCAGGAGGGGGATTACCAGGTAAACTTGCTGATTGTTCAGAAAAAGATCCTGCTAAAAGCGAACTTTATATTGTTGAAGGAGATTCAGCAGGAGGATCTGCAAAGCAAGGAAGGGATAGATTGACACAAGCGATTCTGCCTCTTCGTGGAAAATTGTTAAATGTTGAAAAGGCAAGATTAGACAAGGTTCTTAACAATACGGAAATCAGAAGTTTAATTACTGCTGTCGGAACCGGTATAGGGGATCATGAAGGAGAAGGAGCTTTTGATTCAAGTAAAGCTCGCTATCACAAGATTATAATTATGACCGATGCGGATGTAGATGGTGCACATATTAGAACCTTATTATTAACATTTTTATTTAGACAAATGAAAGGGTTGATAGAAAGTGGGTATGTTTATGTAGCCCGCCCACCCCTTTATAAAATTAAAAGAAGAAAAACAGAGCAATATATTCAGGATGATGCAGAAATGAGTAGGATATTACTATCCTTAGGTTGTGAAGATATTGAATTTAAAAGGAAAAGTGATAATTTTTTATTCCCGGAAGATAAAATTAAAATACTCATTGAAAACTTTTTAAAAATTGAAGCATTAGGGAAAGGTTTACAGCGATATGGTTGTACATTGACGAGGTTGCTCGCCCAACTAGATGAGAAAACAGAAAAACTTCCAAGGTTTTTGGCACGAATTCGAACCGGTAATGATGAAGAAATTAGATTTTTTATGGATATAGAAGCCAAATCGGGTTTCATGCTTTCACAGAATATTGAAGAAACTGAAATTGATTCAGTGACTAGAGAAATTGAATCTAATGGGCAAAGAATTAGCCAACGAATTTCTATTCATGAAATTTATGAATCTAATGAGATAGAAAAAGTTTTAAAAAACTGTTATGAAGTAGGAATAGATGCATCTCTTTTTATCAATAATGATACGGAAGCAAACTTTCATATTATAATAAACAGTGGGTCTGAAGAAAAAGAAGAAACTCTTGATGTTTTATCTATTTCAAATTTTCTTGAGATAATAAGAAAACAAGGTCGTAAAGGACTTCAAATTCAGCGATATAAAGGATTGGGTGAAATGAATCCTAAGCAGTTATTTGAGACAACAATGGATCCAGATAAAAGAAGCTTAGTAAAAGTAGAAATAGAAGATGCAATTGCTGCTGATAATATCTTTACAATGTTAATGGGAGAAGAAGTCCCACCACGAAGAGCTTTCATTGAAGATAATGCCTTAAATGTTTCATTTTTAGATGCTTAAACTTTTTTTAAAATGACAGATAATAATACAACAAATTTTTCTGGAAATATTTCAGATATAATGCAATCAGCTTACATCGATTATTCGATGTCAGTGATTGTAAGCCGTGCTTTGCCTGATGTTCGTGACGGTTTTAAGCCAGTACACCGGAGAGTATTGTACGCCATGTTAAGGGAAGGGTTATTGCATAATCGTGCTTACGATAAATGTGCCGGTGTTGTGGGTGAAGTTTTAAAGAACTATCATCCCCATGGAGATAGTTCAGTTTACGATACTTTGGTAAGGATGGCTCAACCTTGGGTAATGAGATATCCTTTGGTTGATGGTCAAGGAAACTTTGGTTCAGTCGATGGAGATTCAGCTGCAGCTTACAGATATACGGAATGTAAATTAACAAAAATTGCGGAAGAACTCCTAAAAGATATTGATGAAGATACAGTAGATTTTGCCCCTAATTATAAAGAAAGTTCAACGGAGCCAACAGTTTTGCCATCATCCTTACCTACTTTATTAATGAATGGTTCTTCGGGGATTGCTGTTGGAATGGCAACCAACATACCTCCTCACAATTTAGGCGAGTTAATCGATGCCGTATGCCTTATGGTGGATCAACCCAATTGCTCTATCGAAGACATAATGAATGTTCTTCCTGGACCAGATTTTCCGACAGGAGGTACGATTGCTGGAAGGTCAGGAATTAAATCCTACATGCAAACCGGAAGAGGAATTGTTCGAATGCGTGGAACAATGCATACGGAAGAGCTTCCCAATGGTAAACAACAGATTATAATCTCAGAAATTCCTTACAATGCAAATAGAGCCACTTTAGTAACTCGTATTGCTGACTTAGTTAAGGAGAAGATTCTTGATGGAGTAAGTGATTTGAGGGATGAATCAACTGAAACAACAAGAATAGTAGTTGAACTGAAACAGGGAGAAATTGAAAGAGTTACAATTAATAAATTATTTAAACTTACTGCACTTGAAAGCAGTTTTGGTGTAATTTTATTGGCATTAGACAAAAGAAGGCCAAAGCAGATGAACATCAAAGAAGCTTTGGAATGCTATGTAGAACATCGAAGGGAGGTAATTCTTCGTCGAACTCAATTTCGATTAAGAAAAGCTGAAGATCGTGCACACATACTTGAAGGTTATAAAATTGCACAGGATAATTTAGATGATTTTGTTCGAATTATTCGAGCTTCTGCAAATCGACAAGAAGCTAAAGAAAATTTAGTATCTAAATATACACTTTCAGATCGACAGGTTAATGCCATTTTGGATTTAAGACTTTACCAACTCACCGGGATGGAAAGAGAAAAGATTGATTCTGAATACCAAGAATTGATGTCCATAATTAAAGACTTAAAAGAAATTATTGATAACGAGCATATTTTATTAAATGTAATTAAAGAAGAATTGTTAACCCTTAAAAATATTTACGCAGATGAGCGAAAGTGTTTAATCACTGACTATGAAGGCGATGTCCGCATGGAAGACCTGATTCCGAATGATGGTTGTGTCATAACAATTACTAAAAATGGGTTTATCAAGAGAACTGGTGTAGAAGAATTTAGATCACAAAATAGAGGTGGTAAAGGTGTCATTGGAAGTGGTCAAAAAGAAGAAGACCCCGTTAAAATTTTACAGACATGCAATGCACATGACACTCTTATGTTTTTCATGCAAAATGGAAGAGTTTATGTCGGGAAAGCTTACGACATTCCTGAAGGAAGCAGAACATCAAAAGGTAGAAATATTATTAATTTACTAGAGATGCCAAAAGATGAAAAAGTTGCTGCACTTATTTCTATAGAATCTTTTGAATCTGAACAATCTTTGGTTTTATGTACTAAAAAAGGAGTCGTTAAGAAAACAAAAATTAGTGCATACAAAAATCATCGTAAGGGTGGAATAATTGGTATAAATGTAGACGATGGAGATTCAATTCTTAAAGCGATTAAAACAGACCCAGAAGATCATATTTTGATTTTAACAAAAAAAGGAAAAGGATTAAGATTTTGTTGTGATCAACTGAGGGATCAAGGAAGGGTTACAAGAGGAGTTCGTGGAATTAGACTTAAGGAGAAGGACGAAGTTAATACTTTTCTTGTTGTCGATGATAGTAAGCTTTTATTAATCGCTGGACAGAATGGGCTCGGAATACGGACAAGGTTTAGTGCGTTTTTGCCAAATGGTGGAAAAATTGATGAAAATTCGCTAGAAGAAACAACGCCTAGGAAACGTGGAGGTCAAGGAGTCACCGCGATGAACACAGATTGTATAACAGGTGCTATAAGCGTGGAAAGCGAAAGTGAAATACTAATGATAACAAGCAACGGGCAAGCTGTTCGTTGTCCTGTCAATAATATTAGAGAGACCAACCGTGGCTCAAAAGGCGTAAAATTAGTCAATCTTTCTGGTAGGGATAAATTAATAGCCGTATCTGAGGTTATAGAATTAGATGAAGGTGATGATGTAGATGAGGAAGCTAAAAATGTTGAAGACACTGATGAGAAAACATCTGTAAGTGATTTAAGTGGCGATCAAAACGAAATTATCGAATAAATTCATTTACATTTACTTTTTTCTGTATCCTCTCAAATAATAAGTAGGTACAAATGGCATCATATAGTGCATTATGATGAAATTTTTTATCTGGTGAGCAGATTATGCTGGAAAGTTCTTCTACCCTTTTTTTAATAAAAGTTTTCGTTAAGAAACCAAGATCGTATGTAGCTATATTCGGGTAAAGTGTTCGGTAGATTATTGTTGTGTCAATCCATGGTCCCCATTCCAACGATATGGCATTTGAGCATTTTCTGTTGTAAGGTAAATAGCTTTTTAGAAGGTTCTTTTCAATATGTACATTATGGGATATGAAAAGGTCTGGCTTATTTTCTACAATACTACCAAGAGCTTTGATGCATTCTTCTTTATTTTGTATTACCATATCTTGGTAACTTGTCATTTTTTCACTAACTACATACAATACCCCTATTTCCCTAATACCTGTTTTCAATGAGCCTTCGAAGTCTAATGTTAAAATTTTCATACCTCCTTATTTTAAATGCTTACATTTAATGATTTTATTTCTTTTGTCGAAGAAGTTACAACTAAGACATCGGTAAGCATAAACAATTTTTTTGATTCAAATATTAGTTGCTCTCGCTTTAAAGATGATGGGTCAATTGTAACTGATGCAGACATAATTGCAGAAAAATTCATAAGAGACCAAATCAGTGCTAAATTTAATAAACACAACATTATTGGAGAAGAGTTATGTGATAAATCTTTAAAAAGTGATTCTAAATGGATAATTGATCCAATAGATGGAACTTATAATTTTGCAAAAGGGGTACCCATGTTTGGAACCTTAATTGGTTTTCTTCACCATGAACAACCAACATATGGCTCACTTAGATTACCAAAGTTTCAAAGCGATTTTATTGTTGGGGATAATAATATATGCTTATACAATGGTGAAAAATTAAAAACCAGTATATTTGAAGGTTGGGATGATGCACTGATTTTAACTACCGATGAAGTAAGGATATTTAATTCAAAAATTTCTAAACAATGGCAAAAATTAAAAAAAAGTGGAGCAAACTTTAGAAGTTGGGGAGACTGTTTTGGGTATTTTTTAGTCTGCCAAGGAAAAGCAGATGCTATGTTTGACCTCGACCTTAAACCTTACGATATACTTCCATTAATTCCAATATTGAAGGGAGCGGGAGTTGCTATTATCGATTTATCTGAAGAACAAAACTACTCATCTATTATTGCCTGCAAACCTGAAATTAAAGATAAAATGCAGCAAGAATTCATCTTTTAAAATGGAGCGGGCGAAGGGATTCGAACCCTCGACATCCACCTTGGCAAGGTGGTGCTCTACCAGCTGAGCTACGCCCGCATCAAACCGTACTATAAGAATCAAATTTGTTTTTAAATCAAGTTAATTATTACTATGTTTTAAATTATTAAAAATTCTTCATATAAATCTTGTTTTACTTGACATGAACTCTAATTATCCTAGATTGAAAAGCTTTTCTCTAACTCCATGCCCCCCCCGCCCATGTAGCTCAGTCGGTAGAGCGCGTCCTTGGTAAGGACGAG
>TARA_B110000003_G_scaffold68118_1_pt1 | contig 30057 bp, 29 predicted proteins | sample TARA_B110000003 | Tara Oceans TARA_B110000003 (sample SAMEA4396424) | marine metagenome | biome: Westerlies Biome; feature: [SRF] surface water layer (ENVO:00010504); material: water (ENVO:00002006), including particulate matter (ENVO:01000060) such as... | depth 5 m
CCTTGAAAAGGTTCTACATTACAAAAGCCCAAAAAGGGAAATTTTTTTTGTGATACTAATATATTTTCGTTAAGTAGTTTTTGGCTTCATGATACCTTTACTACTCACATTTTTCTTACTTTTTGGCACTGACGTTATTGATGCCTCTGAAGATGATAACCCATCAGGATCATTGTCATCATGAGGTGGGTCCCCCTTCATTACTCTCTTTATTTCATCTCCAGTCAATGTTTCATATTCAAGCAAACCTTGTGCTAACCTTTCAAATTCGTCTTTCTTATCCAATAATATTTTGTTGGCGACCTTATAGCCATTATCAATCAATTTCTTTACTTCTGTTTCAACAATTTCCTTAGTTTTTGCAGAAACTGAAAATCCTGGAGTGCCTCCTGAATATCCTTCATGAGCCTCCGCATAATCAATATTACCAATTTTATCTGACATTCCCCAACGCATTACCATCGCCCGCGCCAACTGACTTGCCATTTGAATATCACCTGATGGGCCATTGGAGATTCTGTCTTCGCCATATTTAATTATCTCTGCTGCTTTTCCAGCCATAGTCATTGCAAGCTTCTGTTCGCATTGGTTCTTGTGCCAGTTTAATTGATCCATTTCTGGCAAAGACATTACCATGCCCAACGCGCCACCTCTCGGAATAATTGTAGCTTTGTAAACCGGATCACACTCTGGTAGACTTATCCCTACCAATGCGTGTCCAGCCTCATGATATGCAGTCATTTCTTTCTGCGCCGGCGTCATAACCATCGAGCGGCGCTCAGCTCCCATCATTACTTTATCTTTAGCTTTTTCAAAGTCTTCCATTCCAACCATTCTTTTACCGACTCTGGCCGCCATAAGTGCAGCTTCATTGACCAGATTAGCAAGGTCGGCGCCAGACATCCCCGGGGTTCCTCTAGCTATAATTCGCAGATCAACATTCGGGCCTATTTTTATTTTCTTACCATGAACTTTAAGAATTTTCTCACGACCCTTTATGTCAGGCACAGGTACTTGCACTTCCCGATCAAACCGACCTGGTCTCAACAATGCTGGGTCAAGAACATCTCTTCTATTTGTGGCTGCTACAATGATCACACCATCATTTTCTTCAAAACCATCCATCTCTACTAAGAGTTGATTTAGGGTCTGCTCTCTTTCATCGTTTCCACCGCCGTACCCTGCTCCACGATGGCGTCCAACCGCATCAATTTCATCAATAAATACTATGCAAGGAGAATTTTTCTTAGCCTGTTCAAACATATCGCGAACTCTGCTGGCACCTACCCCTACAAACATCTCAACGAAATCCGATCCAGAGATTGTAAAAAAAGGAACCCCAGCTTCACCAGCAATAGCCTTTGCCAAAAGCGTCTTACCCGTACCTGGTGGTCCCACCAGTAAAGCCCCGGTTGGAATTTTCCCACCTAATTTTGAAAATTTTTGCGGATTTCTTAAAAACTCCACTATTTCTTCTAACTCTTCCTTCGCCTCATCAATACCCGCTACATCATCAAAGGTCACTCGTCCAGAAGCCTCAGTCAACAGTTTTGCCTTGGATTTCCCGAAACCCATTGCACCCCCTCGTCCGCCACCCTGCATTCGGTTCATGAAAAAAATCCAGACACCAATGAGAAGGAGAAATGGTAAAATATTCATTAAGAACATTGACAGCCCGCCTGATTCTTGAGGTTCTGCTCTAACTTCAACGCCAGACTTTAATAATCGGTCAGTCATTTGATCATCACGAGGATTGATCGTGTAATAAGACTTCCCATCCATCCCAGAAACAATCAACTTTTCTCCATCAACAGTTACATATTGCACGTTTCCTGACTCTGCTTGTCTAATAAATTCTGAATAAGTGATCTCCGTAGTATTTCCTCCAAGCGGCGAACCAGAATTCATTAAATTAAAAAGGGCGAATACCAGAAGAAACAACACTGCCCAAAACGCGAAATTTTTTATGTTACCCAAGGGAAGTCTCCAATAATTGAACCTGTTAAAATTTATTTGTTAAAGCTTTAAATAGTGATGAATAGAGAAAATTCAATAAGATAAAATTCCTTTGTAAAAGTCTTTATCATTTTTTATCGATCTGATTTTTGAACAATGCCCCTCATTCAACAAATGGTCAAACAATTTTTCGTCTCGCCATATAGTTGGCATGGCTAATAAAGCATGACGCGGTAACTTAAATTTTTTCCAGTCAATTATTTGCTCTAAACCCTTTTCGCCACAAGCTTTGATACTAAAATTATTGGAGCACGACCAACGCCCATCCCAAAGATTATCTAGAGTATCGCTTTTCTTTACAGCATTAAACTCTCGAGAAATGTGTAATTTTTCATCAAACTTTGACAACACACAACCACAACAGGTTCTCGGTTTCCCTTCCATTGCCGATACCAGAGTATTTTCTAAAGTTTTAGCACGAGCGCCATATGGATTGCCTGAAACCCATTTCACCACATAAGACAAAATACGATGTCGAGTATCTGGAAATAATAATTCTAGATCCTGCAAGTCGACAGCCACTGTTCCAATTTTAGTTAGGAAAACATGCTTATTCGCAAATTGAAATGCTACATAATTCAAGACATCACGCGCCTGAGCCATTCTATGTGAAGTTTCTACCAGGCGCTCTGTTTCAAGACCATATTCTTGTGAAGATTCTAAAACCTTTCGAACCTTTATTCTATCAAATCGTAGATCCTCATTTGATGGATCATTAACATAAAATATATCCTCCTTATCGAGAAATTTTCTAAGGTCTTTCCGACTTGTTTTCAAAAGAGGTCTTAGCCAATAAACACGGTTTCTATAAGATTTCGAAGTCATTGCTGAAAGGCCGTCAACACCAGAACCGCGAGCCAGCCGCAATAAAAATGTTTCTGCCTGATCATCAGATGTGTGACCCAGAAAGATACTGTCAATTCCATTCCCAGTAGCCCACTCAGAAATTAATCGATACCTATTTTTGCGAGCCCATGATTGTAGGTTACCTGAAACCTCTTCGTTGACGTCTAAAATTGAATGGTTAATACGGTATTTAGCACATAATTCCTGAACCAAAATAGCTTCTTGAGAAGATTCGGGGCGCAAATTATGGTTAACTGTTACCGCAAATAGTTTCTTTTCATTTTCTTTTGCCCAAGGCAAAAGAAAATGAAGTAGGGCGATGCTATCGCCTCCACCAGAAACAGCTACACCAAAATTTTTTCCTTCTCCTGCAATTTCCGTTATTTTTATTTGTAAACTATTTCGAAGCTTTTTACTCACTGACATTCCATTATTTGCATCTCTTTCATCGCAGTGGATACGATAGGAGCATCTGGATACCTAATAATAACTTCGTTTATAGTTTGGCAAGCCTCTTGCCTTTGTCCAATCTTGCTTAAACTAATTCCTAGATGAAATAATGCTTTAGGAGCTACTGCAGCTTCACGGTCATATTGAAATGCACTCAAATAACTTCGAGCAGCATCAGTCCACTGCTCCAAGGCTGCAAAGGCTTTACCTATTTGTAAATATGATTCTCCTAAAAGCAAGGACTCCGAATTTAAATTTATAAACATAGAGTAGGCATTGATTGAGTCCTGCCATTTTTCCAAAGAGTATAAAGCACTACCAATATAATAATGTGATTGATTTGTCAGATCACCTTCGGGATAAGCCTCCATAAAACTTCTAAATTTTTCCAAGGCAATATCAAATTCTTCATTATCGAAAGCCACCTTAGCTTCCTCATAATCACTTTCTTCTGCAACCGCTAACTCATTAATCTCCTCTTTTTTCAGGTCTACTTTTGGAATAACGATTTTTAACTCCCCTTCAAAGAGTGTGGACGAACCCATCTGACTAATGTCACAAGCCTCTTCGAGTTCGCAAAGCCTAAACTCGATATCATCGAATCGCTTTATCGAGTCAGTCGTCAGTTTATTTAGTTGAAATTCAAAACTTTCTACTTTTGCAGTCATCGTCTGTAATTCAGTTTCAATAGCTTGGATCCTGTCCAACGAGCTTTTTGTGAGCGCTTCGCTTTTTTCTTCTCTTGCCTTTTTTGCCTCAGCACTTAGTCGATCAGCTTCCGAGCTAAGGCGTTGAATATCAACAACTAAACTTTTCAGCCTTTGACCAATATCGGTTAAAGTCTGATTAAGAGTTTCTGCTTGAGACATGATTGGCAGTAAGCATAAGAAAGTTATTATAATAATACGAAACATCTTTTAACCCTTCGAAAGTGCATTAACGATCGTAACCGCTCTACGATTTTGCGACCAACAAACTTCTGCTGAACAATTTTCAATTGGTCGCTCTTTCCCGTATGTTACTATTGAAATATTACTAGGATCAACACCCCTACTAATCAAATATTCTTTTACAATCTGCGCACGCCTTGCACCAAGTGCTAGATTGTAATCTCGCGTCCCTTGTTCATCTGCATGCCCTTCAATTAATACTTGATAGCCAATGTTGAGAGATAACCAGTCAGCCTGTTTGTCTAAGGTTAATTTTGCAAGAGCCGTCAAGCCAGAATTATCTACCTCAAAAAATACAACATCACCAATGTTTTCAATAAAATAGTCTTCTGTCTCTTTGAGAATACCTGAATCAACATTATTACTGCTTGAGAAGTTACCATTCAATAGATCATCCTGATCACAAGCTGTAACTCCAATAACAATAATCAACAGTAATAAATATTTTAATCTCATAAGCATTGATAACGCATTTTTTTTAAATTTCACAACTTAATTCAGTAAAGGCGACCATGAAGGATCAGATCCAGAATTTGGCGTTACAATTTTTCTAAGATTACGTCCAGATATATCGATTGAAAAAACTGACGAAGTCCCTCGACTACCAGCTTTATCTCTAAAAAACATAATGACTCGCCCATTTGGTGACCAGGTCGGCGCTTCATCCAGGAACGAAGATGTTAATAGCCGCTCTTCACTTCCATCGGTTCTCATCACACCAATATGAAACCTCCGACCACTTTTTTTTGTGAACGCTATCAAATCCCCATTAGGTGACCAAACTGGAGTTCCGTAACTACCACCTCCAAACGAAATACGGCGCCCTTCACCAACACCTAATGGTAGAACATAAAGTTGTTGCGTGCCGGAGCGATCACTTTCATAAACGATTTTTGAGCCATCTGGAGAAAAACTTGGGCTAGTCTCAATAGCAGGACCAGAAGTCAGCCGACGCCTGATACCAGAATTTATATCCACTATATAAAGATCAGTATTAGCGTCATTAACAACAGACATAACAATGCTGCTACCGTCAGGTGAAAATTCAGGAGAAAAACTCATTTGAATGCGCTCATCTAAAACATCTGCTTTCTTTGTTCTTAAATTCATTATATGAACTTGAGGCATACCCAATTTAAAAGAAGTATAAATAAGGTAAGAACCATCAGGTGAAAATTTTGGTGTAAGCACGATATCATTCTGATCAGTTAAAAACTCTACATTAGCGCCATCATAATCCATTATAGCCAATCTTTTTAGACGTTCATTTTTCATACCTGATTCTGATACAAATGCTATTTTCGAGTTAAAATAACCAATCTCACCAGTTAAATGAAAATAAATGTCATCTGCAATCTTATGGGCTATACCTCGCCAATCTCCCGGCTCTGCAAATACTGCTTTTGCAGAAATTATATTTTCAGAGAAAATATCAAATAGTTTATACTTTACCACAAGGCAACCTCGATGGTCCTCACAATCATGGTTTTTTAACTTAGTTATTGTTACAGCTCCTGAGATTAAACCTTGAACATTAATCGCCTTCCAATCTGAGTATGGCAAAAGAGCTTTGAAATTAGTTATTTTCGAAATATGTGCGTCATCAGGTATTATTCTAAATAAACCAGTTTTAGTTAGATCTTCAGAAACTAAGGAGGATATATTTTTCGCAACTTCCTTAACTGCAATAATTTCAGAGAGAAACTTCGGTATTGCCAATGGCAAAGGCTCAACAACGCCATCAGTTATCGTAATTCGTAGAGGCTTATCTTGGGCTAAAGATAAACAAGGAAAAACAAAAGTTATGATAAAAAATAATTTTAAGTATCTAATCATTTTATTCTCAATCTAATTGGATCAAACACCATCTCAATCGTTTTCCACTGGGCATATTTTTCTTCAGGCAAATCAAAACCACGTCGTCCACAAACCAAAACAGCTCTCCGCGCCGTATCGTACGCAATCTTCGAAGCATTGGCGGTACCTCCGAAAAAATCTACCATTTTTATACTATTGCTCTCTGGATAACCAGCTTCTGACATATTAAATGAAATAGTAACAGTAACTTCCAAAGCCTCCCTAGACAAGGAGGTTTTATTCCAACAACGGCCTACAGAAACTCTCAGATTATCTCTTTCTCGGTCAGTTAAGGGAGGACCAGCTGGAGCATTTCGGGCACTTTGTATGGGCTCATTACTGCTTGAGGCAATTATTTCATTCTGTGCCACTTGTTCAGCAGGTTCAATCTGTAATATCGAGTCATCCAATGAACGGCCTTTTGGCCTAACAGAACGCATCGGAGCAGAAGATAATTCAGCAATCAATGCATCAATGATTGGTAGTGTGATAGTCTGTTCTGGAACGGAATTATCTTCAGTTAACTTCTTTTCAATCTTAGATATCTCCTGAGAATTAACTTGTGAAATTGCTTCTGCATCCTCAGCATCCTCCAGCAACTTAGGGTAAGGCTTGGTATCAACAGTAATATCAAAATTTTGATCGGGGGATTCAAGTTTTATTCCTTCTGGAACATCCAAATTCAAAGCTACATCTTCTCCTACGACTGACACACTTGTATCAAAACCAGAGGGAGTAGAATTAACAACTTCAGGCAGTTCTGGTGAGTCTATTGAAGGTGTAGACGTTGCAACAATATCTTGATCAACTTCAATATCATTTTCTAGGATTTCGGTATTTTCTTCATTTACATTGTCTTGTTGATACTGATCTTCTAGCAGCTCATCATTATTCTCGTTTATAAATGTTTCTGGATTATCAAAGTCTTTTTCAAATTTCTTCTGAAGAACGTCAAATTCCGACAAAGATACTATTGATACCTCCGATACAGATAACTCGTTATCCTTTGAATCCTCAAAAATTGGTCCACTTAAAGCAGCCAAACCTATCACTATTAAATGACCCCAGCCAGATATGATGGCTCCTGTTTGCATGTTTGTTTCTCTAAAAGCCTCCATTAAAGGTTGGACCACCCGTATCAGTAACCAAACCTATATTGTTAAATCCAGAATTATTAAGAGCTCCCATTAATCGCATTACAATTTCATAAGAATTAGCTCCATCAGCTCTTAAAAAGATTTTGTTATTATTTCTTTCTACTAGGATACTCCTTAGTTTAGTCTCAAGTTCATCAAATTGAATTTCTGACTTTTGAAGCCATAAACTACCATCCTCTGTTAATGTGATTGTTAAAGGCTCTTCCTGTTCATTCGGTAAAGGCGTTGCTGCGGTTTTTGGTAATTCGACTGGTACCCCAACCGTTAAAAGTGGTGCCGCCACCATAAAAATAATTAAAAGAACAAGCATTACATCGACAAAAGGAGTCACATTAATTTCTGCCATTAGTCCATTAGAGTAACGATTACGTTTTCCTAAATTCTTCCGATTTCTCTTCAAACTGACCATCAATCCTCTAACTGACGAGACAAAATAGTCGAAAACTCACCAGCAAAAGCATCATATCGTGAAATTATCTGCTCAGAATCAGAAGAAAGTTTGTTGTAAAAAACGACTGCCGGTATCGCTGCTAAAAGGCCAAGTGCAGTTGCAACCAAAGCTTCAGCAATTCCAGGTGCAACTACTGCTAAATTTGTGCTCTGGCTTATCGCGATTTCCTCAAAAGCATTTTTGATACCCCAAACTGTTCCAAAAAGACCAACAAAGGGAGCTATAGAGCCGACGGTAGCAAGAAACGTCAACCCTCTATTTAATTTTTCGTGCTCTCTTACTATCGCAACATCCATACTACGCTCCATTCTTGATGGCGCACCTGGTATCATTTGTCCATCTGATCGCTGCGACCGACCCCATTCCATCATCCCCGATACAAATATTCTTTCAGCACTCCCCCTCGGTTTGTCTTTAATCTTTTCATAAAGTTCATCTAGTGGGTCACCCGACCAAAAAGCTGCTTCAAAGCGATTCGTATTTGATCGGGCAATCCTAAAATTAATAAACTTCTGAAAAATAATCGACCAACTCCAAAAGCTCGCTAGAATTAAAATTATCATTACAATTTTTACTACTATTGTAGCTCGCCAAAAAAGAGCTAGTAGCGAAAAATCAATTGTTTGCGCTGTAACTAAAACTTCCGTTTCCATTCAATTGCCTAATCTATTGTCTTCTATGAAATATAAAATGTGATGTTGATCTCTTACTAGATGAATTTACAACTCTTATTTAAGCATTTTTGGTTTGATTTGCCAATTCATCACTATCGTAATTTCATAATTTAATTTAAGTTTCCAACAATTGGCGGATATTCGCTGGTAACCGGGTTACTTTTCCATTTTTCTTTAGCAATGCAAGATTTATGGATGCCTTAAATAATAACTCTGTGGATCTAAAAACTTTCTGGCTCAATAATAATGAAGCACCTTTAACCTCCTGAAGCTCGGTGACTACTTCTAAATTATCACAAAAAAAGGCTGGTAATAAATATTTAGCTTTTAAATCGGTGACCACAAAAAACTTACCGTCCTCGAAAAGTTCTTTTTGACTTATATTTAAGTTACTTAACATTTCAGATCTAGCACGCTCTATAAATTTCAAGTAATTTGCATAGTAAACGATACCTGCCAGATCTGTATCCTCATAAAAAATTTTTAAATGAAAATGATCTTTTATCGACAAAATCAATCTCCTTACCGCATCTCTAATTAGAATCTAGTAGATCAGGTTGCTCAGATAAATTTGGATTCTCTAATCCGAGATGGTCCCAAGATTTCTTTGTAAGCATTCTACCTCTTGGCGTTCTCTGGATAAAACCTTGTTGCAAAAGGTAAGGCTCGATAACCTCTTCTAAGGAATCACGAGCTTCAGACATAGCAGCACTGATAGTCTCAACCCCAACTGGACCGCCACCATAATTCTCTGCTACGACTTTGAGATATTTTCTATCTGCCAAATCAAGCCCCGCAATGTCAACACCGATCCTTGTCAAAGAACTATCTGCTATCTCTTTAGTAATTACGCCATTTCCTTCAACAACAGCAAAATCAGCCACTCTTCTTAGTAATCGATTTGCTATACGAGGCGTTCCTCTTGATCTTTTTGCAATCTCACGCCCACCAGAAGAATCCAACTGTATCTGCATAAACTTCGAAGCCCTAATAACGATTTTTAACAATTCTTCTGGACTATAAAACTCAAGACGTATCGGAATTCCAAATCTATCACGCAAAGGCGTAGTCAATAAACCCAATCTTGTAGTTGCTCCAACTAAGGTAAATGGTTGAAGTTCAATTCTAACCGTTCGAGCAGCAGGCCCCTCTCCAATAACTAAATCCAATTCAAAATCTTCCAATGCTGGATACAAGACTTCTTCAACTGCAGAATTCATCCGATGTATCTCATCGATAAACAAAACATCTCTTTCTTCTAGATTGGTTAAAATTGCCGCTAAATCACCAGCTTTTGCCAAAACTGGACCTGAAGTCATTCTAAAGTTCACTCCAAGTTCAGAGGAAATAATTTGCGCCAATGTTGTTTTTCCCAACCCTGGCGGTCCATGAAACAAAGTATGATCCATTGTGTCATTTCTTTTTCTCGCACTTTCTATAAAAATTGCTAAATTTTCTTTTACAATTGATTGCCCTGTGAAATCTACAAGCTTTTTTGGCCTAAGGGCCTTATCACCGTCATTGGTTTGATATTTTGGATCAATTGGTGTGCCTTCTTCCATTATCATCCCTTCGGAGCTAATATTTTTAGAGCATTTCGGATCAGATCCTGTACATGATAATCATCTTCTTCAAGTACTATTTGAGCTATTGCACTTGCCGCATCACCCTGAGAGTATCCCAAATTTACCAAGGCCGATAACGCATCAGATTGTAATTCTTGGAAGTTTTCTTTCTTATTTATTTTGCCGTCAAGCAACTCTTCATTTAGCATAACGTTATCCATGTTATCTATTACATCAATATTTTGATTTTCCTTCTTAGACTTTATAGAACCCATAGCCATTACTTTTGGAGCTTTTTCCTTCAATTCATTAACAATTCGTTGAGCGATCTTAGGACCCACACCGGGAGCTGTTTTTATTGTAGCCCAATCTGAAAGAAGTATTGCTCGAGATAAGGATTCAACACTTAGAATCCCCTGAATAGCCAAAGCACCTTTGGCTCCCACACCTTGTACAGAGCATAATAATCGGTGCCATTCCTTTTCAGCAAAAGTTAAAAATCCAAACAGTTGCAATAAATCTTCTCTTACTACTAAGTCTGTAAATAAGGTGATAAACTCGCCATCAACTGGCAAGCTTGAAAGAGTTTTTTCAGAACAATAAACGATATAGCCTACACCAGCGACATCTACGCAGATGTGATCATTTCCTCGATATTCAATTCGCCCCTTTAAACTTCCTATCATTTTCAACCAATAGCCTTTTCAATAGCTTTTTCTAACTTACCCTCAAATCTTATATGATGGGCATGGCAAATAGCGACGCCTAAAGCATCAGATGCATCAGATCCAATAATTTTTACACCCGGTAGCTGCAACTTTACCATGTGCTCAACTTGTTCTTTTGAGGCATGTCCCACACCAACAACAATTTTCTTTACAGTATTGGGAGCATATTCAGCCACCGTTAGCCCCGCTATTGCTGGGACAAGCAAAGACACTGCTCTAGCCTGACCTAATTTTAATGTACCAGCAGCATCTTTATTAACAAATGTTTGCTCAACCGCCGCAGAATCTGGATGATATTGAGCAAGGATTTTTTCCAATTGCTCGTACAGTGATACTAATCTACTCGGCAAATCTTTACCACTTGAAGCGCAAACGCCATTTGCTACATGAGAAATCTTGGATGCAAAAATATCTATTATTCCCCAGCCAGTCTTCCGCAATCCTGGATCAAACCCGATACATCTCATTTTTGTTCCTTAATCTATAATCATGTTATTTCATAACTTTAAAAATAACGTAATGGTAGTCCAATCTCCAATGGTTATTTTATCTTCGCAAATCCAACCTCTTTGAACATATTCTGCAACCAATGTACCTACTTGTGAACTCAAGATACCCGACAATATCGCATAAGTACTATTTTTCTTAGATAAAGTCGTCATTTCAGACGCTAAAGAAATCAATGGACCCTTAAGTATATTAGCCATAATTAAATCATATTTTGCACGCTGTTGAATAAAGTGGTTATCAAAACCTTTGGCTTGTATGCATTTCACCTTTCCCTGTAATTGGTTGAACTCAACATTAGCTTTTGCAGTCTCAATTGCAACTTTATCAATATCTGTCGCTATAATCTCTTGATCCCAGACTTTTGCCGCTGCCATTGCTAAAACGGCTGTCCCGGTTCCAATATCTATTATTGATTTTGGCTCAATACCATCAACAATTATTTTTTCTAAAGCACACAAACAACCTTTTGTCGTTGCGTGATGGCCGGTTCCAAAAGCCATAGCCGCATCAATTATCAAATTAATCTTGCTATCAGAAACAACATCAGCATCATGGCTACCAAGCACACAAAACCTCCCAGCATTAACGGGTGGCAATTCGCGCTTTACATGTGCAACCCAGTCCGTTTCAGGAATTTCAGACACAACAAATTCTCGATTTCCAAAGACAGAGCTGAGTAAAGATAGGGCAATATCATTCGGTTGATCATAAAAATAACTTCCAACCTCATAAGAATTTGATCCATCTTCAATTTCAAACACACCTACCCCAAACGGTACTGGTTCAATTTTTTCAATTTCATTTGCTAATAATTCCGCCGATTCTTTAGTCTGGCAAATTGTAAACGCTGAAAAGGTAATCATTGTTTATGAATGCTCACTTGACTTTAAACAATGAAAACAGCATCACAAATTTAGCTCACACTTGAGGCCCGTGCCGCCTAAACCACAATATCCATTAGGATTTTTGGCTAGGTATTGCTGGTGATAATCTTCCGCAAAATAGTACTCTTTTAAAGGAAGTATTTCAGTAGTAACCTCTGAAAGGCCTTCAGCACTAAGTACTTTATTATAACTTTCTTTTATTAAGTTTGCATCAGCTTCTTGTTCCCGAGAAGTAAAATATATACCGGACCGATATTGTGTGCCAACGTCATTTCCCTGACGCATTCCCTGTGTAGGATTATGACTTTCAAAAAAGGTTTTTAACAGCTCAAGATATGAAATCTTTCCTGGATCAAAAACCACCTGAACCACTTCATTATGGCCTGTTTGACCTGTACAAACCTCTTCATAAGTCGGGTTTAACGTTAAACCTGCACAATACCCAACTGAGGAAATCCAAACTCCATCTAGAGACCAAAATTTTCGTTCTGCTCCCCAAAAACATCCAAGACCGAAGACCGCAATTAATATTTGATCTGGATACGGTCCTTTCAACCGCCGTCCTGAAACAAAATGTTTTTCTGCCGTCTCAATGGGTGATCTTCTTCCTGGCAAAGCTATCTCTTTGGAAGGCATACTATTTTTTTTTAAAAAAAACATAAAAAATCTCCTATCACATTAAGGGGACGATAGAACATTAATCATAATTTTCAAGTTTCATCCGGATTTAATTTTTTAATAAAAAGCCAACCTATAAAGCAACTGGGTAAGCCAATAATCAAGGCGGCAAATGCATTTCCATAAACCACACCTATCGCACCAAACATACTTGCTCCCACAAAAACAGCTGGGAGCATGACTAAACCATCTCTTAACCAAGTCATCATGGTCGAATAAACAGGCTTACCCATATTGTTAAAAGCTGAGCTTGCCACAAAAATCATTCCAGTAAACAAAAATCCTCCTGCGGCAAAATAATTAAAGGATCTAACAACCTCTGATCCTATTTCCCCTAATAAAAATAGCTTAATGATCCATTCTGTTGATAAAATCAAAATCAGCCAAGCAATTAATGTATAAGCGACACAAAAAATGATACTATTCCAATACGTCGAGCGAACTCTAAAAAACATCTTGGCTCCATAATTCTGCCCAAATATCCCTCCAATAGCTCCCGACAAAGAAAATATTCCTCCGAATGCAACAACTGTCAGACGATTAACTACGGACAATCCAGCAACTGCGCTGTCTCCAAACTCAGCTATTACTTTAGTTATTACAAAACTAGCAAATGGGCCAGATAATTGGGTTAAAATTGCGGGTAATGCAATGATGAGAAATGGAAATAAGGTCGATCGGATTACTGATAAAGTCAATTTTGCTAATAAATTATGAACTTTTATGACCGAATAAAGAGCAAAAGAAGTAGAAGCTACTCTTGACAGACCTGTATTTATTGCAGCTCCATCTAGTCCAAGTTCAAGCCAAATAATAAGAATAGGGTCTGCTATCAATGCTACTAAACCAGCTGACATTGTAACAAACATTGATCTATATGCGTCACCTTCAGACCGAAGAATAGCTGAGCCAACCATTCCTAATGCCATTAATGGTAAGGTTGGAATTGAAATCAAAAGAAAACGTTCAGCTAGTTGGGCAGTTTGACCTGATGCTCCTGTAAATTTCACAATTTCTGATCTGAAAGTTATAATGAAGATTGCTAGAATAAATTGAATACCAACACCCAAAGACATGCAACCCATTGCAAATTTTTTTGCTTCTACTTTTTTCCCCTCTCCAAGGGCTTTACTTACTAGAGCTGTTGCTGCAATCATAATCCCGATTCCAACTGCAATAGTAAAAAATTGCACATTCCACGCGAAACCAAGAGCAGCAACTAATCTTTCATCGCCAAGTCTTGAGATCCAAAATAAATTTGCCAAATCTACTACAAACATGAAAGTCAAACCAAGCATCCCTGTAACAGTCATTCTGATCACGTGGGACATTATAGATCCTTGCAAAAATCTCGCATTATAATCAGACATGGTTCATCATTTTTGAAAATATAGTCTCATTTCCCATACGAGGATTTTTTGGAATAATCAAAGCAAGCAATAGCGAACAAAGCGCCAAACATGTTGCAATTATGAAAACCAATCCTGGAGATACAATCCACATATAGCCCAGTGCAACTGGTAAGAATACTGCAGGAATGTGATTTATGGTAAAGACCACAGCAGCTGTTGAAGCAATCTCTGATGGATCTGCTATTTTTTGAAAATAAGTTTTTTGCGCAAACGCCAAACCAAAAAATAAATGATCTAAAACGTAAAGGATCATCGCAATGCCTGCGCCCCAACCAAAAAAATAAATTCCACCATAGGCCAGAAAAATTAAAGTCAGTCCAAAATATTCGAAGCTGAGAGCAATTCGTTCACCATAATAATTTACAAAGATCCCCATTAGCGGGGCAACAAAAATATTTACTAAGTAATTTATTATAAACAAAGAAGTTAACTCATGAACTTCAAATCCAAATTTTTCAACCATCATAAAGGCTGCAAAGACCAAGAAAATTTGCCTTCGAGCGCCTGCAAGAAAATTTAACGCGTAATAAAGCCAATATCGTTTTCTAAATATTAATTTTCTTTTCTGTTTATTGGAGCTTTGGAACGAAGGGAATATAAACCAGCATAAAATAGCGAGTAAAACAGTCATTCCACCAGCTATTCCATAAGAAAATTCATAACTCAAACCCCAATATCGCCACCCAAGCACGATAAATACGTAAACAAATAATGAAGCACCAGAACCAGCTGCTAATATCCAACCCATTACTTTAGGAGCATTTTCTTTTTCAATCCATTGAAGCTCCAAAGATTGTTTTGCAGTCTCATAATAATGAAAACCTACAGAGGCAATGAAAGTTGTTATCAACAACCCAGAGTATGAAGGGAAATACGCAGTAACTGCTGTTGCGCATCCAAGGGCCAAAAGAGATAAAAGAGCTAGATTTATTTCCTTTAGAAATAAAATTAGAACAATCACACCTACAGCTAAAAAACCTGGAATTTCTCTAATCCCATGCAGCCAACCAATTTTAACTCCATCAAATTTAGCAATTTCAATCACAAAATTATTGAGCAATGCTGACCAGGTTGAAAATGATATTGGCATTGCTATTGACATTAGAATTAATAGAAAAATTGGCTGACGCCAAACTGGTAAATCTGAAATTTCCTCAGTCTTCATGTCAGGTTCTTTCCAATCTTGTTACGAATATCGGTAATCAACTTTTTCAATAATTACGAGAGACAACTTTTTGAGCCATAAAAAAAGCCATCTAAAAAATAGATGGCTTAAAAAATCACAGTCGTTAATCAATTAATTTTGAGCGTAATATTCGATAACCAAATTCGGCTCCATCACAACAGAGAAAGGGACATCTCCTAAACCAGGCGTCCTCATAAACTTTGCCGACATTTTTGAATAATCAGTTTCGATATAATCTGGCACATCTCTCTCTGCTAGAGAAATGGCTTCTAAAATTGACGCCATTTGTTTTGAACGCTCTCTGACCTCAACAATATCTCCTTCTTTTACCCGATAAGAAGGAATATTTACTTTTTTACCATTAACCATAACGTGCCCATGGTTAACAAACTGTCTAGCCGCAAAAACGGTAGCAACAAACTTAGCACGATATACAACAGCATCTAATCTTCGCTCTAATAACCCTATTAAATTTTCACCAGTGTCTCCTTTTACGCGCTCAGCATCCGAGAAAATCCTTCTAAATTGCTTTTCCGTTAAATCACCATAGTGGCCCTTAAGCTTTTGTTTAGCTCTTAGCTGCAAGCCAAAATCAGACAGCTTAGCTTTGCGTCTCTGACCGTGCTGGCCAGGACCATACTCTCTTCTATTTACTGGTGATTTGGGCCTTCCCCAAATATTTTCGCCCATTCGGCGATCAATCTTATGCTTGGCAGCGGTGCGTTTTGTCACGGCTGTTCTCCTTCAGTTGGTTATCCACTTAAACGTGGCTTGTTTCTAAAGGGCGTTGTCCTTTCCCAGAAGGGCGACAGGCATTCTTTTGCAAGAGCCACCAACACCAAATATCTTGTTAACATCAAGAATACTGGCTTATAAAGACTCCTTAAATGATGTCAACAGATGTTATTGCCAAATGATTAATCAAAATTTCTAAGAAAAGTAATCAATTATTGGGCAATCTGGCCTGTCATCTCCAGCGCAAGCCTTCACCAAATGGTTAAGCTCCAGGCGTAAGTTTTTCAACTCAGATTCTTTCCTTTGAATTCGTATAAGATGCTCTTTCGCAATTCTTCTTACATTTGAACTTGTACGATTTTTGTCTTGATACAAATCCAATAATTCCCGACAGTCTTCAATTGAAAAATCAAAACTTCTAGCTCTTTTCACGAATATTAATTTTTTCACAGATGTAGAATCATAATTTCGATACCCAGAAGCACTGCGATAGCTTGGTGAAACCAATCCTATGTCAGAATAATACCGAACTGTTTTGACAGACAAACCCGCTTGGTTTGCTGCCTCACCAATATTCATTTTTTTCTTGACCTTCCACTTGATGGAGAGATTATATAATCTTTGTCAATAATAATTTCAAGAGAGTAAGGCTATGAGTAGTTTAGTAAAAAATTTCAATATCGATTGGAAAGATTCTGTTTTATGGGCAAAAGCCAGATATAATACATTATGGTGTCTAATTGGATGTTCAATTGGAGATTTTGGAACTATAGCATTTTTTCAGTTTACTGGTATTGGCTGGCCTGTACTTTCAATAATGATTTTAGCCATAATAAATGGATTAATTACATCTATATTGCTCGAAACAGTTATTCTGATGCGAGAACTAAGCTTTGTTAAAGCATTGAATACTGCAATAGGAATGTCATTAATATCAATGATATCAATGGAAGTCGCAATGAATTCGGTTGATGTATTTTTAACCGGAGGAGCAAAATTAAATTGGTGGGTTATTCCATTGATGCTGTTAGCGGGTTATGTGACACCGCTTCCATATAATTATTGGCGCCTCAAGGTTTTGGGTAAGTCATGCTGTGGTTGAATAGTCTACCCACATTTTGAATAACCACAGCTTGCGCAGGTATCACAACCTTCAATTTTTCGAACATCGAAAGAGCCACAACTCGAGCATGATATCTTGGAGCTCATTTGAGAGATCTCAGTAACGACTGATTGAGGATCACCTTTTAATCCCATTCCTTCTGCCTCAAGAAAACCAATTGAAATCATATGTTGTTCAATTACTCCTCCGATTGCCGCTAAGATACTTGGCACATATTTGCCTCGTATCCAGGCACCACCCCTGGGATCAAAAACAGCCTTCATTTCTTCAACAACAAAACTTACGTCACCACCACGGCGAAATACCGCTGAAATCATTCTTGTCAAACCAACCGTCCACGCGAAATGCTCCATATTCTTTGAGTTTATAAAAACTTCAAACGGTCTTCGACGCTCATTTAGTACTACGTCATTTATTGTAATATAAATAGCGTGCTCCGTGTCTGGCCACTTAATTTTATAAGTACTACCCTCCAAGCTTTCTGGTCGGGCTAACGGCTCTCCTATATATACCACATCAGCCTTTTTATCCAACTCTGACACCTTATTTGAATCTTCTGAAACCGACAGAACCGATCCGGTAACTTCATTTGGACGATATGTTGTACAACCTTTACAGCCCCCTCTCCAGGCTTCCATGTACACCTCTTTGAAGGTATTAAAATCAATATCCACAGGACAATTTATTGTCTTTGATATCGAGCTATCAATCCACTTTTGCGCTGCTGATTGCATCCGAACGTGGTCAATTGGATCAAGAGTCTGAGCATTCACAAAATAATCAGGAAAAGGCTTACTCCCAAATTTTTCACGCCAAATTTGAACAGCATAGTCCACTACATCTTCATCTGTATGGCTGCCATCTTTTTGAAGAACCTTTCGATTGTAGGAATATGCAAAGACAGGCTCGATACCTGAGCTAACATTCCCAGCGTAAAGGCTGATTGTACCGGTTGGAGCAATGGACGTTAATAAAGCATTTCTAATCCCATTTTTTGAAATTAGGTCTCTGATATCTTGATCCATTTTGGTGAGAGTCTTACTCGCTAAATATTGGTCCGCATCAAAAAGAGGAAATGAGCCTTTTTCTTTTGCTAATTCTGAAGAAGACAAATATGAAATTCTTGCAATTTGATGTAGCAACTCTTCTGTCTTTTTTGCGGCATCGTTTGATCCATAACGCAGACCCATCATTAATAGAGCATCGGCCAACCCAGTTACACCTAAACCAATTCTACGTTTTTGTTGAGCTTCTTCTTCTTGGGCCTTCAATGGAAAGCGACTTACATCAACTACATTATCCATCATCCGAACTGCTATTTTTACAATCCTAGATAAGCCAGCAATGTCAATTTCGGCATCATCCTCGAATGGTTTTTTAACTAACCTTGCTAGATTAATTGACCCAAGCAAACATGCACCATATGGCGGCAAGGGCTGTTCTCCACAAGGATTTGTAGCCGATATTTGCTCACAATATGCAAGATTATTCATCTGATTTATTCTATCAATAAAAATAACCCCGGGTTCTGCATATTCAAATGTTCCCTGCATTATTTTGTCCCACAAATCGAGAGCTCGAACAGTTTTATAAATTTTTCCATTAAAAATTAATTCCCAGTTCTTATCACCTTTAACCGCTTCCATGAAACCGTCCGTAACAAGAACTGATAAATTAAACATCCTTAACCGAGCAGCATCTTTCTTTGCATCAATAAATTCTTCAATATCAGGATGGTCACAACGCATTGTTGCCATCATAGCACCTCGACGAGAGCCAGCGGACATGATCGTTCTACACATAGAATCCCACACATCCATAAATGATAATGGCCCAGATGCATCTGCAGCAACTCCTTTTACGTCAGCACCTTTGGGTCTTATAGTTGAAAAATCATATCCAATCCCACCGCCTTGCTGCATAGTTAACGCAGCCTCTTTAAGCATTTCAAAAATGCCTCCCATATCATCTGGAATAGTGCCCATTACAAAGCAATTGAATAACGTTACTGATCTATCGGTGCCTGCCCCAGCCAAAATTCTTCCGGCTGGTAAAAATTTAAAATCTTCAAGTATAGAATAAAATTCATCTTCCCAAAATTTCTTATTTTTTTCATTTTTTGCTAAGGAATTTGCGACTCTACGCCAACTATCTTGGACACCAAGATCAATGTTTACACCATTTGCTTCTTTGAAACGATATTTCATGTCCCAAATCTGTTCAGCAATCGATGATGAGAAAGCAGTCATACCACTAGTCCAATATCCAAATAAGAAAGAACCCCAGCATAACCAGTAATACTTTTTCGGTCAATAAGATTAGAAAAAAAATACCAAATAATATTTGATTTTTCGATTAAGATTACTACCATCAACATATGGTAAAAAATACAGATAAAAGCCTTGTAAATTTAGTAAAGCTGTGTGTTGGGGCTGATACAGTTGATGATATTATCTCAAGACAAACCATTTTGAATAATGATGACAAAAATGTCTTCCAAGTGAAAAAACATATAACTCGGATGTGGCCTAAACGTAGTAAAGAATTACTAAATGGTGGCTCACTTTATTGGGTAATAAAAGGGTTTATACAAGCTCGTCAAAAAATAATTGGGCTAGAAGAGTCATTGGGTAAAGACAATGTTCGACGATGTGCAATTTTACTGGATCCTGAAGTGTTTTTGACAACCTCGGTAAGAAAACGTCCCTTTCAGGGGTGGCGCTATTTAGATCAGAAAGATACTCCACCAGATCTTCACAAATTTGACTCTAAAGAAAATAATATACCGCATGAATTAGCGCTAGCTTTAGCAGATATTGGTGTTCGATAGTTTGTAAGTTAGGGCCTTTCAATTAAGCTTTTTGCAAATTGTGCCGTTTGACACACCATATCTCTATCAAGCTCTACTTCGTATTTTAAATCAATTAAGGTATCCAAAACCCTCTCGGTTGCAACATTTCCAGAAGCACCGGGAGCATATGGACAACCTCCTAACCCCCCCACACTAGAATCAAAGGTTCGGACTCCAAAATCCAAAGCAACTTTAATATTTTCTAATGCCATGTCTTTAGTGTCGTGAAAATGGCCAGCCAATTCACTACAAGGAATATCCTCCAAAATTTTCTCAAAGAGATTAGAAATCTGCTGGGGAGATGACCGACCCAAAGTATCACCCAGTGAAACCTCATAGCAACCTAAATCAAATAGTCTTAAGGTGATATCTCTTACTTTTTCTGGGTGAATAAGGCCGTCGTAGGGACATTCAGTAATACATGAAACATATCCTCTAACAGGCAAAGAATGCTGCTTAGCGAATTCTACCAAAGGATTGAATCTTTTTATGCTCTCATCGATAGTACAGTTAATATTGGCCTTAGAGAAACCTTCAGAAGCAGAACCGAAAATAGCAATTTCACCAACATCAGATAAAATAGCTTCCTCTAATCCTCTCATATTGGGTGTTAATGCCATGTATGAAATATTTGGATTTCGCTTTATTCTCTGAAGAACTGACGCGCTATCCGCCATCTGAGGGACCCACTTGGGTGATACAAAGCTAGCAACTTCAATTCTCCTGAAACCACAATTTGATAATCGATCAATCAACTGTACTTTATTTTCGGTCGATATCTTCTTAGATTCATTTTGAAGTCCATCTCGAGGGCCAACTTCCACTATTTCGACAAGATCTGACATATCAAAAGTAAATTTCTTTCTAACTATTTTTTTTATTCAATCCATCAATATTGATAAAGAGAGTGCCTGCTTCAACCTGATCACCAACTCTAACATTTACACTTTTTACTGTCCCTTCAATCTCAGAACACAAAGTATGCTCCATTTTCATAGCCTCTTGGATTATTAAAGCGTCTCCTTCTTTAATTTTATCACCTTTACTGACATTAATCGCTTTTATGATACCTGGCATTGGAGCAATTATCTTATCCCCAGCACCTTTTTCATCTATTCTAGGATTTAAATTATCTATTAAACTGAAATTCCAAGAGCCCATATAAAAAATACTTACCTGTTTTTCTAACTTAACTAACCTAGCATTAGTGATCTTATTATTTATTCTCCATCCATCTCTTTTTACCAAGTATTCTTTATTATCATATTCAACTAAGAAATTATTAAAATCAGTTATGGTAACTTTAAATATTCCAACATCTAATCTTACCTCCCTTTTAAGGGGTTGCCACAAAGTGAACCCAATTTTAGACTTTTGCGGAGCACTTAAATCTAAAGATGCTATTGCGGCTAGGACCTTAACTTCATCATAATCTTCAATATCTTGCGAAAAAATCTGCAATTCTCGCTCAATTAATTGGGTATCAAAGTTTATGTTAAAAAATGCTTTGTGATTAATTAACGATATCAAGAAATTTACATTTGTGATTAAACTACTTATTTCCAACTTTAGTAGTGCCTCATTGATCTCCTTAATTGCTAAATCACGATTCAAGCTGTGAACAATAATCTTTGCGATTAATGGATCATAAAACTCTTTAATTTCATCTTTAACAGAAACACCAGTATCTACTCTTACATTAGACGGGAAGGACAAATGGTTGATTACTCCTGTAGTAGGTAAGAATTGGTTTTTGGGATCTTCTGCGTATAATCTTGCTTCAATAGAATGGCCTCGTACTTTTATATCACCTTGTTCACAAGGCAGCTTTTGTCCCGCTGCAATCTTTATTTGCCATTCAACTAAATCAAGACCAGTAATCATTTCTGTTATTGGATGCTCAACTTGTAATCTAGTGTTCATCTCCATAAACCAAAAATCTTTTACTGAATTATCTTTTCTGCACTCACAAATAAATTCAACTGTTCCAGCTCCAACATAATTAACCGCTCGGGCTACTCCAATCGCAGCTTGATGCATTTTACCAAGTATTTTTTTTGAAATCTTAGGTGCTGGCGCTTCCTCAATAATTTTTTGATATCTTCGTTGAAGTGAACAATCTCTTTCATACATGTGCACAATATTGCCAAATTCATCTCCAAAGATTTGAACCTCAATATGTCTCGGTTTTACTACAAATTTCTCAATTATAATTCTATCATCACCAAATGCATTCAAGGCCTCAGAACGCGCTGATTTTAATGAGTCCAAAAATTGATGTTTTAATTTCACAAATCTCATTCCCTTGCCACCACCACCTGCTACCGCTTTGATCATAACTGGGAACCCAATTTTTTCCGCCTCGGAAGCTAAAAACTTATCATTTTGCTTGACCCCATCATATCCTGGAAGAACTGGAATATTAGCTTCAGCCATTAAGCGCTTGGAAGTATCCTTTACACCCATCAGCTCTATAGAAGCAGCAGATGGTCCAATGAACTTTAAACCAGCTGAAACAACATCCTTTGCAAATTCAGCATTTTCCGATAGAAACCCATAGCCGGGATGAATAGCGTCAGCTCCAACTTTCAGAGCCCACTTTATGATTTTATCTCCACGCAAGTAACTTTCATCAACCTTCGCAGGTCCTATATGTATAGCTTCACTTGCTAACATCACGTGACGAGCATTTGAGTCAGCATCAGAAAATACTGCAACAGATTTAATACCCATTTTGTTTATCGTATCGATAATACGACAAGCGATCTCGCCTCTATTTGCAACTAAAATTTTCGAAAACATCTTATTTCATCTCTATGCATTTTTTTACTTTTCATTACATTCTAAAATTACCAAATTTTGTATCTCCGATAGGTGTATTTAATGAAGCCTTGAGAGATAAAGCCAACACTTCTCGGCTCTTTCGCGGATCAATGATACCATCATCCCAAAGTCTCGCGCTTGCATACAAAGCGTTGGATTGTTCATTAAACAGTTCTATTGTTGGTCTCTTAAATTTTTCTTCATCAGATTTTGACCAACTCTTTCCTTCACGCTCAAGGCGATCTCTCTTTATTGTAGCAAGGACATCTGCAGCCTGCTCGCCACCCATGACTGCCGTTCGGGAAATAGGCCAACTCCAAACAAACCTAGGATTATATGCTCGGCCAGCCATCCCATAATTTCCAGCTCCATAAGAACCTCCAATAATCATAGTTATTTTTGGGACATTGGTTGTTGCGACAGCAGTAACCATTTTAGCACCATGTCGAGCAATGCCTTCATTTTCATATTTTTTCCCAACCATAAAGCCAGTTATATTTTGTAAAAAAATTATTGGTACTTTTCTTTGAGAACAAAGTTGAACAAAATGAGCACCTTTTTGTGCCGCCTCAGAAAATAAAACACCATTGTTAGCAATAATACCGCAAGAGATACCATCAATATGAGCAAAACCTGTTACCAAAGTCTCACCAAACCGACTTTTAAACTCATCAAATAAACTTTTATCAACAATTCGAGCTATTACTTCTCTAACATCATATGGTGTTCTTAAATCTGAAGGCACAACACCGAATAATTCATCTGCATCTAACTTTGGTAAGCTGGAAGTTATTTTATCTTGCTTTGAACTATTGATTTTTGGCAAATGGCGTATTGATTCACGAGCAAGCTCAAGCGCATGCGAGTCATCCTCGGCTAAATAATCTGCCACACCTGATAAGCGAGTATGAACATCTGCTCCCCCCAACTCTTCTGAGGTAACATTTTCTCCTGTTGCCGCCTTGACAAGGGGTGGCCCAGCAAGAAAAATTGTGCCTTGGTTTTTCACAATGATTGAAATATCTGACATGGCTGGAACATATGCACCACCCGCAGTACATGATCCCATAACTACGGCTATTTGGAATATACCTTTTGCGCTCATTTGTGCTTGGTTAAAAAATATTCGCCCAAAATGATCACGATCGGGAAAAACAGAGTCCTGATTTGGCAAATTTGCTCCACCACTATCTACCAAATAAATACAGGGTAATGAACAGTTTTCAGCAATCTCTTGCGCTCTCAAATGTTTTTTTACTGTCAATGGATAATACGTGCCACCTTTAACCGTAGCATCATTACAAACCACCATGACATCTCTATTATTTACTTTTCCAATCCCAGTTATAATCCCGGCACACGGAACTTCATCATCATACATATTGTTAGCAGCGGTTGCACCAATTTCGAGAAAAAAGGATCCAGGGTCTAGTAAATTTGCTACCCGTTCCCGTGGTAGCATCTTTCCACGGTCGATATGTCTCTTTTGTGCTACTTTTCCACCACCATCACTAGCAAAACGAGCAGCTTTTTTTACTTTCTCCAAAATCAATTCATGAGCAATTCTATATTCCTCAGCTTTGGTTGAATTTTTTTCAAATTTTGAAATAATTTTCACTTTTAGCTCCTAATATTTTCAAAGCACCTAAATCTTATTACTTTTAAATCTGGTCATTTGGTAATCCGCATCAATTCTCGACCTACCAACATCCTTCGTATCTCGGAAGTCCCTGCGCCAATTTCCATTAATTTTGCATCACGCATTATTCTTGAGAGGGGACTATCATTTAAATAGCCTGCTCCACCCATTGCTTGAACTCCTTGAACAGCAACATTCATCGCTTGCTCACTGGCATATAATACACAAGCTGCCGCATCTTGTCTGGTTACTTCACCCCTGTCACAGGCGGAAGCAGTAGCGTAAACATATGCTCGCGCTGAATTCATGGACGCGTAAATATCAGCTAATTTTCCCTGCATTAATTGAAATTCACCAATAGGTTTACCAAATTGCTTTCTTTCGTGCATATATGGCATCAGATGATCTAATACGGAATGCATTATTCCAACTCCGATGCCCGATAAAACTACACGCTCATAATCTAAACCAGACATCAGCACGTTGATACCTGCCCCCTCTTCACCCAATACATTTTCAAAAGGCACTTCAACATCTTCGAATATTAATTCTGCTGTATTGGATCCTCTCATACCCAATTTATCAAAATGATTAGATGTAGAAAAACCTTTCATAGACTTTTCAATTATAAAGGCGGTAACACCCTTGGACCCAGCGGTAGGATCCGTCTTTGCATAAACAACGAGTATTTCAGCGTCAGGTCCATTTGTTATCCAATACTTATTTCCATTTAATCTATAATATCCATTTCGTTTTTCAGCACTCAAGGACATTGAAACAACATCAGATCCAGCTCCGGCTTCTGACATAGCTAAAGCACCAATTTTTACGCCAGAAACCAAATCTGGTAAAAATTTCTTCTTCTGCTCTTCGGATCCATTTAATTGGATTTGATTAACGCATAAATTTGAATGCGCACCATAAGATAAGCTTACCGATGCAGAAGCTCTCGCTATCTCTTCAACCGCAACAGTATGCGCTAAATATCCTAAGTTAACGCCACCAAACTGTTCCGCTACTGTGATTCCTAGTAAGCCCAAATCCCCCATCTCACCCCATAAATGGCTTGGAAAGTCATTTGATACATCGATCTCTGCCGCAATAGTTTTTACATTTTCTTGCGCCCACCGATGCGTCAAAACTCGAAGTGCTTCAATTTCGTCACCAAGCGCAAAATTCATAGAATTATTAAACATAAACGGTCCTATCTTTTTGAACGGAACTTAAAATTAAATCCCAATAAATTTTTTGTATTTCATCTGTCTTAAGACGCCCCTTGGATTGATACCAATGAGATAAAGAAGAAAGCATTCCTAAAATCGCTTTAGTAGTAATCTCCGCATCTTTAAAATCAAGCTTCTTATTTTTTCTCCCCACTAACAATATATTTTTGAGCAAGTTTTCATAATCATATCGTAGTTTAGATATCCTCTTAAAGTTCTTTGAATTTAAACTCCTCAGCTCCATGTAGGATAAAAAAACCTCTTTTGATTTATCAACATGAAAAGCAATATGAAAATTAACAAATTTTTTTAAAATCAATTGATCTGTATCACCATTGCACCGTGCTACTGTAATTTTCCACTGGCTTAACAAATCAAGCATATGATCTTCCAATAATCTAAATAAAATTTCCTGTTTTGAAGGAAAATGATTATAAATCGCCCCCGCATTAATGCCCAGTTTTAGAGCGATCTCTCGCATTGAAACAGCACCATAACCATTGATTACGAATAAATCCCTTGCAGCCTTCAATAGACCGTTGGCTGTTCTTTCACCCTTACTCATCATTAGTCGTTCAATCTCTCTCATCATTTTAATTAATGAACGTTCATTCATTTTTAAATAAAAATCAAGATTTGTCAAGCTTCCAAAGAATGTGTTTTCTAAATAATACTTATTTTACAGTTACAAAATCGACTTAAATAACTTTTTCAATTTCTGTCTTTATTATCTCACTGATGACTGCACAGTCATCCAAAGAAAAGGTTAGCGGCAATCGCAGATCAAGCAAACCATCTAATATCCTCTCGGTTTTATCCAACGTTTGTCTCGGAGCATATTGCCAACTGGTATATCTTGAAGTGAAGCCAGTCGGCTCTTCTGCACCAAACCATTTTAACTCAACTCCTCTAATTGCACATCTAGATACAATTTTGATAATGTCTTTGGAACTTAAATCGGGCAATAAAAATTGAAACGAAGAAGCGATAAACTTTTCCCTTGCATCTCTATGTACCAATTTTACTCCTTTAGTACCTTTAAGACCTGACTCCAAAACAGCATAACGTTTATTCCATGCAAGACAGTTACTATCTAAATTTTTGAGTTGAGGCCTCAGAATAGCGGCACGCAAGTTATCCATTCGACCGGAACAATTGGGCATTTCCAGTTTTATATTGTCAAAAAAATTAATATCAGGCCTAGAGATATGCCGCTCAAATAACATGTAACTTCCTGAAAGCATAATTGCTCGGGCCATAATCTCTTCGTTATTTGTTACTAAAATTCCGCCCTCACCAGAATTTAAGTGCTTATAAGTTTGAGTGGAATAGCATCCAATTATCCCAAATTTACCTGACGACTTCTCGCGCCACTTCGCTCCCATTGTGTGAGCGCAATCTTCAATCACCTGAACTCCAAATTTGTTACAAATTGCCATCAACTCATCCATATTACAGATATGACCACGCATATGACTTAAAAGTAAAACTTTGGATTTAGAGGAAATTATTTTCTGCTGAAGATCATCAAAATCAATCAGAAGCTTGTCGGTGATTTCGACAAATACGACCTCACCACCAGCGGCTGCAATAGCACCTGGTACAGGAGCTAGGGTAAAACCATTAGTTAAAATTTTATCCCCAGGTTTTATTCCAAGAGCCCTTAATGCCGTTGTCATTGCATAACCACCAGACGCACAAGCCAAGCAAAATCTTACATCGAGCTTTTTCGCAAATTCCTTTTCAAACAATGCCGTCTCAGAAATTTCCCCATTTTTAACATTATATCTGTGCAATCGACCATGCCGCATAACTTTAATTGCTGCCTCAATCGAAGATTCTGGCAATGGCTCTTGTTGTGTAAAATTACCTAAAAATTTCTTTTCCACTCAAACTCCCTATCAATTCATAATCTAGAATATTGATCATAAATACAGATTAATCTCAATTGTTCAAAATCTGACTTCAATCTTAGCTTTTCAGATTATAACTTTAAAGAAAATTAAATAAGTTAATTATTCCCAGACAAATGAGCCAAAACATTTTCCAAATCATCATAGTGATCTAGATATCCATCCGCTTTCAATCTTTTTATTCCAACACCCTCTGGCCCAAATGTTACTATAACACTCATTACATTTGCATTTTGTGCAGCCCTTCTGTCAGTTTCTGTATCACCAACCAAAACAGATGTTTCTGGATCTCCATCAATTTGTTTTATGGTTTCAAGCAAATGTCTTGGGTGTGGCTTTCGCACATTCAATGTATCCGCGCCCAACATAGCTTTAAAATAATCTCTTATATTTAATTTTCTGAGCAAAGTTTCTGCCAGAGCTTCAGGCTTATTTGTACAAACTCCCAAATTATAACCTTCATATCTTAAACGCTCTAAGGCATTAAGAACTCCATCATAAAGATAAGTTTCATTATCAATATTTTCTGAATAATGGTCCAACAATACATAATATTGAGAGTCAATTAACTTATCATCGAAAATAATTTTTCCTTTTTCTAAACCTTTTCGTAACATAGCTCGACCACCGTGGAATGCGGTTAATTTGTCAGCCTCTTGGCTTAAAAGAGCCCCATAACCCATGTTTTCAAAACAGAAGTTAGCTGCAGCTATTAAATCTCCACTTGTATCAGCCAATGTACCATCAAGATCAAAAACGATATTTTTCATAAAATACATTGAGCATATTTCTTAGCATTTTGAAATAGTATGAAACCTTACTTTATACAATTTTCCTTTTACTATGAACACGAGTTGGATAAGAAAGGGCGAATTTATAGGAAAGTAATTAACTCCATGTCCTTAGCAGCAATAATTTTATGCGCCGGTAATGGCACCAGAATGAATTCAGATCTTCCAAAAGTTCTACATAAGTTGGCAGGATTTCCTCTAATTCATCATGTTATGAATACTGCTCAAGAGCTTGGAGTTTCTAAAACAGTAATAGTCGTTGGTAAAGACAGTGATAAGGTATCAAAAGCAGCGTTTGATTTTAATGATGATGTGATAATAGAAAAACAAGACAAGCAGCTTGGGACTGGTCACGCAGTACAAAAAGCAATGCCTGCTCTGAAAAATTCTGATGATGATGTAATTATTTTATATGGGGATGTTCCCTTTATCACCCCAACCACGATTAAGAAAATGCTTACCGTTAAGAAAGAAGGCTCAGATCTTGTTGTTCTGGGGTTTGAATCAAGCCAACCTGGTGCGTACGGTAGGATAGTAACAAAGGGCGATAAAATTGAGAAAATAGTTGAGGCAAAAGATGCAAGTGATGCAGAATTACAGATAAAGTCGTGTAATAGTGGTGTAATTCTAACTAACAGTAAAAATCTAATGCAGTTGGTAAAATTACTTAATAATAATAATACCAGTAAAGAATATTATCTAACTGATATAGTAGCCATAGCAAATTCTCAAAACCAAAAATGCTCTTTACTTCTTTGCTCAGAAACAGAGACATTGGGTATTAATACCAGACATGAACTGGCTTACGCAGAAAACTTGTTTCAAAAACGCACACGTGAGAAATTCTTAGACATTGGCGTAACCTTAGCATCACCTGAAACAATAATATTCTCAATGGATACAGTTATAGGTCGAGACACCTTCGTTGGACAAAATGTAGTTTTTGAGCCCGGCGTATCCATTGAGACTGGCGCAATAATCAAACCTTTCTGTCACCTCGAGTCGTGCCACATTGGAAGTTGTGCAGAAATTGGCCCTTTCGCGCACATTAGGCCTGGTACTGAAATTGGAAATTCTGCACGCATTGGTAATTTTGTAGAAACTAAAAATGCTAAAGTCGGTGAATTTAGCAAGATAAATCATTTGAGTTATGTGGGCGATACAATAACGGGTCAAAAAGTAAACATTGGAGCTGGTACAATCACATGTAATTATGATGGATTCAACAAACATCTAACTATTATAGAAGATGGAGCATTTATTGGCTCTAATTCATCTTTGGTTGCACCGATAAAAATCGAACAAAATTCTATCATTGCAGCGGGGTCTGTAATCACCAAAGATGTACCAAAAAACTCATTAAGCATAGCGCGTTCTGATCAAAAAAACCTTCTTGGAAGAGCAAAAGAAATAATGAGGAAGCTAAAAAAAATTAAGACAACCACTGAAAAGGCGAACAGATAAGATGTGTGGAATTGTTGGAATACTTAGCCAAAATCAAGCCGCTCCATTATTAACCAATGCTCTAAAAAAATTAGAATATAGAGGTTACGACAGCGCTGGTGTAGCAATAATCAATGATGGTCGCGTGACAT